>Ga0206106_100118_pt1 | contig 147915 bp, 112 predicted proteins | sample 1B1ome_FD_148677 | JGI IMG/M metagenome (GOLD analysis project Ga0206106, IMG submission 148677) | Enriched microbial communities from leaf-cutter ant dump, University of Wisconsin, Madison, United States - 1B110A | ecosystem: Environmental > Terrestrial > Nest > Insects nest > Nest dump...
AAGGCGCAAGCCTTGTCATGTTCCCCTTAGAGGAGGGGGGCGGGGAACCGTGGTTCCCTGCATTCCAAACCTTTCCGCCGAAGGCGCTTTTTCCTGACCAGAAAATAATTTCAAATCACAGTTGCTGTTGACCTGACGAGAGATGAGGATAAAAGAGAGGGCGGGTGGTGGTGCCGCCCGGCACTTCAAACCTCGCCTTTGCCGATGCGCTCCCCGCCGGGCCTTCCCTCTTCGGCTACCATGGCAACGATGGCCAACCCGCCCTCCCGTGCGCCTGCGTCCCGGAGCGGCTTTGAAGCGCCGGTTGACCATGGCGGCATTGATCCCACCCATTTCCATCGGGCCGGATCGGCCGGCCCCCGGCGGCTTTCATCCGAAAGGAAACGGGCCGAAGGTCGGCACGCGCGAGGGCGTCACCGTCTCATCGTCTCAGGAGTTCAATGCTCCGTGCCCGCCTTCTCCGCGCCCAGGCCCGTGTTGGCCCGTACCAGAAGCTCCGCGAACTGCGCCTCCGCCTTCGGTTCGCGGGTGACCAGCGTGCCGAGGACCGCGGCGAGGAACCCGAGCGGAATGCTCACGATCCCCGGGTTCTCCAGCGGGAAGAGGGCCGCCTCCCGGCTCATGAAACCGGGGCTTACCAGAATGAGCGCGATGGAGGAGATCAGCCCGACGACCAGCCCGCAGACCGCGCCCGCGGTATTGAAGCGCTTCCAGAAGAGCGAAAGCACAATGGCCGGGAGATTTGCCGAGGCAGCCACGGCGAAGGCAAGCCCCACGAGGAACGCCACGTTCACCGCCGGGCCCATGGCGATGGCGATCGCGATGGAGGCGGCTCCCACGATAAACGCCGTGATCCGCGCCACCCGCACTTCCTGCCCGGGCCGCAGTTCCTTGCCGTGATGGATCACGTTCGTGTAGAAGTCGTGCGCGAACGAGGTGGAGGCGCTGATCGTCAGCCCCGCCACCACGGCGAGGATCGTTGCGAACGCGATGGCCGAGATGAAGGCGAAAAAGATTTCGCCCCCCATCACCTTCGCCAGCAGCGGGGCCGCCATGTTCGGGTTGGCCGCGCCGTTGCCGTCCACGATCCGGTCCGGCCCCAGAATGCTGGCCGCGCCGAAGCCGAAGAAGGTGGTCATGATATAGAAGGCGCCGATGAGGATCATCGCCCAGACGACGGAGGAGCGGGCCGTCTTCGCGTCCGGCACGGTGTAGAAGCGGACCAGCACGTGCGGCAGTCCGGCGGTGCCGAAAACGAGCGCGAGCCCGAGGGAGATCAGGTCAAGCGCGCCGTAGGGCGGCTGGAATTTGTGCCCGGGTTGCAGGAAATCCTGCGTCACCGTGGTCCCGCCCGCGCCGGTGAAGGTGATCTTTCCGAGGGATTCGAAAAAGGCGGCGATGCTGTAATCATAGTGCCGCAGCACCAGAATGCTCAGGAAAACGCTGCCGCTCAGGAGCAGGATGGCCTTGATGATCTGCACCCACGTCGTCGCCAGCATCCCGCCGAAGACGACGTAGATGATCATGAGGACGCCGACTCCCACGACCGCCGTCTGGTAGTTGATGCCCGGGATGAGCAGGGAGACGAGCGCCCCGGCCCCGACCATCTGGGCGATCATGTAAAAGGTGCTGATCGTCAGCGTGCTCAGGGAAGCCATCGCCCGGACGGGGCGGGCCTTGAGCCGGTAGGCGAGCACGTCCGCCATGGTGTATTTCCCGGCGTTGCGCAGTGGCTCCGCCACGATGAGCAGCACCGTCAGGTACGCCACCAGAAAGCCGACCGAGTACATGAACCCGTCGTACCCCTTGAAGGCGATCATCCCGGCGATCCCCAGGAACGAAGCCGCGCTCATGTAGTCGCCCGCCACCGCGAGGCCGTTCTGCCAGCCGGTGATGCTGCGGCCCGCGGCGAAATAGGCGTTCGCCCCCCGGCTGCGGCGTGCGGACCACCAGGTGATCACCAGTGTCGCCGCGATGAAGAAAAGAAACATTGTCAGGGCCATGGCTTCAGCGGTCCTCCAGATTGTCGATGATTTTGCGGGAATCCCGATCCCATTTCGCGGCGACCTTCACGTAAACGGCGGCCACGATCCATGCCATGAAGAACTGGGAGAGCGCAAAGAGATAGGCCCAGTTCACCGGCCCCACGCGTCGCTGCATCAGCTCGGGAAACCAGCCGACGAGGATCGGCAGCGCAAAGTAGTAGACGAGAAAAAACACCGTGCCCGCGACGATGAAGCGGATCTTGCGGGCGAGGAGCGCGCGGAATTCCGGCGAGGCGGCGATGGCGTCCCAATCCGCCGTATCCCGCTCTTCCTCGGCGGTTCTTTCATGCGAAGGTTTTTGCCGGGATCGGCCCAGCGGAGCGATGTCCGCCTGTGAGCCGACGACGGGTGTCGGGTCCAGATTGTCCGGGGGAGTCATTCCTTTAAGGCCATACCGGTTTCTCCGGCGCGATACACGAAAAAAAGTTTTAAAAGACGAGTTCCGCCCCGTTGTTTCCGTTTCCGGTGTAGCTCACGCCGTGGACCTTGAGCCCTTCCGCATTGAGCAGGGTGATCAATCCGCCTTCGGCAGGCAACGGCAGGCCCCTGCCGATCGGGAAATCGCGGCATTCGCCCGCTTCCAGCCGCCCCTGAAGTTTCCAGCGGCCTTTGCCCCGGTTGATGAGCCGCCATCCCTCAAGGTCGAGCGGAAACGGGCAGACGTTGAGAAGCGTGATGACCGGTTTTTCCCACCGCCCTTCCGCGTTCTGGCGGGCGAGCCGGGCGGAGTGGATACGCACCATGCCGTCGGGATGCGGCATCCCGCGCCGGTCCAGAGGCACCGGCTGGAGCTGGTTGAAATGCGGCGGAGGGAGTAGGGCGTGTCCGGTGACGTCATCGGTATGCCACGACTGGGACTGGAATTTGAGAAAGACCCCCCTCCAGCGGCGTTCGGCGGGGTATTCCACGAGCATCCCCCCATCCTGCCAGGTGCCGTCCTGCTCCCAGTGGCTCGGGTCGTTCCCCTGGTTCATATGCACCTCGTGCATTCCGCGCGAGGGGGCGAAGCGGAAGACCGGGTCGCTCGCGTGCCACGCTTCCCACGGTTCGCCGTAGACGTAGACCCGGGCGGCGGGTTGTTCGATGGCGGGGAGGATCAGTTCGTCAAAGACTTCGTTGAGATCCGCCCGGCAGAGGGGGCCGTCGCACGGGAGGATGAGGAATTCGTGCGGTTCGAAGAGGTTGGTGCGGATGAAATCGAACGCCAGCCCGCCTTCCGTGCGCGCGAGCGGGTGGAGCCCATCGGGAAGGGAGCCCAGCTCCCGGGTGAGCGGGTGGCGGAGGTCGTGGGAGACGCAGTAGGCGACTTCCGAGGGGTGCAGCTTGGAGCGCGTGTTGATGGCGACGCGGTAATCTGCCCCGGCGGCGGTGACGTGGATATGGTAGTGGGACTGGCCCGGCGCGCTGCTCCGCCGGGCGACCGCGCGGCCTTTGAGGATACCGTAGGAATCAAGTGGCATGAGGGGGTTGCCCCGCAAGGGAGGATGAATCCAACGTACGCGAGCCGGGGGTGGCGTTCAACCCGTTTCATTGAGGGCGGGAGCGGCGTGCGAAGCGCCCAATCTTCTTGAGGGCGGGAGCGCGATCGGATATTCCTGCCTTTCCCCCCTTTCTTTCCTGTGGGGAGTCCACTGGAATCCACTGAATTTTATGATCCCTTCGCCTTCTTTTGCCGATCCTTTTGCCCGCTGGTTTTCAGGGGCGCCTCCCGAGGTGTTGCAGAGTGAACCGGTGGAGAGTGAAGGCGGGGAGGGGTGTTGTCGGCGGCTGATTTACGCTTCCCGCGGCGGGGAGGGGGAGACGGCGTTTGAGAACCGCGTTGAGGCGATGATCGGCTTCCCCTCCGGGCCCGGACCGCACCCCGCGCTCCTTCATCTGCACGGGGGGATGGGCGGCGTGGAGCCGAAGCGGGTTGCCCAGTGGATGCGGCGCGGTTACGTCGTGATCGCCCCGGAGTTGCCGGGTATTGCCAAGCCGGACGCGGAGACTCCTTCTTCGGGGCCATGGAAGGAGCTCCCCTACGGGGAGGGGCGCTGGGGGGTCACGCCGGATGCGAGCGCCTCGACGATTTTTCAGGGGGTGCTGGCGGCGTTGCAGGCGCTCGCCTTGTTGCGGACGCAACCGGAGGTGGACCCGCAGCGGATCGGGATCGTCGGGATTTCATGGGGCGGCTACACGACGCTGATGGTCAGCGCGCTCGTGCCCGGATGGGTGAAGGCGGCTTTTTCCAACTATGGCTGCGGGTTCTACGAGTGGACGGCGGCGGGCAGGGAGCTTGAGAAACGGCCGGAAGCCGAGCGCGATCGGTGGCTGGCCACGCTGGACCCGGGCCGCCGGGCGCAGCGGATCACGGTTCCGGTCTTTATCGCGGCGGCGACCAACGACTTTTTCTTTGAACCGCCCGCCGTGGAGGCGACCCTCGGGGCGCTCGATTGCCCGGCGGGGCATCTCTACGCCGCCAATGACAACCACGAGCTGAGCGTGCCCGGCGGCGCGCCGAAGGAAAACGCGTGGGCGGTCATGGAGGGGGATTTCTTCGCCTGGCACCTGCGCGGGGAAGGGGCTCCCTTTCCGCAGGTGCGGCTTTCGCGGCTGGAGGGCTTCCGCGGTCGGCTGGAGGTGACGGCTCCGGTGGCAAGCGCCGTTTTCTGGTGGACCCCCGATTCGGGAGACTGGAGGGAGCGGCGCTGGGAATCGCTGCCGCTCGCGGTCCCCGCAGGGGAGGGGGAGGGCGCGGGCGTGGTGGAGTTCGCTTTTCCCGAAGCGCTCCGGAACGGCGGGGTTGGGTTTGCCTCCGTATCGCAGGAGCGCCCGGTGACGGTTTCCGGCAGGCTGGTTTTTTTCTGAGGGCGGCGGAGAGAATCGGGGGTGGTGGTGATTGTGGCGACCGGTTTCCGGCGGGTAGCCATCATACGGATATTATGTTGGGCAGATCGGGGGGTAGCTTGACATCCCGGGGATGTTATGGGATTACTTCGCGCCCATGGAAGTTTCATCCAAACATTGGGGGTTTTCGGAATTCTGGAGGGAGATCGGGGTCCGATGGAAACGGTGGGAATGGCGGATCTATACCGTGATTTACGGTGGCTATCTGGTCTGTTTTTATATCTGGTTATGGACCGGTTATAGTTTTGTTGATTTCATTGCCTGGACGGCTCCATTGATCGTCGGGTTCTTTACGCGCGTGCTGTATGAGGTCCATTCGATGGTTCATCATCTGGCGGGACCGGAATCCGTTACCCGGGATCAGTGTGTGGCTCTGATTTTTCAGCAACTGGAGCGTATCGCGCGCCGGAAGCAGGATCATGATAAGCCGATCTGCATCGATATCCTGGGCGTTGCCCTGCATCATTCGCATGACTGGATCGAGAAATCGCTGAAGGATTTCATGAAGGAGTTTCCGAAGGTTCGTGTGGACCTCCGAATTGCTTTTGTGGAGGCGTCCATTCTCCAGACGCTTGATTTTAACGAGCACCCGGTGAACTGGGTGGAAGAGAGCAAGGACCGGGCGGATTGGGTTGAAAGGAAGCTTGTCCCCTATGCCAATTGTCTCAATGGAAGGCTGCGTCTGCATGTACGGACGATCCGGAATCTGCCCCACTGGCATGGAATCATGCTTGAGAGACGTTATCTCTATATGGGAAGGGTCAGTTGGCTGGATGGAACCGAGCGTTCCCATAAACGCCCCACCCAATTGACCTGTGCCGAAAATGGCTACCGCGTCTTCTCAACCGATGACCGCTACCACGGTGAGGATCGGGTCGCGCTTTTCCGGCGATGGATCGCGCATTATCTGTATGGCAATCACGAGGGGATCGATCTTGCCAACACGATATCCGGCTCGAACGGGGGCTCTCCGCATTTGGGCGAAACGAATTCGAGTGAATTTGCCCCTGTGTGATCGCTCATTGCAGATCGCCGGTCTGCAAGAGAGGGCGGGTAATTACTTCCCCGGTTTACTGCTCATTCCCTCGAAGCGGAAGCTGTAAAGTTTGGCCCCGGTTCCCCGGAAGGAAAGCCGGACCTCCCGGCCCGTCAGGGCGGCGAGTTCCTTCCGGCCCGCCCAGGAAACGGCGACGCCGGTTGAATCGCGGCTGAGCGGATCGCAGGAAGTTTCCTCAAAGCCGGGGAGGGGAATGCCGCCGGGATCGCAAAGCCCGACGCGAATTTCTCCGCCATTGGGAAAACCGACATTGAGCAGGAGTCGCCCACCGTCCACCGTAACCGGCGCGGTCAGGCAGTTGCCTCCTTCGGGGGCGAAGTCGGCGGAGACGAACCCGTCGATGCGCTGGATGAAGCGGTAGATCACCCCGTCCGTCCTTTCCTTGCGGGCCTGGACCTCGCCGTGTCGCGACCGGAATCCCGTGCCGTACTGCCAGATTTCGTCGCCCCGCACGATCATGCCGGGACCGATAAAGACCATGTTTTCGCGCTCCGGCCCTTCGGGGCTCAGATAGGGACGGTGCCGGTGCCGATGCCAGTGAACCCCGTCGCGGCTACCGGCCACCTCGACATGCAGCCGCCCGTCGCTCAGGTTCTTTTCCCGCTTGAAGATGGAGGGGAACCCGAGATACCAGCGGGGGTCCGGGGGATACGCGGCGGCGGGCAGATTGTAAATGTCGCTGTTTTCGGCGTCCCGTTCGTCCGCGGCGAGGACACGCGGCAGCTCGTCCGCCACCCGGGGGAGCTTGCCCGGCAGGCGACTTGGGTCGTCGCCCTTGCCGGAAGGTCGAACCGGGAGCGGCTCCTCCAGGCTGGCGGCTTCCGTGCGAACCACCGTTCGCAGCCGCCAGTCCCAGCCCGGTGTCAGATCCCACCCGCGCAGATAGAAGGCATAGACCTGTTTGCGGCGATCCCAGAAGACGACATTCTGGGTATCGAAGCGGAAAGGAAGCAGCGCCCTGCTGTCCTGCTTCCAGCGCAACCCGTCAGGCGACGTGTGCCGGACGAGGCCCGGGACGGTGGCGTGCTGCCCGGTGGCCACAATATAGACATATTTCTCCTCCGGTGAGGCCGCCCGGGGGTCGATGAAAACGCTCCCGTCCAGGTTCGGCATGTCCATCAGGTTGTTGGCCCGCGAACCGTCGTATTCGGCGATGCCGAGATCGGGTTTGATCCAGTGGAGGCCGTCGTGCGATTCCGCGTAGGCCAGGTTGGGACGGTTGCGCTTGTCGCGGCAGATATACCACATGCGCAGCCTGCCGTTGTCTTCGAGCACCGTGACCCAGAAGCTGATCATCAGTGCTTCCCACGGCCGGTCGGGGCGGATCACCACCTCTTCCCTGAGCGGAGGGTTGGTCTCCAGGCGAACGTTTTCCGAGCGTTCGAGAAAAGCGGGATCGAGCAGAAGATGACGGCCCGGGGCCGCTTCCTCAGGAGCGGGCGGGGTCGATGGAGCTTTGGAAGAGGCGGTTATCGGAAGTGGGTTCGGGTTGGTTTTTCGCTCTGCGCCCGATCACCGTTCGCGATCGGGTGCCGAAGTCCGGTAGCCGGGCGCGCGCTTGGTCGGCGCGGGAGCCACGCCGGGCTTGGGATAATTGGCCACGTTCTGGCGCTGCGAGGTCGGCACGAGCCGGATCGCTCCCTTGGCGTTGTTGCGCCAGCCGTTCGGGTCCGCGTATTCTTCGCCGCTGTTCTTGAGGCCGGAAACCTGATCTTCCAGCCCGGTTCCATACCCCTGCTTCACCACGGTGGGGGTCACGAAGACGAGCAGGTTGCGCTTGGTGCGGTTGTTGAGCCGTTCCTGAAAGGCGTAGCCGAGGATCGGGATGTCGCCGAGGATCGGCACCTTCGTGCGGCCCTTGCTGGTTTCGTCCTGAAGCAATCCGCCGATGGCCAGCGTATCGCCGCTCTTGATGAGCACGGTCGATTCCAGGCTCCGCTTGTCGATGATCGGGCTGGAGACTTCCGCCTGCGCAAAGGTGAAGACGGCGTCCGCCACCTTGTTGCTGATCTCCGGCTTCACCTGCAAGGTCACGAAATCGTCCTTGTTGATGGTCGGGCGGACGACGAGCGTGTTGCCGAAATCGACATTCTCAAATCCGCCGAAAACCGCCGTGGCCGTCTGTTCGTTGAAGTTGAGCTGCGGCACCGGCTGGTTGCGGGTGATCTCGATCTTCGCTTCCAGATTGTTGGCGGTGACGATGCGCGGATTGGCCAGGAACTCCGCATCCGAATCTTCGTTGAGAAGCCGGAGCGTGGCGCTCATCTGCGGAACGGTGAGGATGGCGAACTGCTGGCCCAGCGTGGAGAAAAGGTCCGGCTGGTTTCCTTTCAGGAGAAAATCCGAAAGGGTGTCGTCGCCGATGCCCGGCAACTCGTCCACCACGACCCGCTGCCCCCCCGGCACCGCCGGATCATCAATCACCCGGTAGGTGGCCGGGGTGGAGCCGCCGTATTTGAACACCTTGGGAGAGGCGGAACTGCCGACCGTTCCCGCCCAGTTGATGCCGTAGCTCTGGCGCGGGTTCGCGTTCACCTCCACGAGCCGGGCCTCGATCATCACCTGCTGGGTGGGGCGATCCACGGACTCCAGAAAGAGCGCGATGTTCGCCATGTTGCTCTTGTAATCGCGGTAGTAGACGGTGTTCGTCCGCTCGTCCACCTGCGCGGGCTGGTTGGACTGAAGCTGCTTTTCAAGCAGGGGCCGCACCTTGTCCGCCATGGCGTAGCTGAAGGTGTAGTGACCGCTCTCGGTCGGTTCGCGCTGGCGCTCGGCGGCTGTCTTGATGAAGAAGACGCTGTCCTGCTGGTCGATGAGGAGGTTCTTGGCGGTGACGACGACGCGGATCGCCTCCATGGGCGAAAGATTTTCGAGCCGCATGGTGATCGTTCCGAGCACCTGATCGCTCACGACGATGTTGATCCCCGCCTGCCGCGCCAGAAGACGCAGGACGGAGGCGACATCCTCGTTCTGAAATTCGTTGACGGTGCGCGCTCCCCCGGGGGCGCCCGCTTCCGGAATCTGAAGATCCGAGGAGGCTCCCGGGAAACCGGCCGTATCGGAGACCGGCGGAGCCACGGTGCCGGGAATCGCCGGTGCCGGACCCGTCTCGGGCGGGGCGACCGTGCCGGGGACGGCGGGCTGGGCGGAGGCTTCGATGGGTGGGGCGATCGGGGCGGGCGCGGGCGTTCCCTCCCCGGCCGGGGCTTCAATGGTGATCGGCGTGGGAGCGGCGTCCGCGGCGGGGGCAGTGGGAGTGGCGGCGGCGTTCTCCGGTTCCTGTGCATGAATCAGCGAGGCCGCCGAAAGCACTGAAAAGAGGTAGATGAGGGGTTTCCGCATAGTCAAGAGGTTCTCCGGGTAAATAGCAGGAACCGCTCCACCTCGTCGATCCGATTATTATTTTATTCTCTTTTTCCGGTTGAAATCCGGAATTTCCCATTATGGAGCGGTCGCTTCCCGGGCGGCGGCGACGAATTCCCTCATTAATGAGGGGTCTTTTCTGCGCGGTTGCGATTCCACCCCGCTGGCGACATCCACTGCGTAGGGGTGCGTGGCCCGGATCGCCCCGGCCAGATTCTCCGGGGTAAGCCCGCCGGAGAGGATCACGCGGAGCCCCGGGTGGGCGGCGATGAACCGGGCCGCAAGGGAAAGGTCGATCAACTGCCCGGTCCCCCCGTAAGCGCCGGGAACGAAGGCGTCGAGAAGGATGGAGCGGGTTCCGTAGGCAGTCGCCCCCTCCAGCGTTTCCCGGTTGCGGGCCGCCAGCGCCTTGATGAAGCCGTGGCCGTGTGCGGCGAAGGGCGCGCAGAAGGCGGGGGTTTCGTCGCCGTGAAACTGAACGAGGTCGATCCCCGGGAGGGCGGCCACCGCCAACGCCTCCCGCGGTGTGGGGTTCACCAGCACGGCCACCCGGGTCACCAGCGCCGGGAGCCGGGCGATCCAGTCCGAGGCCGCGGCCAGGTCAATATAACGCTTCGAACCCCGGAAGCCGTTGAAGCCGAGGGCATCCGCGCCGGCGTCGATGGCGGCTTCGGCGTCCGCGGGCGTGGTCACCCCGCAGATCTTGACGCGGGGCTTTCGGCAGGGGGCGGACATCGCGGGCCTACAGGAGATCCTCGCTCGCCACGCTGGTCTGCTCCCGGCTGCCGAGCAGGTGGGCCTGTTCGATCACCGCGTCGGGATCGTCGTTAAAGCGGTAGCCGTGGCAGTTCGGGCAGGTGGCCACCCGGGCGGTCACGATGGAATCGCACCCCTCGCAGACCTTGAAATCGGTCGGGCGCTCGATGATCTTGCGCGCCTTGCGGGCGCGTTCGGAAAGGTGGACTTCGTCCGGCATGGGGCAAAGGTGTCTTCTTCCGGGGACGAAATCAAGTTTCTCCTTCCCGGAGAAAGCTAGCAGCCTGTTGAAAACCCCCGACGGTCGCCTTTGGGCATCTTTTGGCCTTGGGCTGCGTTGCTCGCTTGGCCTGTATTCATCGAATACAGGCGCTGCGCTCGATGCCTTGCCCAAGTCCAAAATCTCCTCCAAATGCAACCATTGCCGGTTTTTCAACAGGCTGTTAGGATGGGGGCATGTCACCCGCCCGCACGGATCGCAAGCCCCCTTCCCCCCGCGGCCGCTCGCGCGAGCGGCTTCTGGAAGCGGCGACGACCCTTTTCGCGCGCAAGGGGTACGACGGCGTGAGCGTGGACGCCATCGTCAACGAGGCCGGGCTCAACAAGCGGATGGTCTACCATTATTTCGGCAGCAAGGAAGGGCTCTACGTGGCCGTGCTCGGGAACGCCTTCGACCGGATCGCCGGGATGGAAGCCCGGATTTTCGACGACAACCCCCCGGCGGATGTGGCGCTGGAGCGGATCGTTCACGGCTATTTCCGGTTCCTGCTGGAGAACCCGGAGTTCCCCGCCCTTCTTTCGTGGGAAAATCTCCAGGGGGGACGCCACCTCGGCGCGTTTTCATTCACCAAGGCGCCGATCCTCGACGCGCTGGGCCGGGTGATCACGCAGGGGATCGCCTCCGGGGAGATCCGGCCCGAGATCGACCGGCGGCACATGCTCATCCATCTCATCGGTATCTGCCTCATCTACTTTTCCAACCGCCATACCCTTTCGCGCACGGTCGGGCTGGCGCTTGACGATCCGCAGGTGATGCGGGAGGGGATCGCCCAGGCGGTTTCGCTGATCAAACACGGGTTCTTCCGGCGCGGCGATGGCGCGGGAAAGGGTGAATCGGGGGTTGCCTCCGGGCGGCGGGCCGGTCCAGAATAAGCGCGTGTTTCAGGTAACCATCCTCGGCAGCGGAAGCGCCGGCAACTGCGCGCTCGTGGAGAGCGCCCAATGCCGCCTCCTCATCGACGGCGGCCTGAGCGCCCGGCAGATCAGCCGGCGGCTCGCATCGCTGGGGGTGGCCCCGGAGAGCCTGCACGCCATCCTCCTCACGCACGAGCATTGCGATCACGTGGCCGGGGTGCGCGTCCTCTGCAAGCAAAACCCCGGGCTGCCGGTCTACTGCACCCGGCTCACGGCGGAAATCCTGCGCGGGGAGGAACTCGCCGCCCATCGCGAGGTGCGCCAGTTCCAGCCCGGGGCGGATTTCATGATCGGCGATGTCGGGATCACCCCCTTTTCCGTGCCGCACGATGCCGTGGACCCGGTCGGCTTTGTCCTCCAGCACGGGAACGAACGGCTCGGGTTCCTGACGGACCTCGGCGTCTGCACCCGGCTGGCGATGGAGCGGGTGCGCGGGGTGGGCACGCTGCTCATCGAGACCAATCACGATGAAAAACTGCTCCAGAACGACACCCGCCGCCCGTGGGCGCTCAAGCAGCGGATCATGTCGCGCCACGGGCATCTTTCCAACCGGGCCGCTTCCGTGGTCCTGCGCGAACTGCTCGAACACGGGTTGCGGCGGGCGATCCTCGGCCACCTGAGCCGGGATTGCAACACGCCGGAACTCGCCGTGGCCGAAGTGGCCGCGCGGGTGGAGGAAGCCGGAGCCGACCCCGGCTGCATCGAGATTTTCTGCGCTTCGCAGACGGAGGTGAGCCCCCGGTTCTCCGTCGGGAGCCGCGCCCGTCCGCAGGCTACGCCTTTTCCAGCCAGAGCGCCTGGCGAACCGGGAAAAACGGTTCCAGCCTGAAGGCTTCCCACCCCGCCCGGCGGGCCAGGGCGCGGAGTTCCTCCCGGGAGAACGCGCGGCGGATGGAGAGCCGGGCGTCGTGCCGCGTCATCGGATCGCGGTAAAGGGTGGCCGTCACCAGCCAGACGGCGAGCTGTGCGAGCCGGTTGCGCTCCAGGTCCGCCACGAGCACCCAGCGGCGGGAGAGCGCCACGCTCCGTTCCAGCAGGCGGACGGCGTCCTCCTCGCTGAAATGATGGAGGGAGAGCGAACAGTGAACGAGGTCGTACTGCCCTCCCGGCGGCGAGAGAGCCCCCTCGGGCGGGTGAAAGCCGAGCGCGTCGTCCTGGAGAAAGCGGATTTCCGGGTACTCCGCGCTTTTTTCCCGGGCGATCTGAAGGGTGGCCGGGTGGCGGTCCGCGGCGTCCACGGAAAAGTGAACGTTATGGAGGCGGCCCCAGTCGATCATCATCCGGGGGATGTCGCCGTAGCCGGTGCAGAGATCGAGCACGCGGCAGGTCGTCCCGGGCGGGAGCCACTGGCGCAGGTAACGGCGCACCAGCTTGTGACTGCCGAACCAGCGGTTAAGCTCGCCGATGTTGGCAAGGTCGCGCCGCAACCCGGGAGTGACCGGCTGGGGGCGGTCCATCCATTCGGGTTCGTCCGGGTTCCAGTCGCGCTTCATGCCGGGGAGCCGCCTTGGGAAAAGGCCGCGCTGTCGGGGTGCAGCCGCGGCCTTTTCGTGGATTTTCAGTAACCGGTTACGAAAGCCACTCGGTGTGGAAGAATTCGCCCGCCGGTTTGTCGATCCGTTCGTAGGTGTGCGCTCCGAAGAAGTCGCGCTGGGCCTGGAGCAGGTTCGCCGGGAGGCGTTCGCTCCGGTAGCTGTCGTAGTAGGCCAGCGAGGCGCTGAAGGCCGGGGTGGCCACGCCCTGTTCGATGGCGGTGACGATCGCGTAGCGCCAGTTGCTCTGCGTCTTGGCGACGATGTCGCGGAAGAACGGGGCGAGCAGCAGGTTCTTGAGGCCCGGATCGGCTTCGTACGCTTCCTTGATCCGGTTGAGGAACTGGGCGCGGATGATGCAGCCGCCGCGCCAGATCGTGGCGATGTCGCCGAAGTTCAGCGGCCAGTTGTAAAGCTTCGCGGCGGCGCCAAGCTGCACAAACCCCTGGGCGTAGCTGACGATCTTCGAAGCGTAGAGCGCGTCGCGCACGGCGTCGATGAGCGCCTGCCGGTCGCCCGCAAACGGTTTCACCTCCGGGGCGGGGAGTTCCTTGCTGGCGGCCACGCGCTCGTCCTTCATGGAAGAGATGATGCGGGCTTCCACGGCGGCGGCGATGGTGGAAAGGGGCACGCCGAGTTCCACGGCGTGGCCGACGGTCCATTTGCCGGTCCCCTTCTGCCCGGCCTTGTCGAGGATCACGTCCACGAGCGGCTTGCCGGTCTCCTCATCCTTGCGGGTGAAGATTTTTTCCGTGATGTCGATCAGGTAGCTGTTGAGTTCGCCGCCGTTCCAGTCCGCGAAAATCCGGTGAAACTCCTCGGCGGACGGGTTGATGGTCGATTTCAGGATCGCGTACGCTTCGCAGATGAGCTGCATGTCGCCGTACTCGATGCCGTTGTGAACCATCTTCACGTAATGGCCCGCGCCGTCCGGCCCCATGTGGCGGCAGCACGGCTCGCCCTCCACGATCGCGGCGATCTTCTGAAAGATCGGACCGACGGCCGCCCACGATTCCTCGGAGCCCCCGGGCATCATCGAAGGGCCCTTGAGCGCTCCTTCCTCGCCGCCGGAGACGCCGCAGCCCACGAAGTGAATCCCCTTGGGGGTGAGTTCCTTTTCCCGGCGCTGGGTGTCGGTCCAGAGGGAGTTGCCGCCATCAATGATGATGTCCCCGGGCTCCAGCAGCGGCAGGAGCTGGTTGATCACCGCGTCCACCGGGGCCCCGGCCTTCACCATGATCATCGCCTTGCGCGGGCGCTTGAGGGCCCCCACGAATTCTTCGAGCGTTTTGGTCGGGACGATGTTTTTCCCTTTGGCGCGGCCCTCGGCGAACTTTTCGGTCACCGCCGTGGTCCGGTTGAAGACGGCGACGGAGAATCCTTTGCTTTCCATGTTGAGAACCAGGTTCTCTCCCATGACGGCGAGGCCGATAAGGCCGATGTCACATGATGGCATATTCTGTCTTTGGCAAATACGTATAGGTTTTCTAAAAGTGGGAAGCCGATGGAGCGCTTTTTTCATCCGCCGTTCCCAAGGTGGAGCCCGAGCGTATCGGGGAAGGGCCGGGTGTGGCAAATGCGTTTTTCACCCGGGCGGGATTCTTTGCCCCCGGGGAGGCTTGCCGCGGGGCTTGCTTTCATGAGGAGTTCCTTATAGGAAGCGGGCATGAACCCACACACTCCGCGAGACGGGGACGCAACGCCTTCTCTTTCCTGCCAAACCGTGACGCCGTGACGTTGTAACGCGCGAAAACGCCGTGAACCTGCCCAACCGCCTCACCATCGCCCGGTTTTTCCTGACGCTCGCCTTTGTCGTTTCGCTCAGTGTGGAATGGCCCTGGCGCTACGCCACGGCGCTGGTCCTCTTCATCCTCGGCAGCGTGACCGATTATGCGGACGGCTACATCGCCCGCCGCTATGCGATGGTGACGGATTTCGGCAAGCTCATGGACCCGGTGGTGGACAAGATCATGATCTCGGGGGCGTTCATCTGCCTGATCCCCGGCGGCTTCATCCCGGCGTGGGCGGTGGTGGTGATCATCAGCCGGGAGTTCCTGATCACCGGGCTGCGGCTGCTGGCGGTGTCCAAGGGGGTGGTGCTCCCGGCGGAATCCGCGGGCAAGCACAAGACGGGGTGGCAGATCGCCACGGTTATTTTCTTTCTCTTCATCCTCGCCGTGCGCGAGATGGGCGGGGCCGGGCTTTCGGAAGCGTTTCTCTCCGCCGCGCTCCGCTACGGAGGGGCCGCGCTGGTGGCGATCGCCCTCGCCCTCACGCTCTACTCCGGCATCGGCTACCTCTGGCGGAACCGGGGGCTGCTCCGGCAGTGATCAACTGGCGCTTTTTATCCACCTTGCTGTGAAAAAATCGCCAAAGTGGTGTTTTTTGCCATGCGTTCCCGGGAAGGGCCGGGGCGGTTTCCCCCGGGGAAAGAGCCGCCTCCCTGCCGTTGGCACGCCCTCTGCTATTGCCCCACCCGCATCAGCGGAACCGCCGGAATCCGGCATCCATTCCCAAAGGCATCAGGCTCTTTACCGTTCGTTTTTTTAAGGCGAAGGGTCAAAAATAAGAGTGGGAACCGCGGCGGCTCCACTGTAAATCTCCTATATCATCAATATTCCATCCATGAGTGCCAGTATCTCCCGCCTTCAGGCGATCAACGCGATCACCCGTTTCCAGCCTGAGTCGCCGACCACTTTTCACGACGTGTTCGCCACCGAACTCTACGGCTCGAACGTTTTCAGCCCCGCGGTGATGCGGCAGCGGCTGCCCCGGACGATCTTCAAGAGCGTGATGGAAACCATCGAGAGCGGGGCGAAGCTCGACCCGGCGGTGGCCGATGTCGTCGCCGCGGCGATGAAGGACTGGGCCATTGAACGCGGGGCCACCCATTACGCCCACGTGTTCTACCCGCTCACCGGCCTTTCCGCCGAGAAGCACGATTCTTTCCTCACCCCCGACGGGCTCGGGAGCACGATCACCGAGTTTTCCGGCAAGACACTCATTCAGGGCGAGCCGGACGCCTCCAGCTTCCCGAGCGGCGGCATGCGCTCCACCTTCGAGGCGCGCGGCTACACCGTCTGGGATGTCACCAGCCCGGCCTACGTCCTCGAAGGGCCCAACGGCAGCACGCTCTGCATCCCGACGGCCTTCATCTCCTGGACCGGCGACGTGCTCGACAACAAGACGCCGCTGCTGCGGGCGATGCAGGTGCTCCACGTGCAGGCGCGGCGCATCCTGAAGCTCTTCGGGCACGAGAACATCGCCCACATCAAGAGCACCGCCGGGGCGGAGCAGGAGTATTTCATCATCGACCGCAATTTCTACTACGCGCGGCCCGACCTGCTGACGGCGGGGCGCACCCTCTTCGGCGCCCGCCCGCCCAAGGGGCAGGAGTTTGAGGATCACTACTTCGGGGCGATCCCGGAGCGGGTGCTCCGGTACATGACGGAGGTGGAGCGGGAGCTTTTCAAGCTCGGCATCCCGGTCAAGACGCGGCACAACGAAGTCGCCCCCGGGCAGTTCGAGATCGCCCCCGTTTTTGAAAACTCGAACCTCGCCGCCGATCACCAGCAACTGGTGATGGGGACGCTGCGCACCGTCGCGGAGCGTTCCGGGCTCGCCTGCCTGCTGCACGAAAAACCGTTCGCCGGGGTGAACGGCAGCGGCAAGCATCTCAATTTCTCGCTCGGAAACTCGACGCAGGGGAACCTCCTCGATCCGGGTGACACGCCGCACGCCAACGCGCAGTTTCTGGTTTTCTGCACGGCGGTGATCCGCGCGGTGAGCACGCACTCGGCGCTCCTGCGGGCGCTGGTGGCCTCCGCCGGGAACGATCACCGGCTGGGCGCGAACGAAGCGCCTCCGGCGATCATCTCGATCTTTCTGGGCGATCAGCTCGCCGATGTCTTCGACCAGATTTCCCGCGGCGGGGCGAGCACGAGCAAGGCGCGCACGACGCTCAACGTCGGCGTGGACAGCCTGCCGCCGCTTCCCAAGGACGCTGGAGACCGCAACCGGACGAGCCCCTTCGCCTTCACCGGCAACAAGTTCGAGTTCCGGGCCGTCGGCTCCAACCAGTCGATCGGCGCGGTGACGATGGTGCTCAACCTGATCGTGGCGGAATCGCTCGACTTCATCGCCACGGAACTGGAGAAGGCGGGGCCCGAGCGCCTCAACGAAACGATCCAGCGCGTGTTGCATCAGGTGATCAACGAGCACGGCAAGGTGATCTTCAACGGCAACGGCTATTCCGAGAAATGGCACAAGGAGGCCGCTGAACGGGGGCTGCCGAATCTCCCGTGCACCGTGGACGCGCTGCCCGCCTACACCCTGCCCGAGACGATCGCCCTTTTTGAGCGTTACGGCATCCTGACCCGCCGGGAACTTGAGAGCCGGCAGGAGATCGCGCTGGAGCAATACATCAAGACGATCAACGTGGAGGCGAACCTCGTGATCGAGATCGCCCGGACGATCATTTATCCCGCGGCGGTCCGTTACCAGGGGCAGCTTGCCCGGGCGGCGGCGGACCTCAAGAGCCTCGGGCTGGAGAGCGATCTCGCCGTGCTCAAGCAGGTCAGCACGCTGATCCGCGACCTGAGCGCCGGGGTGGAGAAGCTCGACCAGATACACCACTGCGAGCACAACGGCGACGTCCTCAAGCACGCCGCCTACTGCCGCAACGAGGTGATCCCCGCCATGGCGGCGGTGCGCGAGGCGGCGGACGCGCTCGAAGGGATCGTGGCGGACGATCTCTGGCTTCTGCCGACCTATCAGGAGATGCTCTTCATCAAATAGCGGCCTTTCGGGGCTAACCCGGTCCGGTCCGGATCGCCTGAACCACGATCTGGAGCCGCAGACGGCCCTGCCAGAGGTTCGGGGCGATCCGGAAGGCGACGTCCCACGGCGGGCGCGGCAGTTCGTGGGCCAGCGTGTTGAAAAAGACCGCTTCATGGCGGCTATCGCGCTGGCGGAGCGTGAGGCGAAGGTGTTTTTCCTTCATCGTCACCGGCGGGGCGGCGGGCACCACTCCCCGGGCGATGAAGAGTGGCTGGGGATTGCCCGCGCCGAAGGGTTGCAGGCTCTCGTGATGATCGAGGAAGCCGAAGTCGAGTTCGCCCAGCGCGATTTCGCACTCGGGCCGGATCAGCGGGCGGAGCGCCTCGGCATCGAGCCGCGCGCGCACTTCCGTCTCAAAAAGCGCCTGAAAGGATTCGAAGCTCTCGCGCCGGATGGTGAGGCCCGCCGCCATGGCGTGGCCGCCGAAGCGCTCCAGCAGATGCCCGCACGGTTCGAGCAGGCTCACCAGCGGAGCGCCCTCGATGCTGCGCCCGCTTCCCTTGCCGATCCCCTCCTCATCAAAGCCGATGATCCAGGTGGGCCGGTGGTGGCGACGGCTCAGGCGGGCGGCCACGATGCCGAGCACCCCCGGGTGCCACCCCGGCTGCCCGAGCACGATCGCGAAGCGCTCCGCCGGATCGCCCAGGGCGGCCTCCGCGGCCTCCAGGGTTTCCTGCTCCACCTGCTGGCGCTCGCGGTTGCGCCGGTCGAGTTCCAGCGCGAGCGTGCGCGCTTCGCCCGGATCGTCGGTGAGGAGAAGCCGCAGGGCCTCCTCCGCGGTGCCGAGCCGTCCCGCGGCATTGAGCCGGGGGGCAAGCTGGAAGCCGACTTCGCCCGTCGTGTAGGGCGGGTTGACGCGGGCGGCTTCGGCCAACGCCCGGACGCCCGGCCAGCGGGTCTGCGCCAGTTGCCGGAGCCCCCGCTGCACCAGAATCCGGTTCTCCCCGCGCAGCGGCACGATGTCCGCCACGGTGCCGAGCGCGGCGAGATCGAGCATCTCCTTGAGGTCGAAACCCGGGAGCGGGCGTCGCTTGAGCAGCGCGTGGCAAAGCTTGAAGACCAGCCCGGCGGTGCAGAGATCGGCGTCCTCGGGATACCGGGCATCCGGGCGTTTCGGGTTGACCACGGCGGCGCAGGCGGGCAGCACGGGCGGGCATTCGTGATGGTCGATCACGAGCACCTCCACCCCGCGGGCGGTCAGCTCCGCGGTTTCCTCCACGGAACGGGTGCCGCAGTCGAGCGCGACGAGCAGCTCGGGCTGACACGTTTTGATGCAACGCCGCAATCCATCCCGCGTGAGCCCGTAGCCTTCGTCCATCCGCAGCGGCAGGAAGCATTGCACGCGCCCGGCTCCATAGGCGGTCAGCATCCGGTGAAGCATCGCCAGCGAGGTGACGCCGTCCACATCGTAATCGCCGTAGAGGACGATCCGCTTTCCCCCATCCACCGCCGCGAAGAGGGTGGCCACCGCCGCTTCCATGGCGGGGAGCCGGAACGGATCGGAGAGCCCGGCGAGCTTTGGCCGCAGAAAGGTGAGCGCCTCCTGTGGCGAGTGAAACCCCCGGGCGAGGAGCAACTGCGCAAACCGGGCGGGGCAGCCAAGCTCCCGGGCCAGCCGGGCGACCCGGTCGGGATCGGCCTCCGGCCCGGGGAGATGCCAGCGGTGCCCTTCCCTCATGTCGCCAGCAGGCGCTCCGCGTTGCCGTGGTAGACGGCTTCGATCACTTCGGGAGCGAGGGTGAGCGTGCTCAGGAACTCGTGCAGCTTCTTCCCGTAATAGTCGCGGGCAAAGAGAAGGCGGTCGGAGAATTCGGTGAGGAACGCCACGGCGTGCTCCGGATCGCGGCTCAGGGCTCCGCAGCCGGAACCGGCGCTCAGGTCCGCCATCAGGTTCGGGTATTGGCGCAGGAGCCGGTGCAGCCGCCCCTCTCCGCACACCGGGGTGGTCGGATACGGGCTCGGGCATTCGTCGGCATCCCCGCTGATCTCCCGCCAGAACCCCGGGGCGTGGCCGATGAAGATGGTCTCCGGGCAGGCGATCAGCGCGCGCTCCAGATGGTCCACCGTGCCGCCGTACCAGAGCGGCTGGTAAACCGGTTTGCCCTCCTCCCTGAGGTACGGGACATCGAGGTGAAGCACCACCGGCAGGCCGAGTTCTCCCGCGGCGTGGAAAAGCTCCAGCGACCGGGGATCATCAAAGGGGATGCGGAATTTCCATTCGCCGCAGACCCGCACCCCGTGAATCTCCACGGCGGCCCGGAGTAGCTCCGGCGCGCTCCCGAGCGCCGGGTGCGGGCAGTAGCCGAGCAGGAAACGTTCCGGATACCGGTCCCGGGCGATGAGGAGATCCGCGAGCGGGATTCCCTCATGCGTGCCGTTGCTGCGGAAACGGAGCGGGTTGAGGACGCGGTGATAGACGGGGGAATCCTCGAAAGGCGGGATCTCCCAGGAAAGGAGCCACGATTTTTCGATCCCGTGGTCATCCATGTCAGCGATCAGGCCGCGATCATCCTTGCCGTGCCAGAAGACGTGTTGATGGGAATCAACGATCCGCGAAGGGGAAGCGCTCATAGAAGGTGTCCCATTGATGGGACCTCCCCCCGCCGATGACAAGTGTAAAAGATCGCGGATAACCATGTGACAGACCCCGAGGGGTGTGCAATGGTTTTCCATTGCCGCCATGCCTCTTCTGAAACCTTCCACGAACCCGAGAGCCGTCTGTGTCCAGGCGCTGCAACGCTGGGAATCGGGTGAAATTTTCGCCGACGAAGTCCTTCACGATGCCCTTGCCACCGGGCATTTCACGCCGTTTGACCGGGCGTTTCTCACCGAAACGTTCTACGGGGTTCTGCGCCACCGCAGCGCGCTCGATTTCCTGATCGGCGAGCTGCGCGACGCTCATCTCGACGCGCAGACCCGGCAGATCCTGCGCCTGGGCTTTTACCAGCTTTTCCGGATGCGCATCCCCCATCACGCGGCGGTGAACGAGACGGTCAACCTCGCGGGACGCGCGCGCGGGGTGGTCAACGCGTTGCTGCGCCGGAGCATCCGCGAATCCGGCGAACTGCTCGCGCGGCTGGAGGCGGCCCCGGCGTCCGTCCGTTATTCGCACCCGGCCTTTCTCATCCGGCGATGGGTGGCGCAGTACGGGACGGAGGCGGCGGAGGCGCTCTGCCGCTGGAACAACCAGCCCGCGCAGGTTTACGCCCGGGCCAACGGCCTGAGGGTGACGCGCGGGGAACTCCTGCGCGTGCGCCCGGCGACGGAGGCCGGGCACCCGGCGATGTTCAGGGTACGGCAGGTGCCGCACGACTGGATCGCCCGCGGGCTTTGCTACATTCAGGACCCGAGCACGCTGATCGCCGCGGAGTTGCTCGGCGCCCAGCCCGGCGAGACGGTGCTCGACGCCTGCGCCGCCCCGGGGGGAAAGACCGGGGTGATCGCCGAGGCGATGGGGAACACCGGCACGCTTCACGCCTGCGATGTCTCCCGCCCCCGGCTCGAACGGCTGCGGGAGAACCTGCGGCGGCTCGGCGTGACCAACGCCCAATGCGCCTGTGTGGACTGGACGGCGGCGGGGATTCCCTTTGAGCCCGGGAGCATGGATCGCATCCTGCTCGATGCGCCGTGCTCCAACAGCGGCGTGATCCGGCGGCGGGTGGATGTCCGCTGGCGATTGACGCCGGAGGATTTTCCGACCATGGCGGCGCGTCAGCGGGAACTGGTGGAGGCGGTGTTGCCGCTGCTCAAGCCCGGCGGCGTGCTCGTCTACGGCACCTGTTCGCTGGAGGCGGAGGAGAACGATCAACTCGTGGATGCCGTGCTGGCGGATCACCCGGAGCTGGAATGCACGGAGCGCCGCCGCTCCACCCCGCAGGACGACGGGATCGACGGGGCGTTTGCGGCGCGGCTGGTGAAGCGCAAAGCGTAGGCTTCCGTCGGCCCACTCTCAGATCAGCGGCGGGTGCCGACGCCGGAATTCCTTTGGCGAAAGCCCCGTGTGCTGCCGGAACTGACGCGAGAAGAAATCGCCGCTCCGGTAGCCGAGTTCCGCTGCGATCGCCTTGATGGAGAGGGAGGTTTCCTCAAGCAGATGCTGCGCGTGGTTGAGGCGCACCCGGATGATGAACGTCTGGGGCGACCCGCCCACGATCTCCTTGAAGGCCCGGCAGAAGTGGGAGCGCGTGTATTCGGCCTCCCGCGCGAGTTCATCCACGGGGGGGACGCGCCCCGGCGCTTCGCAGATCCGGTGGGCGATTTCATGAATCCGGAGGACGCGCGGGTGAACGGGTGGGGAAGGGCGGCGGGGCTGGCCGAAGGTCCGTTCGTCGATCTCCATGAGCAGGGCTGTCAGCCGGGAGGTGGCGCGCAGACGGCGCATGGGACAGAAAGAGTGGCCGCTCCGGTGGCGGATGAACGATTCCTCCCGATTGCGGGTGACATCCCCGACAATCCGCTTCATCTCGATTTCGAGATAATCCGCGTCCACTCCCGGGAGCCATTCCGGCGGCAGGCCCGCGTGATTGCTTCGCCGTTTGCCGTCGGGGTCGCGGAGTTCAAAGCGGATGGTCAGAAACCCGAAGGGCGACGCCGGATCGCATTCCACCTCGTATTCCCATCCCGCGCGCAGCCACTGGCACGCCCCCCGGCTCAGAGGTTGCCAGCCGTCGGGCATCCGGATGCGCCCTTTGCCTGCGACGCAGAGGCGGAGCTGATGGTTGAACACCCAGCGGCTCCAGTGCGGATTCACCGTCATCCCCATCGGCCACTGGTAGAAGCCGGCGCTCTGGAGATGGACGGCTTTTTCATGCCAGCGGATGATCATGATGAAGGAAGAATGAGCACACCAGTGCAGGAAATAGACGCACAAGTGGGCTATCCATGTCAAGTCATTCTGGTTTACTGGTAGATCGTTATGAAAAAGGCAACCCCTCGGAGTTTTCACCGTTTTATTCTCGCTGCCGTGATGCTCGGTTTGAGCTTTTTCGGGACCGGACATTCCCGCGCCGCTCTGCTGCTGGTGGACGATTTCAACGATCTCCCCGCTGGCAGTATCGCCACCGCGCCGGGGTGGGATTCATGGAACGATTATCACACCATCGTGGCCACGGCCCCGGGGTCCGCCTCGGATCACGTGCTGGAGAGCACCCACGTCCAGGCGTTCAGTAAAAAACTCCTCCCGGCTTCCATCGGGGAGAGTGGCAATACGGTCGGCACGCTTTATTTTCAGGTCTATACCACCGGCGAAACGACCGGGCTCTCTGTCGGGCTGATGCCCTATGCAGGTGGTAGCTTTAACGCTTACCACGCGCAGATGACCTTCAATAACGGCCTCTCCGTCTACAACGGGAGCGCGCCGTCTGCAGTGACCAACATCAGCTTTGAAAGCGATACCTGGTACGATATCTGGATGGTGGTCAACAATGCCACCAATACCTGGAGCGCCTGGATTCAGGGAGGAGCCATCGAAACGGCGACCCGGCTGACCATCGGGGCCGTCCAGACGTTCAATTTCCGGACGACGACGGATATTGCCCTCGACGCGGTGCTGATCGCCCGTGGCGGCGGCGGTGGCGAGAATCTCGGTTATATCGACAACGTCTATTTCGGCCTCGGCGATCTGCATGGGGAACTTCCCCCGCAGGCGATTCCGGAACCTTCCGCGTTCGGGCTGATGGGGGTGGCGCTGGCCTTCGGCTGGGTGGCGCGGATGCGGGCGGCCCGGCGGCGGAATCGCCAAACCATGAGGGAGGCAGAGGAGAACGACCGGTCAGGGCGGTGAGTCGAAGGGCGCAAGGGACCTGCCGGATCGGACCGGGTGAAAAGCCGGTGCCATTGGGCGGCATCCGCTTTGTCCCGATAAGGGGGGCGGGGTTATTGCGATTGAGCGGTCGCCCGAGGGGGTGTAGTTTCAGGGGCGATGAGCCCCCCGGTTCGATTTCACTCAGCCCCTCTCATTTGATGAGCGATCCGACGAATGAGGAAGCAAATCAGGAAGATTCCGTTCCGGCTTACCGGCAGGAAGTCGAGGCGGTGCTCGCGGCACTTGGGGTGGACCCGCAACGTGGTCTGAGCGACGCCGAAGCCGAAAGGCGGCTCGAACGCTACGGTCCCAATGCCCTGAAGGCGAAGGAACCGGTTCCGGCGTGGAGGCGGTTCCTCTCGCAGTTTGAGGATGTGCTTGTCCTGGTGTTGCTGGCGGCCACGGCGGTTTCCGCGGGGCTCTGGCTTGTGGAGCGGGATTCCGCGCTTCCGTATGAGGCGATCGCGATTTTCGCCGTGGTGCTTCTCAACGCGGTGATGGGGTATGTGCAGGAGTCGCGCGCGGCATCGGCGGTTGCGGCATTACAGGGGATGACGGCTGCGCGTGCCCACCTCCTGCGGGAAGGAGAGCGTCGGAATATTCCCGGCGACGGGATCGTGCCCGGGGATATCCTCCTCATGGAGGAAGGGGATATGATCTCCGCGGATGCCCGTCTCATTGATTCCGTGGCGCTGACCGTGACGGAGGCGGCGCTGACCGGCGAGAGTCTCCCGGTCGCCAAGGAGGTCGCGCCTGTCCGGGAGGAAACCGGGGTCGGTGATCGCCGCAATATGGTGTTTAGCGGTACGGCGGTTACCTATGGCCGGGGGAAGGCGGTTGTCACGGCGACGGGAATGCAGGCCGAGATGGGGCGGATCGCCGGTTTGCTCGATGAACCGGCCATGGAGGAAACGCCGCTGCGGAGGGAACTTGATCAGGTCGGCAAGGTTCTCGGGCTGGGGGTGGTCGGGATCGCCGTGATGATGATCGCGACGATCCTTTTGCTGGAAGAGGTGCGCGGTTTGTCGGCGTTTTTTGATGTGCTGATCCTGGGGGTGGCGCTGGCCGTGGCGGCGGTGCCCGAGGGGTTGCCGGCGGTGGTCTCCGCGGCGCTGGCGCTCGGGGTTCAACGGATGGCGCGGCGCAACGCCATTGTCCGGCACTTGGCTGCGGTGGAAACGCTCGGTTCGGCCAATGTGATCGCCTCGGACAAGACCGGCACGCTGACGAAAAACGAGATGACGGTGCGGGCGGTCGTCACGGCGGGCGGGCGGGTCGCGTTCGATGGCAGCGGATACGCGCCGGAGGGCGGGATCCATGCCGAGGGAGGCGATGCGCCGGAAGGGGCGTTGCGGGTGGAACTGGAGCGGACCCTGACGGCGGCTGACTGCGCCAATAATGCCGCGCTGGAGGAACACGGAGGGCGCTGGACGATCCATGGCGATCCGACAGAGGCGGCCCTCCGGGTGGCGGCTCGCAAATACGGCTTGAAAGAGGCGGCCCTGAAGGCGCGTTTTGAGCGGGTGCGCGAAATCCCCTTTTCTTCGGAACGCAAGCGGATGTCCACCGTTCATACCGATGCGCAGGAGCCGGAGCGCCTTCTTCTCTTTACGAAAGGGGCCCCGGATGAACTGTTGGGGCGTTGTTCGCGGGAGCGGGTCGGCGAAGAGACCAGACCACTTAATGACGAACGCCGCGCCGCGATTCTGGAGGCCAACGAAGCTCTCGCCGGGGAGGCGTTGCGCACGCTGGGAATAGCGGCGCGCATCCTGCCCGCCGATGCGCTCGGGGACAGCGAGGTGGGGGAGGAACTGGAGCATGACCTCGTTTTCCTGGGTCTTATTGGGATGATCGACCCGCCGCGCAAGGAGGCGGGGCAATCAGCGGCGGAAGCCCGGGGGGCGGGCATCCGCCCGATCATGATCACCGGGGATCACCCGAAAACCGCGGCGGTGATCGCTGCGGAACTCGGCATTGCCGCCGGTGGGCGCGCGCTGACCGGGGCGGAAGTGGAAAAACTCTCCGATGAGGAACTGGGGCGGGTGGTCGGGGAAGTCTCCATCTATGCCCGGGTGAGCCCGGAGCACAAGCTGCGCATTGTCAAGGCGCTGCAAGGGGGCGGTGCCATCGTCGCAATGACGGGAGACGGGGTTAACGATGCCCCTGCCCTCCGGATGGCGGATATCGGTGTGGCCATGGGCATCACCGGCACGGATGTTTCCAAGGAGGCGGCGGATATGGTGCTGACCGATGATCACTTCGCCACCATTGTGGCGGCGGTGGAGGAAGGCCGGGCCATTTTCGCCAACATCCGCAAGTTTCTGCGCTATCTCCTCTCCTCCAATATCGGCGAAGTGATGACGATGTTCTTCGGCGTATTGCTGGCCGGGGTGATCGGGCTGCGGGCCGAAGGGAGCGCCGTGGTGTTGCCCCTTCTGGCCACGCAGATCCTCTGGATCAATCTGGTGACCGATGGAGCGCCCGCGCTCGCCCTGGGGGTCGATCCGGCGGAGCCCGGGCTGATGCGGCACCCGCCCCGCCCGCGGGAGGAGCGGGTCATCACCGGCGGGATGTGGCTCCGTATTTTCCTCATCGGCACCCTCATGGCCATCGGCACGTTGCTGGTGCTGGATGCGTCGCTGCCCGGGGGGATGATCGAAGGGGAGGGAACACTCCGCCACGGGCAGACGATGGCTTTTACCACGCTGATGATGTTTCAGCTCTTCAACGTGTTCAATGTCCGTTCAACCCTGCGGAGCGCCTTCGCCGGATTTTTCGGGAACCGCTGGCTTCTCGGCGCGGTGGGGCTTTCGCTGGCGCTTCATTGGCTGGTGATCTATGTTCCGTTTCTCCAGAACGCCTTTTCCACCACCGGCCTCGGCTGGGGCGACTGGCTTTTCTGCACGGCGGTCGCCAGTTCGGTGCTCTGGTTGAGCGAATTCGGCAAATGGGTCCAACGCGCGGGTCGTGCTGATGAGCGGTGCTCTACGCCATGATGGAAGCCGCGATCTCCGCCGCTTTCTCCGGCCCGTAAAGCCTGCGCACGAGCGCCAGCCCGAAATCGAGCGCCGTCCCCGCCCCCCGGGAGGTGACGAGGTGGCCATCCTCCACCACGCGCTCCTGCTCCGCCGCGCCGGGGAATTCCCCGGCGATGGAAAAATGCGCGGTGAACCGGCGGCCGGTCAGCAACCCGGCGTCTCCGAGTATCGCGGGGGCGGCGCAGATGGCGGCGACCGCTCGCCCCGCTTCCGCATAGCTTCGGGCGAGGGCGGGAAGGCGCGAGTCCGCCCGCAACGCCGCCACACCCGGCCCGCCGGGAAGCAGGAGCAGGTCGAACCCCGCGGCCTCTTCCCCGAGCGCGGCCAGCGAAGTTTCCGCGCGGAGGGTGATGGCGCTGCGGCCCGTCACCAGCGGCTCATCCTCCAGCGAGGCAAGCGTCACTTCCGCCCCGGCCCGGCGGAGCAGGTCCACGGGGGTGATGGTTTCGATCTCCTCAAACCCGGGGGCGAGGAGGGTCAGGATGCGTTTACTCATAGAAGCGTCGGGTCCGTTCGGTGACGGCGGGGTCCATGGTGATGAGCGGCGGCCACGGGCGGTCAAAGTTCTCCCCGGGCAGCTTGCGCGTGGCGTCGAAGCCCATCTTCCCGCCGATGGCCACCTGGCTCGTCGCATGGTCGAGCACGTCGGCGGGGCCTCGGGTGAGGAGGGCGTCGCGCTGCGGATCGGTGTTGGCGCAGAGGCGGAAGAGGACGGCGCTCGTATCGTGGACGTTCACATCCTCATCCACCACCACGATGTATTTGGAGAACATCATCTGCCCCATCCCCCAGAGCCCGTGCATGATCTTGTACGCCTGCATCGGGTAGGTCTTTTTGATGCTCACAAAAACGAGGTTGTGGAAAACCCCTTCCGCCGGGAGGGCGATATCGACGATCTCCGGGAAGTTCATCCGGAAGATCGGCATGAAGAGCTTCACGGAAGCGGCTCCCATGTAGAAATCCTCCATCGGCGGGATGCCGACGATCGTGGCCGGGTAGATGGCGTTTTCCCGGTGGGTGATGGCGGTGATGTGAAAGACCGGGTACGGGTCCGGCAGGGTGTAGAAGCCGGTGTGATCGCCGAAGGGGCCTTCCTCGCGCAGCGGTTCGGCGGGATCGACGTACCCTTCGATCACGATATCCGCGTTAGCGGGGACTTCGATGTCGCACGTCTCGCATTTCACCAGTTCGATGGAGCGGCGGCGCAGGTAGCCCGCGAGCAGGAATTCATCCAGCCCGTCGGGGAGCGGCGCGGTGGCGCAGAACGGGTAGGCCGGGTCGCCCCCGAGGATGACGGCCACGGGCATCCGCTGCCCGGTTTCGTAGTATCGCCGCCCGTGGCGCGCGCCGACTTTCTGAAGCTGCCAGTGCATCCCGGTGCTCTGCGAATCGTAGACCTGCATCCGGTACATGCCGACGTTGCGCTCGCCCGTGTCCGGGTCTTGCGTGATGACGCACGGCAGCGTGAGGAAACGCCCGCCATCAAGCGGCCAGCATTTGAGGATCGGCAGGTTCAGGAGGGTGGGGGGCGCGGGGTCGGTCCCCTTCTCCCAGTCACCCGCGCCGGGCCACGCTTCGCCGCGGGTGGGCGGGGAATCAAAGCGATGGATCACCTCCTTGCACGAGCCGGAGGCGACCCGTTTGGGCCGGGCGTGGCGCAGTTCGATGGCGGTGCGCAGGAGCGCCACGGCATCGCGCAGGGAGGTGGGCGGCTTGGCCTTCATCAGCGCGCCGAGTTCCTCCGCCACGGCATCGACCGACTCCGCCCCCATGCTCAGGGCCATCCGTTTCCAGGAGCCCATGGTGTTGATCGCCACGGGAAAGGGGGAGGGCTTTCCGTTGACGGTCGGCTTCTCGAAAAGGAGCGCCTTCCCGCCGCCGGGCCGCTTCATCTCCCGGTCCGCGATCGCGGTGATTTCGAGTTCCGTGGCGACCGGCTCGCTGATCCGGCGCAGTTCCCCCGCCCGGTCGAGCGCTTCGATAAAGTCAGAATACGATGCGTAAGCCATCGGCCCCGATCAAACACCACCGGGGCGCAATAACCAACCTCTTATTCCTCTTCCGTGGGGCGGTCGCCGATTTCGATCCCGAGGCTGCGGGCCAGCCGCACCTTGTCCGCGGGAAGCTGCTTTTTCCCGGCGCAGACTTTGTCGAGGTCCACGAGGTTGAGCCGCCCTTTCTGGAGGCCGACGAGCGCCCCGTGCTCCCCCTGCAGGAGGGCGAGCGTGGCGAGTTCGCCCATCTGGCTCGCCAGCAGGCGGTCGTAATGCGAGGGGCTGCCGCCGCGCTGGACGTAGCCGAGCACGGTCTTGCGGATCTCCTGCTTGAGGTTCGTCCCCGCGGCTTCCTGAATCTGCCGGGTAAAGGTGTCCGCGTCGGAGACGCCCTCGGCGAGGATGATGATCGAGTCGTTGAGCCGGTTGCGGTAGCGGCTCGCCATCAGGTCGAGGATGCGCTGCATGTTGTAGCGGTACTCCGGCAGGACGGCGACTTCCGCCCCGGTGGTGATGGCGGTGGTCAGCGCGAGGTAGCCGGAGTTGCGCCCCATCACTTCGATCAGGAAACAGCGCCGATGGGAGCGGGCGGTGTCCTTGATCTTGTCGATCATGCTGATGATGGTGTTGGAGGTGGTATCGACGCCGATGCCGAGTTCCGTACCGTAAATGTCGTTGTCGATCGTCCCGGGCAGGCCGATCACCGGCACCCCCAGGCGCGAAAGCTCCAGCGCGCCGCGCAGGGAACCATCCCCGCCGATCACCACCAGCCCGTCGATCCGGTGATCCCGCAGCTTGCGCACCACCTGGTTGCGCCCTTCCTCCGTATAAAACGCCCGGCAACGGCTCGACTGGAGGAACGTGCCGCCCCGGTCGAGCATCCCGGCCAGCGAGCGGTTGGTGAGTTCCATGAGGTCGTCATCAAGGATGCCTTGATAGCCGTTGAGAAAGCCGAACACCCGGACTCCCTTGTGCAGCGCGGTCCGGGTGACGGCACGCACCGCCGGGTTCATCCCCGGGGAGTCTCCACCACTTGTCAGTACGGCAATCGTTTTAACCAGCATGGCCCCAAGCTTTAGCCGCAACTCCGCGGAGATGAAGTTTTTTTTCGATTATTTGAACGAAACGAAAAAGGGGGTGTCTACCTTATCGTCAGCCCACTTGCGGGGAGTTGCGATTCGGGAGGGAATCCTGAAACGGGACCGGCAAGGGGAACGGGTTTCTCGCGGATGCCTGTTTCCTCCGGAACCAAAAAAAGATTCTCTCCTTCGTAAAGACCGGCAGGCGGGGCTGACGATGAGGGGGTGATTCGGGTACGTGCGCGGTTGTTTTCCTGGTTAATTGGTTGTGTGTGTTTGTCCATTAACCGCGCACGTCCCGAATCTTTTTTTTCAGAAAGAAACGGCGTTCCGCAGCGGAACGGAAGGTCCGGCGCTCGCCGGACCGGTAGAAAAGAAAGGGGCGGCCACCGCCCTGCGCTCAAATGTTCAAGTCACCCGGCAAGGGGCGGCCCGCTTGATTCCCGGTAGATCACCTCACATGGGAAAAGAGTCGTGCCCGGTTCCGGGCTGGCCTCGTCCTTGCGCAGGAGGGCGAGCAGCGCTTCCACGGAAGCTTCCGCCATGGCGGCGTTGGGCTGGCGCACGGTCGTGAGCGGCACCTGGCAGTAGCGGCCCAGCGCCGTGTCGTCGTATCCGGTGAGCGCCATCGTACCGGGAACGGCGATTCCCCGGCTGTGGCAGACCCGGAGCGCGCCGTAGGCGAGTTCGTCGTTGCTGCAAAGGACGGCGGTCGGCCGGTCGGGGCGTTCGAGCAGTCGGTTCATCCCTTCGATACCGGGCAGGAACGGGTTGAAGGGATCGTCCGAGAGCCGCGTGCCGAGGAGGAGGCCCTCCGGCGCAACGCTCCGGGAGCGGGCGCTCCCGCCGCTGAAGGTTTCCACGAGGGTTCCGCCCGCTTCGCGCAGGGCGTCCTCAAAGCCGCGCCTGCGTTCTTCCCCGGACCAGAGGTAGGTGCCCCGCCCGCCGGTTTCCGTCCCCGGCGTGATGAGGGCGATCCGCCGGTGCCCGAGGGCAAGGTAATGCCGGGTGAGTTCCGCAGTCGCCGCCCGCGTGTCCCCGCGGAAATGAGGTGCCCACGGCAGCGGGTTGCCGCTCAGGGTGACGACCGGGAGCGAGGCCTCCCGGAGCCGTTCGAGCGCCGCCGCCGCCGCCGGGTCGTCCATTCCCGCGACGATCACCCCCTCCACACAGGCGTCGAGCAGGGAGGTGCACGCCGCCTGGATCGACTCCACCGACCACGAAAGATCCGTGGCCACGACTTCCAGTTCCCGGCGGCGCACGGCGTTGGCGGCGTGGGCCGCCCGCTCCGCCGCCACCTGAAGCAGGCCGCCGAAATGGAGGATGCCGATCAGCCCGCTCGGGCCGCCCCGCATGATCCGGGCATGACGATCGGGCCGGTAGTGGAGTAGCCGGGCCGCCTGCAGGATACGCTGGCGGGTCGTCTCGCTGAGCTTGACGGTGGAGCCCGGGTTCAGAGCCGCCGCCACGGTCGAGCGGGAGACGCCGAGCCGTCGGGCGATTTCGTTTTGGGTGATCCGGGTCATGCGCCCTTCAGAGTAAAAACAAACGGGGGCAGCACAAGCGCCTTTTCGGGGGAGGGGCGAGGGCTACCCGGCAGCCTCAACCAGCGCGAAGAGCGCGGGATCGCCCGGCTCCAGCCCCGCGGGCAGGCCCATCAGCCGCGCCGGTTGCAGTGAGAAGTAATCCCACACCTCCCGCCACGGTTTGCCGAGCATCGCCGCCCCGCGCACGATCCCCTCGAACGGTTCGAGCGCGGACCCGGCGAAATTCGTTTTCCCGGGCTGGCGCGCCACGCGATCCTCGCCGACCTCGATCCGGTGCGGCCCGAGGGCGTGGAGCCCGGGGGGGGCTCCCGCGCCGGACATGGCGTCGGTGGTCCAGTAAATCTCCGGCAGCACCCGGTGAAAAAGCCGGAACGCCTGCGGGGAGACGTGATGGGTGTCCGGGATGATCCCGGCCATGATCCCCGGCTGGTCGAACACCCGCCAGAGGATGTTGTCGTGGCGGTCGAGCTGTTGCGGGCAGCCGTTGCCGAGATGGGTGAAGGCGCTCAGGCCGGCTTCCACCGCGGCGGCCAGATCGGCCCTGGAGGCGTTGGTGTGGCCGGCGCTGACGACAAAGCCGTGCTCCCGCGCCCGGCGGATGGTCTCCGGCGAGCCGGGACGCTCCGGGGCGAGGGTGAGGAGCACGGGATCATCGCCGGTGATCGCCTTGAGGGCGTCGAGCGCGCCGGGAGTCGGATCGCAGACGGCCTCCGGATCGTGCGCCCCGACAAACCCGGGGGTTCCCGAGAGGAACGGCCCCTCGATATGCCACCCGGCGATCGCCCGGCGCAGGAGCGGATGGGCGTCCCGGATCGCCTTGAAGCGGGCCAGCCGGTCCAGGAGCCGGGGCCACGGGTGGGTGATGAGCGTGAGCAGATACCGGGGGCTTCCGTCGCGCCGGAGCGCCTCCGTGGCGCCCAGAAGCGCGGCTTCATCGCACGTGTCGTTCTGGAAGTCGATGCCGCCGTAACCGTTGATCTGGAGATCGAAAAGCGCGGGCGCCACCCGGAGCGTGCCGGTTTCCGGAGCGGGAACGGGAACGGCCTCCGTGATCCGCCCCGCCTCCCAGCGCAACCGGAGGCCCGCGCCACTCCGGTAATGGCGGGCGGTCAGTTCTCCGGCGGGGGTGTCGATCACGGAATGAAGCCGGGGAGGAGGGGCGGGAGCGTGCGAAGGCATGGCAAAGGGGAATGCCTGAATATTTAACACGTGACAACCCCTTTTTTCCCGCTACGCTGGCTTCGCATCGGTCCCGCAGTCATCGCCGGGCCGCAACTTTTCTCTTATTTATGTCTATCCACGTTGAAATCAGCCCGGACAAAGCCGTCGCCGGGAAAGCCGGGGCGCTTCACGGGGCGCGGCTCATCCGCGAGGCGATCGCCTGCCGCGGCGTTGCCAATATCATTGTCGCCACAGGGGCTTCCCAGTTCGAGATGCTCAAGGTGCTGGTGAACGAAGACCTGCCGTGGGAAAAGATCACGGCGTTTCACCTTGATGAATACATCGGCGTGCCGGTGACTCACCCGGCCTCCTTCCGCGGCTACCTCTGGGAGCGTTTTCACCGGCTCCTGCCCCGCCCGTTGCGCGGGTTCCATTATGTGGACGGCGAGGGCGATCCGCAGGCGGAGGTGCGGCGGCTTGACGCGATCATCCGCGAGCACCCGATCGACGTCTGCTTTGCCGGGATCGGCGAAAACGCGCACCTGGCTTTCAACGACCCGCCCGCGGATTTCGATACGGAGGCGGCCTATCTGGTCGTGAATCTCGATGAAGCGTGCCGCCGCCAACAGCTTGGCGAGGGGTGGTTTGCGACACTGGAGGAGGTGCCCACGCAGGCGATCTCCATGTCGATCCGCCAGATCCTCAAGTCGCGCGGCATCATCCTGAGCGTGCCGGATGCCCGCAAGGCCGCCGCCGTGCAGGCGTGCCTGAGGGGGCCGGTGACGAACACGGTCCCCGCGTCCATCCTTCAGACCCACGGCAATACGACGATCTACCTCGATCCGGACTCGGCCTCGCTCCTGAAGTGACCGCCGTGACCGCGCCCCGGTGAGGGGAGTCGCTCAGGCGGGCTGGTCTTCCCGCTTTGCCTGAAGCCGGAGCTGCCCGCACGCCGCCTCGATGTCGTGGCCCTTTTCGCGCCGGATCGTGGCGGCCACCCCGGCACGCTGGAGCACGGCCATGAAGGCATCCTGCCGCCGGAGCGAGGGGCGCTTCCACGCGAGCCCTTCCACGGCGTTGTACGGGATGCAGTTCACCTTCGCCTCCAGCCGACGGGTCAGCCGGGCCAGCAACGTGGCTTGTTCGAGCGAGTCGTTCACGCCGTCGATGAGGATGAACTCGAAGGTGATCCGTTGCGTCTTGCGTTCCCGGTAGTATTCGAGGGCGGCGAGGAGTTCCGCCAGCGGGTGGCGGCGGTTGACCGGCATGATCTGGCCGCGCACTTCGTCGCTCGCGCCGTGCAGGGAGATCGCCAGCCGGATTTGCAGCGGCTGGTCAGCCAGCCTGCGGATCATCGGGGCGAGTCCGCTGGTGGAGAGCGTCATGTGCCGGGCGCCGAGCCCGATCCCCCAGCCCGCGTTGATGATGCCGATGGCCCGCAGGACGTTTTCGTAGTTGGCGAGCGGCTCGCCCATCCCCATGAAAACGATGTTGTTGATCCGTTCGCCGCTGAGCGCCTCCACCCGCAGGAACTGCTCCACGATCTCGCCCGCATGCAGGTTGCGGGAAAAGCCGTCGAGCCCGCTTGCGCAGAATTTGCAGCCGTAGGCGCAGCCGACCTGCGAGGAGATGCAGATGGTGCGGCGGTCCGAGCGCTCGCCGTAGAGGGCGGGGGAGGCGGGGATGAGGACGGTTTCGATCAGCGAACCGTCGCCGAGGCGAAAGAGGTATTTGCGCGTGGTATCGCGCGAACCCTGGTGGCGGACCGGCTCCAGGTGGTCAAACCCGAACCGGGCGTCGAGCCGCTCGCGCAATGCGGCGGAGAGGTTTGTCATCTCCGCGAACCGGCTCACGCGCTTGCGGTAAATCCACTCCAGCACCTGCCGCGCCCGGTAGGGGGATTCCCCCCACTGGGCGAAGAGGGCGGAGAGTTCCTCAAGCGTGACGGCCTTGATCGGCTCTTTCTCGGGTTGATAGCGCATGGTGGGCGATTTCCCACTCTCGCCGAACTTCAGGATCGCGCCAAGGAAAGATCACGGGAGTTTGCTTCGCCACGCCCGGGGGGATTTGCCCGTGAGCCGGGTGAAGACGCGCGAAAAGTGGAATTCATCGCAGAACCCGAGCATCCCGGCGATTTCCTTGTGGGTAAACCGGTTCATGGCGAGCAGGCGGCGCGCGGCTTCGATCCGGGCGCGGGTGGCGTACCGGGCGGGGGGGAGGCCGGTGGCCGCCTCGAATTTCTTGCGAAACGATTCGTAGCCGAGTCCGCAGGCGGCGGCCACCCCGCGGGGGGTGTGCCCCGGTTTTTCCAGCAGATAACGGGCCTGCCGGACCCAGGCCGGGGAGGCGGAGGCGGACGGTTCCGCGTGGTCGAACATTTCGGCGAGCAGAACCTGAAAAAGGGCGAGCGCCCGCAGCGAGGAGAAGGGAGCCTCCGTTTCCAGATCGGCAAAGAAACGGCGCAACCGCCGCAGCCCGTCGGTGGGTGGCAGCCAGCGGGTGACGGGTCGCTCCGGGTTGAAGTAGCCTCCCTCCCTCCAGGTCTCGAAGAGCGGGCCGCGGAAGACAAAATAAATCTCTTTCCAGAAACCGCCGGAAAGAGGGCCGTAGCGGTGCGCGATCTCCGGGAAAATGAGGATGACCTGCCCCGGTTTCACCGTTTCCTCCATGCCGTGTTCGTCCTGGTAAACGCCCCCGCCCGCGAGCAGGTAGACAATGGCCCATTGGCCGAAGATGCGCATTTCGGGCCACGAGCGCCCTCCTTCCGTATCAATCAGCCCGCTCGTCGTCACCTCGCCGGGACCGCCCGGGGAACGGGGAAAGGGATGAATCCGGTTTTGCCAGCGGGTGATCGGGGGGAGGCGCATTTCCCATATGATCCATGTTTTATCCCATCGCATCCATTCCAAAAAGAGCCGGGATCGCGCAAATTATCCCTCATGAATACAACGGCTGCTTTACAATCGTGTGGTCATGAGCTGGCGCTTGGCCCGGATCACTGGGGGCCCCTGCGGGAATCGACCGCGATCCGGGACGACGCGGAAGCCTTGCGGGCCCGGATGGAGGAGGACGGGTATCTCTTTATCCGCGATTTTTTCCCCCGCGAACTCATTGACCGGACGCGGGTGGCTATCCTCCGGGCGCTGGGCGATGCCGGGGCGGTCTTTACCGGGCCGCTGGAGGAGGGGGTTCTCGCCGGGGGAAGCTCCGTGCCGGGCCTGAGCCCGGAGATCACCCGGAGCACGCCGGAGATCCGGGACGTCGTGTTTCATCCGGAGCTTTTCGGCTTTTACGAACGGCTGCTGGAGCACCGGATTCTGGCCTTTGACTACATCTGGCTGCGGACGAAGGGGTTTGGCAAGGGGACCAACCCGCACTGCGATCTGGTTTACATGGGGCGGGGAACGCACCGGCTTTACACGGCCTGGATTCCGTACGGGGATATTCCCTTCGAGGTGGGCGGGCTGATGATTCTGGAAAAATCGCATCTTCAGGCGGCGAAACTGCGCAATTATCTGGAGACGGATGTCGATACCTATTGCGAGAACGAGCCGGACCGCCACGGCTGGAAGCACGGGGGCCACCTGACGACGAACCCGGCCTCCCTGCGCGACAAGCTGGGCGGGCGGTGGCTGAGTGCGGAGTTCCGCATGGGCGACCTGCTCACCTTCCGCATGGATACGATCCACGGAAGCCTCGACAACCAGACCCGCGCCGTCCGGCTCTCCACGGACACCCGCTACCAGCGGGCGGATGAACCGGCGGATGAACGCTGGATCGGCGAAAACCCGGTCGCCCACGGGCCGGATTCCAAGCGGCCGCTGATTTGTTGAGAGGAGACGGGAAAATCGTCAATATCGGGGAGTTGCCCCGATACCGCGCCGCGCCGATCCCTGCTTTACTCCCAAACATCCACACCGGCCATGGAAGGCGGCGCCGCATGGATTGCAGCGCAGGTGCGGATGTTCCGAATCATCGGTTCGACGAGGGAAGGGGCAAGGGATTGTCTCTTCCCTCGTCCCCTTTTTGGAATCTCCCCGCCGCAACGGCCTCTCCCGCCTACCCCTGAAGCAGCCGGAGCTTCCCGAGCGCGCGCCCGGAGTCGAGCTGTTCCCGCGCGAGCGCCAGCCCTTCCGGCAGGTCCGCCGCCAGCCCGGCGACCACCAGCCCCGCCGCCGCGTTGAGCAGGACGAGATCGCGCCGCGGGCCGCGCTCTTCGCCGGAAAGGATCGCTTCCAGAATCCGGGCGTTCTCTTCCACGGAACCGCCGCGCAACGCTTCCAGCGTCGTTGGAGCCAGCCCCACGGCTTCGGGGGTCAGCGTTTCGGTTTCCGGGGAGCATCCATGCCGTACGGTCAGGATGCGGGTCGGCCCCATGGTGGAAAGCTCGTCCATCCCGTCCCCGGTTTCGCTGCGACCATGGACCACCCAGGCGTGTTTGCGTCCCAGCTTTTCAAGCACCGCGGCGTATTTCTCCATCACCGCTTCGGAAAAAAGACCGACGAGCTGGTGCGCCGGACGCGCCGGGTTGAGCAGCGGCCCCAGAAGATTGAACACGGAGGTTTCCCCGCCCGCCGCCAGCATCTTGCGAACCGGGCCGATCACGCGGAAGGCCGGATGATAACGGGGGGCAAAGATAAACCCGACGCCCGCCCGCTCCACCTGCGCGCGGAGCGCTTCGGGCTCCAGGTCGATCGGCACGCGGAGCGCTTCCAGCACGTCGGCCCCGCCGCACCGGGAGGTGATGCTCCGGTTTCCGTGCTTGAGGACGATCACCCCCGCCGCCGCGAGCAGGAACATGCTGGTGGTGGAAACGTTAAAGAGATTGAGCCGGTCCCCGCCCGTGCCGCAGACATCGAGCACTGGACCCGGCAGCGCCGTCGGGTCGATCCCGGGGTCCACGGCGCGTTCCAGAAGGGCGCTCACAAACGCCGCGATCTCTTCGGCGCTCTCTCCCTTGGCGGAAAAGGCGCGGAGAAAACCGGCCTTGGTTTCCGGGGCCACCGCTTCGCAAAGGAGTTCCTCCACCGCCACCCGTACTTCGGCGGGGGAAAGCGCCTCCCTCCCGCGCAGCGTGCGGGTCAGATCATCGAGCCGGGAACTCATGGGACATGGGAAGCGGATTTCAGGCGAGGCAGGCCATGTGGGCTTCCGTGTGTTCGCAGGTATGCGGATGCTGGGGGGCGAGGTTGAGTTCCCGCAACAGTTCCTGATCCGCGTTGGTCCCGGGGTTGGCGGCGGTGAGCAGCTTGTCCCCGTAGAAGATCGAGTTTGCCCCGGCGAAGAAGCAGAGCGCCTGCGCTTCCCGGGTGAGCCGGGTGCGCCCCGCGCTGAGGCGGACTTTTGCCCGCGGAAAGGCGATCCGTGCCGTGGCGATCAGTCGCACCAACTGGAAGACATCCACCGGCTTCTGTTCTTCGAGCGGCGTGCCGGGCATCGACATCAGGCAGTTGATCGGCACGCTCTCGGGCGGCGGATCGAAATGGGTGAGCACTTCGAGCATCTTGAGCCGGTCGATCTCCTGCTCGCCCAGGCCGATGATCCCGCCGCAGCAGACGGCCATGCCGCTCTGCTGGACGGCGGCGATGGTGTTGAGGCGATCCTCAAAGGTGTGCGTGGTGACGATCTCGGGATAAAACTCCGGGGAGGTGTCGATGTTGTGATTGTAGGCGGTCACCCCGGCTTCCTTGAGCTTGTTGGCTTCCGTGGCGGTCAGTTGGCCGAGGGTGACGCAGACTTCCATCCCGAGTTTGCTGACGTCGCGGATGGTGTCGAGCACCTGCTCGAAACGCGGATCGCCATCGCGCACCCCCTTCCAGGCCGCTCCCATGCAAAAACGGGTGGAGCCGTTTTCCTTTGCGATCTCCGCCTTTTTGAGAACCTCCTCCTTCGGCATGAGGCGCTCCGCCTTCACGCCGGTCGAGTAACGGGCGCTCTGGGCGCAGTAGCCGCAATCCTCCGAACACCCCCCCGTCTTGATGGAGAGCAAGGTACACAACTGCACCTCATCTCCCTTCCAATGCTCCAGATAGACGTTTCGCGACTGCTGGATGAGATCGAAAAACGGTTGGTGATAAATGCGCTCTAGCTCGGAGAGATTCATGGTAGGGGCGCTACTCTAGCCGACAATTTGCGCCTACTGCAAGCCCGCGGCGGCGGAAATCAGGGCGCGCTCCCTTCCGCCGGGGGCTCCAGCGTCACCGGGAGCTTCCGGAACGAGGGCGGCTCCCCCTTCAGCGCGGCCTCGATCTGCGCGAGCGCCGCCGCGGCGAAATCCGCCACGGCACAGGTGATCCACGAAACCGGGAAGGGAGCGAAAACCGACATCTCCCGGTTCCGGTGGGAGACGACCATCAGTTCCCGGGGGATGGCGATCCGCCTTTCCACCAGCGCGGCCACGGCTCCCTTCATGCAGGTGTCGGGGACGACGACCAGCCCGTCCGGCCGCAGGGCCAATGCCGCCCGGCACTGCCGGTAGCCGGTCTCCGCCACGCTCAGCGGTTTGTCCTCCGCTTCATCCGGGGGAAGCAGCACCTCGATCCCCGCCGCGCCCGCGCGCTCCCGCAGCGTGTCCGCGAGCATCGGCTGGTGCAATCTTCGAAGCGGCGTTTCCTTTACGACGAGCGCCAGCCGCCGGCATCCGTGACGCTGCGCCTCGTTCACGGCCAGCGTGGCGAACCCTTCCACATCCCAGTCCGCCCCGCTCTCCTGGGTGAGCCGGTTGGCTTGAATCCAGGGAAGCGCCAGCCGGTTCCGCCAGGGAAGATCGCCGTGGGTAAAGATCACGGCATCGAGCTGGCCGGAGCGGAGTTGACCGGCCACCTCCTCCGGGATCGTCTCCCGTTCCCCGGGCGGGCGCTGGTCGAAATGGGAAACCGTGTGCACGCCGCGGATGCAAAGCTGCTGGTAGAGATGCATGTGCATGAGGCCCAGGAACTCCGCCGCGGACCGGAAGGTCAGATTTCCACAGTGGGCCAGCAGGACCTTCCGCAGCACTTTTTCCCGGGTGGCCACGAACGTCCCGAGCCGGGGAGCCTGATGCAGGAGCCCCTCCCGCGTCAACCGGCTCAGGGCCGCGCGCACGGTGCAGTAGTTCGTATTCCAGACCCGGGCCAGCTCGCGGATTCCCGGCAGGCGGGTCTGTGGGGGGAGCGCCCCGGTTTCGATCATCTCCCGCACATGGTCACACACCTGCCGCTCCATGGAATGGGTGGGAAGAAACCGGCGCTCCCGGAAAAGCTTCTTCAGGGAGGCGGCGGAAGGAGTCACAAGAGCCATAAAAGGGAAGGAAAGGAAGGCAGCGTAACGCCGCCACGGGAAGCGAGGGTTATCACAAAAATCGGAAAAGGGTTGACTTCAATCAATATAATCATTCAAATCATTTCAATCAATTCGTGCTTTCCCCATGAAAAGAATCCATCCCTTCCCCTCCGCTCTTCTTCGTCTTTCCCTGCTGGGCCTCCTTTCCACCGGCGTCGCCACGGCCGCTGTTTATGATATTGATGAGAGCGGCGGCTGGACTGCGCCGGAAACGTGGAAATCGACTGAAAGCGGCATTCCGCTGGCGGCGGATTCGCTCTCCATCTCCGCGCTGGCGGGGAACCGGACCGTCACCCTGCGCGGGGACGAGACCAACGGCACGGTTTCCGGGAGGTACGACATCGCCTCCCTCTCTTTCGACGACTCCTTTTCGGCCTATTTCACCGGGGTGGGCGGCTCCGGCGCTCCGGACCTCTATATTGCGGGTGATCTTACCAAGGGGGGCACCGGCACCCTCCATTTCCAGAACCGCTCCTCCGGCTCCAACCTCGGCGTCCATGTCGCGGGGGATCTGGAGGTTCAGAGCGGGACGCTCGATTTCGGCTATACCGGCTCGCACGGACACCGGGTGCTGGAGGTGGCGGGGAAAACGACGATACGCACCGGGGCCACGCTCAATGTCTGGGCGATCAACGGATCATCTCTTGGAACCACCACCCTGGAGAGCGGCTCCACTCTCTGGTTTATTTCCAATAACAACGCCATCTTCGACGTCAATGATCTCTCCGGCTCGGGAGCGATCACGTTACATAACCGCCATGCCTCCAACGTCCGGAGGATAACGCTTGAGCTTTCCACCGACGCGAATCACGCCCTCTTCTCCGGCTCCATCTCCCAGAACCCGCCAACGCAGGGGATGAGGCTGAAGGTTCTCAAGGAAGGCTCCGGCCGCCAGACCCTGACGGGGACGACCGAGTTCAACATTGTCACGGTTGCCGGGGGGGTTCTGGAAATGAGCGGAGCGAGCAGCCTCGCAGGCACTAGCATCGAACTGACGGGAGGTATTCTCGGGCTTGGCACCGGCGATCTCAACCGGACCATCGGCACCACGACGGATTCCGATCAGGTTTCCTTCAGCGGAGACGGATCGGGTTTCGCCGCCTATGGGGCGGACCGGACCGTGACTCTCAACGGAAATGACGGACTGGTCTGGGGCAGCGGCGGGTTTACTCCCGGCAGCAACCTCGCCCTTGGCCATGCCAGCGCCACCCATCGCCTCGTTTTGACCAACGCCATCAGTCTTGCCAACACCTCCCGCACGCTCACCGTGGGCGATGGGGCCGCCGTCGTGGATGCGGAGCTTTCCGGGGCCATCAGCAGTTCGGGATCGGGTGGCGCGCTCATCAAGGCCGGTGCGGGAACGCTCCTGCTCTCCGGCGATAACAGCTACAGCGGAGGGACGACAGTTTCCGGGGGAACCGTGCTTGTTTCCGGTGTGAACGGCACCGGCAGCGGGGCGGTTTCCGTGGCTGCGGATGCCACGCTGGGCGGCACCGGGTTGATCACGACCGCCTCCGGCGTCACCATTGCCGCGGGAGGGGCCCTTCTCGGCGGGGATGGCCGCCACGCCACGGGCACCCTGAGCCTCTCGGGCGATCTCACGCTCGCCGAGGGGGCTCTCCTGAGGCTCACCCTCGGGGCGGGCGGGGCGCATTCCAGCCTCACCCGCCTCGGCGGTACGTGGACTTTCGCGGATGACCAGCAGGTGGCCTTCACCCTGGACGGGACGGTCCTTCCCGGGGCCTACACCGGACTGCTCACCGGGCTGGAGATCGACCCGGGAGTGGCGAACTGGACGTTTGCCGATCCCGCGATGATCGGCGAGTTCTCCTGGAATGCCGGTTCGGTGGATCTGGTCGTCACCGTCGTTCCCGAGCCGGGTACCCTGGGCCTCCTCGCGCTGGCGCTTGGGGGAGCGGTGCTCTGGAGGCGCGCCCTCTCCGGGCGCAAGTCGGCTTGAGCGTCGGTTGAAGAGCCGGTTTGACTACCGGTGGAGGGCGCTTGCGGGAGCGTGGCGACAAGTGGCGACAAGGGCGCTCCATCCGCTTTGGTGGAGTCCCGGAGAAATAAGGAGCCCCCCTCGTCCATGTGCGTTTGGGTTTGCCTGGGTCACTCGGGTCGCTTGTCGCTTGAGCCGATGAGGTCCGCCAGGCCGCCTTTTGGTCCGGAGAGGAAGATGGGGTGACCGACGGGGCTCGAACCCGCGACGGCCAGAACCACAATCTGGAGCTCTACCGACTGAGCTACGGTCACCATCTCCTTTTTGCCCCGTTCAAAGCGCATCATCCCGCATCATCCGAAGCGGAGAAGCGTTCCCGGGGCTGCCGGAAAGAACTGGGAAAGTAGCACCGGCGGTGGAACTTGGAAACAAAAATTTTCGGGAAAATGCCGCCTTGCGCGCCTTTTTTATAGAAACCCGCAGAGCAGCCGGTCCACCGAAGCGCAGAGATCGCCCATCCCCTTGAGAAACGGATTCGCCGGAAGGGGGGCAAGCGCCGATGCGCCCTCCCGGAGCAGATCGCGGGCGGATTCCACCGCCGCCCGGAGCGCTCCTTCCCGCGCCACGGCCTCCACCAGCGTCTCCACCCCCTCCCCGGAGAGAATGATCTCGCTCCAGCGGGCCCGTTCCGTGTCGCCGGCTCTCTCCAGGAGATAGAGGATCGGCAGTGTGAGCTTCCCCTTGCGCAGATCGCTGCCGAGGGTCTTGCCTGCGGAGGCCTCGTTTCCCGCGATGTCCAGACAGTCGTCGTAAACCTGATAGGCCGTCCCGAGTTTCAGGCCGTAAAGCGCGATCGCTTCAGTCACTTCCGGGGTGGTTCCGTTGAGCCGTGCGCCCAGTTCCGTCGCCACCCCGAAAAGAGCGCCCGTCTTCATCCCGATGATCCGGAAATAATCCGCGACACTCAGGCTCAGGTCAAAGCGCCGCTGGGTCTGGATGATCTCTCCCGAGCAGACCTCCACCGTCGCATCCGCGATCCGCCGGGTCACCGCCGTATCGGTAAAACAGGTGGAAAGCTTCAGGGCATGGGCGAACATGCTGTCGCCGAGCAGGACGCTGATGGCGTTGCCCCATTTCGCGTTGGCGGTCGGCTGGCCGCGGCGGATATCCGCCCCGTCCATGATGTCATCGTGCACGAGGGTGGCGGCATGGATGAGTTCCAGAATGACGGCCAGCTCGATCTGGGGCGAACCAATCCCGCCGGTGGCTCCCCCGGCCAGCAGCGCCAGCGCGGGGCGCAGCCGCTTGCCGCTGCTTTCACAGGCATAGGCCACATACCCTTCGAGGGCGGGGCTGAACTCCCGGGCCTGCGCCCGGATGCGTTCCTCCACCGTCTCAAGGGGCGCGCGGATGAGTTCAAAGGTCGCCCTGATTTCTTTCGGTACGGCCTTCACTTGGGCCCTCGGCATTGGTTTCACGGTTTGGCCAAAATAAGGATCGCGCTTTCAAAGTCAATGCGCTGGCGCGATTGCATCGGTTCTTCCGGGCTTAAATGCTCCTTTTTAATGGGAATGGCGGCGCAGGGAAAGGATAACCGGCAGGATGCCGTGGACGGTTTCAGGCTCCGGAGCGGACCTTCCGGCACGCGGAAACCTCTCCGCGACCGTATCAGAAGAGGGAAGGTGGCGCATGGAAGCCAAAATATCGCTGGCCATTTCCCCTCATTCTTACTATCTTCCTTTTCGAGAACTGGTTCCCCTATGGCTACCTCATCCCCAAGAAACAAACTGGCCGAGTTTCAGCGGCGTCTTTTCGCATCCCGATTTTTCACCATTTCGGTCCTGTTGCATTTCATTCTCGTTCTGACGGTGGGCACGACGAAGCTGGTCCGCCAGGCCATGGAGGTGCCCGATTTCCACGGCGACCCCGGAGATGGAGGCAACAGTTTCGTGGCCGAAGAGGTGGAAAACATGGCGCCACCCGAGCAGACAACCCCGCCCGATCAGCAGGTCCAGCAGTTCGAGGTCAGTACGCCGACGGCCAGTACCGAAGCCGCCAGCATGGACGTGATCACGGCGGCGGGGGCGGCCGATGCCAGCTTTTCCCTGCCGAGTTTCCCGGGGATGAGTGTTTCTCCGACGGCCACCACCTTTGTCCAGGCGGCGGGGCCCACCGGCCCGATCGGGACCAATATTTCCGCGCCCGTTGGCAAGCTCACGAGGGCTCAGGCTATCGCCATTCGCGATTTCACCGGCGGCTGGGCCAGGAACGCAAAGGGTTCCTCCGGCCCCGGCGGCAACCCGAGACAGCGGGAATTCGTCTTCACCGCCTACCTTGCCAAATACAAGGGGGGGGACTGGAACTCCACCAACGTCATCGGCAAGGATGGAAAGATCACCAAGGGGAGCCTTCCCAATCTCCTCTATCTCATGAACAAGCAGTCGAACAAGCGCATCGAGGCGTTGCCCCACGCCATGCCGCTTGATCTCTCCAGCGATGAGATTTTCACCATCAAGCCGCCGTTCATTTTCTTCACCGGGCATCGGGATTTTGTCCTGACCGAGAAGGAGGTGGAAAACCTGCGGAAGTACGTCACGCTGGGCGGCTGCATCTGGGGCGACAGTTCGCTGCCCGGAAACCGTTCCCGGTTTGACATCGCCTTCCGCCGTGAGATGCGCCGGGTGATTCCGGACAAGGACAAGGATTGGGAGGTGCTCCCGCCCAACCATGCGCTCTATACCAAGCGGGCCAACCTCTACTACCCGGAGGTTACGACTCCGCCTCCCGGCATCAACTACTACGCGGAGCCCGTTTACGCCCTCAAGTTCGTCAACGAAGTGGCCGTGATCTACACCGCCAACGACTATGGCGACATGTGGCAGGTGGCCCTTAACGCGGACTGGAAGTATGACACGAGCCGGGATGAGAAACACCAGTTTGTGGCCATGAGCGACCGCCTCTGGTACTGGCGCGACGTTTATTATCGGAATATTTCCGAGGAATCCGTGGGTCTTACCTACAAGTTCGGGACGAATCTGGTGATTCACCTGCTCACGCGCTGGGAGGATCACGTCCGCAGTATTCCCGCGGGCCTCTGAGGCGTCCCGGCACGGGTCGTTGCCTCACCGCCACTGCCCGGCCTTGCGCCGGGCTCCACCCGGCTCCTTCCGGATCGGGGCATCGGGTGAATGCCGGATGTTTCGGGTCCGCTTTTCCCTGGCTGACGATGTCGATTTGAGGGGGAGAGGCCCTTTTGGCAAACGGGGGTTCCCGGGCTCCCGGGCCTCTGTGAACCCTTTCGGAGCAGGGGTTCTTGAAGTGGGAGGAATCCGCCTGAAGCCGGGTTTTTAGGACTCCCGGAGACTCTCTTCTCGACCAAACGCGGTGATTTGGGGAGAATCGCCCGAGCCGGAAGCCCGGCGCTTCATCTCCGATCTTCCTTTTCACCCTTTTCTCTCATGAGACGGCGTTTCGTTGTGAAGTTCCGTCGCCGGGAGGAACGGGATGAGCCCGCCGGAGATGCGGTGGAAAGGGGGCCGGCCGTCGTCTTTATTCCATGTTCAAATCAGGTTTTCTCGCTGTTTCTTCGTTGTTTCTCGCGTGGGCCCCGTTTTCGTCCGCGCATGATAGCTGGGTGCAGGTCAACACGCTGGCTTCTCCCATCGGCCAACCGGTATACGCCGATCTGATGCTCGGCAATCACGGCAATCACCACCGCGATTTCAAGCTGGCGAGCAAAATTCCGCTCAAGGGCAGCACGCTGGTGCTGATCGCTCCCGATGGAGCGGAAACCGATCTCAAGGAGCGCCTCTTCGACGAAGGGATGGCGGAGAAGGAAGGCTACTGGAGCACCCGCTTTTTCCCGCACACCCCGGGGCTTTACTGCCTGGCGCACACTTACGACGCCGTCGTCTCCTATGCCCCGAAGCGGGCGCTCAAAAGCGGGAAAACCTATTTCGACTGCGAAGGCGAAGCCGCCGCATTCAAGCCCCGGGCTCTGGGACATCCCCTGGAGATCGTTCCGCTACAGGACCCGACCGGCCTGCGCGCCGGGGATTCCCTCCCGGTCCGGGTGCTGCTTCGGGGAGAGCCGCTGGCGGATACCGTCGTTTCCGCGATTCCCAAGGGAGTGATGCTCGCCGGGGAATTCGACCCGGCCCATGAAGCGCGGACCGACGCCCGCGGGGAAGCCCGCCTGCCGCTTGCGGAAGCCAACCGGTATCTCTTCGTCGTCCACCACAAGGCCCCGGAGGAGACCGGCAAGGATTATCAGGACGGAACGGAATACGGGGCGACCCTGACCGTCATGGTCCGCGCCAAGTGAGAAAGCGGGGCAGAACCGATGGAGAAACCATGGCGGGGGAACCGGGCTTTGCCATTCCCGGACTTTTGCGGGCCGGTGGCCGGAGAATGGGAGGGCCGGAAGAGCGGGAGCGGGGAGGCGAAGATTTCAGAGATTTCAGCCATGAATCCCGAAGCGCCGGATTTCTGGTTTGAGGCCATCCATCCCTGGAGACCTCAAACCAGAACCCCTTATCCGGTTCAGAATGCGCTTCTCATGCATCCGTTCCACCCATCAATACGCTACAGAAAAAGCCCGCGCGTGTATGGTGTTGGATTTTTTTTATGAATGTTCCTCTCTGGCTTAGCAGCAGCCTGGTGCTTGACGCCCGCAAGGCGCTCTGGTTTCCGCGGGAGCGGACCCTGGCGGTGGCCAATCTTCACCTTGGCTGGACCCCCGGGGAGGAATCGCCCGCCACGGATGAAACCGTGGCGCTGCTTCTCGCGCTCGCCGCCGATTACCAGCCGGAGCGGGTGGTGCTGCTCGGGGAACTGGTTCATCCCCGGGCTCCACTCCCGGTGACCACGGAGCGGCTGCGCGCCCTGCTCGAAACGCTCGGGGAGCGAACCGGCGTGGTGCTCCTGGGCGACCCGGCGGATGCCGCCTTCGACGCCCGGCTGCGGGAAGCGGGCTGGGAGGCCGGAGTGGTCCCGCACTGGCAATGCGGCAAACACCTCCTGCTGCACGGGGCCTGCGACATGGAAGCCGGTCCCGCCGGAGCGCCGCGGGAAGAAGGGGAAGAGGAAGAGGAGGGAGCCTGCCGGGTGATCGCCACGGAGAACCCGGGGATCATTCTCGGGGAGGCCGCGCCGGTCTGCTGCCCCTGTTTTCTGCTTGCGGAGGGGGTGTTGCTGCTTCCGGCGTTTTCCCCCTGGGTAACTCCGCTCGACTTTCGCCGTGAAACATGGCATACCCCCGCTCTGCGGGATCTGGAATGGAAACAGGCCGTGGCCATCGCCGCCGGAAAGCTGCTGCCCATGGGGTTGCCGCCGCCCCGGTCCCTGGATTGAATCTCCGGCTCCCCGCGCCCGTCGTACCCCGTTTATGATTGTCACCACGCACGAGATGCAAGTCATCGAAAAGCGGGCCTTCGCCCACGGGGTGGAGGCGGAGGCGCTGATGGAAGAGGCCGGGGCGCAGATCGCCACGGCGATCCGCCAGTTTTTTCCGGTGCCGAGCAACGCGCTGGTGGTCTGCGGCAAGGGGCACAACGGCGGCGACGCGCTGGTGGCCGCGCGGCATCTCGCGGAATCGGGCTGGCGCATCCGGCTCGATGAACCGTACGGGGAGGAGGCGCTCGCCCCGCTCACGCGCAAGAAACGCCGGGAACTCATTTTCGGGCTCAATCAGGCGGGCGCCAACCGGCCCGGGGAGCCGACGGTCATCCTCGATGGCCTGCTGGGCATCGGCGGTCGCCCGGGGCTCCGCGCCCCCCTGCCGGACGCGACCGCCCGCATCAACCGGCTGCGGCTGGAGCGCGGGGCCACCGTCTTTTCCATCGACCTGCCGACCGGGCTCGACGGAGACACGGGGGCCGTCGGCCCGGATACCGTCGTGGCGGATGTGACGCTGACGATCGGCTTTGCCAAGCGCGGCCTGCTTGCCGACGGGGCGATTGATCATGTCGGCCGGCTGGCCCTCCTTTCGTTGCCGGGGCTCGAACCGATGGAGGAGAGGGAGAGCGAGGCGCTGATCACCCCCGGCACGCTGGGCAGCCTCTGTGCGCCGCGTCATTTCGGGATGCACAAGGGGGAATGCGGCCGCGTCGGCATCATCGCCGGGGCCGAGGGGATGACCGGGGCGGCGATCATGAGCGCGAACGCCGCCATCCGCGCGGGAGCCGGGCTGGTGACGCTTTTCGTGCCGCGGGCGCTCTACCCGGTGGTGGCCGGGGCGGTGATGCCGGAGGTGATGACCCGCCCCATGGACGATCTGGAGATGGTGAGCCGCCAGCGGCTCGATGTCCTCGCCGTCGGCCCCGGTCTGGGAGAGCCCGCCTACGGGGCGCAACTCCTGGACCTGATGGAGACCTTTCCCGGCCCGATGGTGATCGACGCGGACGCGCTCAACCTGCTCGCCACCGCGGGCGGGCTCCCCCGGTTGCGCGACCGGGTGGCACCGCGGCTCCTCACCCCGCACCCGGGCGAGATGAGCCGCCTTTTTCCGGAGGCCGGTTCGCTTTCCCGGCTGGAAACCGTGCGGCGGTTTCTGGAGCGGGAAGCCGGGCCGGACGTGCCGCTCGTCCTGTTGCTGAAGGGAGCGCGGACGCTGGTGGGGCAGCGGGTCGGCGGGGAGACGCGCGTCGCCTACAATACCACCGGCACGCCCGGCATGGCCGGGGGCGGCATGGGCGATGTCCTCACCGGCACCTGCGCGGCGCTGGCAGGGCAGGGGATGCCGCTCTTCGACGCCGCGCGGCTCGGTGCCTGGCTCGCCGGGCGGACTTCGGAAATCCTGATCGCCCAGGGGTGGCGCAGTCAGGAATCGCTCTCAGCGGGGGATCTGGGCGAGTTTTTCGGCGCGGCCTTCCGGGAACTGCGCACCGGGCGGCTCGCGGATGATTCCACCCTTTTCTGAAAACGCGCCGCGGGCCGTGGATTTCCGACAAAAAGGGTCGATCCGCCCCCTGCTTTGCGGCATCGTTGTTTTCAAGGAATACCATGAAGACGCTGCTCACCCAGACTTTGAACGCCCGTCTCCCCGCCGCCCTCCGTTTCCTGCGCGAACTCGTGGAGATCAACAGTTACACGCTCAACCGCGAAGGGGTGAACGCCAACGCGGCGCGGATCGTCTGGCAGTTTTCGCGTCTCGGGTTTGAGGAAAAGTTCGTCCCGTGCGCGGTGGAAAACTCGGGCAACCATCTCATCCTCGATTCCGGCGGCGACGGGCCGGTGATCGCCTGCGTTTCCCATCTCGATACCGTCTTCACCGCACAGGAGGAACTCAGCCAGGATTTCCAGTGGCGGGAGGAAGGGTCGCTCATCTACGGCCCGGGAACCTACGACATCAAGGGAGGCACGGCCCTGCTCTGGATGATGCTCGACGCGCTGGCGGAGGCGGACCCGGAGACCTTTCACCGTTTCCGCTGGGTGCTCCTCTGGAACGCGGCGGAGGAGGTGCTCACCCCCGATTTTGCGCAGGTCTGCTTTTCCCTGTTGCCCGGGACGACGCGGTGCGCCCTCGTCTTTGAGGGGGATAACGGCAGCGCCGCCGGGCGCTTCAGCGTCCTGCGCGGACGCAAGGGGATGGCCCGGTTCCGCGTGCGGGTGGCCGGGCGCGGGGCGCACGCGGGCGGCAGTCACCAGAACGGGGCCAGCGCCATTCATCAACTGGCCCGGACGGTGGATACGCTGGAAAACCTCACCGATCATCAACGGGAGATCACCGTCAATGTCGGCGCCATCACCGGGGGATCGGTGCTCAACCGGGTGCCGCACGAGGCGGAGGCGGCGCTGGAGATGCGCGCCTACGATCCGGAGGTGTTCCGCGATCTCTGCGGACGCATCGCCGCGCTGGCGGGCGAAGGCGAAATCCGCGCGCTCTCAGACGGCTACCCGACGACGATCGCGGTTGAACCGCTCGGCGAGATTCCCCCCTGGAAGGGCGGACCGGAAACCGAACGGCTCGTCAAAATCTGGGAAGCGGCGGGCGCGGCGGCGGAGCTTCCGCTCGAAGCCGGGCGGCGCGGCGGATTGAGCGACGGCAATTTTCTGGCCGAACGCTTCCCCGTGCTCGACGCGCTTGGGCCGCAGGGAGGGAACGCCCACGCTTCCGAATATTCGGAGGACGGCAGCAAACGGCCCGAGTTCATCGACAGCGCCTCGCTGGTCCCCAAGGCGTTGATCAACCTGCTCGCCCTTCAGGCGCTGGCAAAGGAAACGGAGTCCGTGGACAAATCCGCCGCGACTCTCTAACATGGCAACCATGATGACCGCCCCTACTCTGGACGACCGGCTCGCCGACAAGGTGCTCGCCGGAGAGCGGATTACCGCCGACGACGCGCGCCAGCTTTACCGCGCTCCGCTTGAGGAACTCGGTGAACTCGCCCATGCCCGGCGCAAGCGGGCCAGGGCGGCGAGCTTCGGGGGGCGCGGCAACGAGATCGTCACCTACATCATCGACCGCAACATCAACTACACGAACGTCTGCAACGTTTACTGCAAATTCTGCGCCTTTTACCGGACAGAGCGGCAGGAGGATCACTACGTGATCACCGAAGCGGAGCTGGATGAAAAGCTGCGGGAACTCAGCGACATCGGCGGCGTGCAGGTGCTCCTTCAGGGCGGGCATCACCCGGGGCTCGGCATTGATTTTTACCTCGGGATGCTCTCCCACATCCGCGAAGCCTTTCCCCATATCAACATTCACGGCTTCAGCCCGCCGGAGTTCAACCATTTCTCGGAGGTTTTCCGGATGCCGCTGCGCGAGGTGATCTCCCGGTTCAGGGAAGCCGGGCTTGGCTCCATCCCGGGCGGGGGCGGGGAAATCCTCGTGGACCGGGTGCGCAACCGGATCGCGCCGCTCAAGTGCAATTCGGACCAGTGGCTCAAGGTGATGGAGATCGCGCACGAACTCGGGCTCAACTCCAGCGCCACCATGATGTTCGGCCATGTGGAGACGGTGGATGAACGGATCGAGCATCTGGAGCGGCTCCGCGCCCAGCAGGACCGCTCCGGCGGCTTCACGGCGTTCATCTGCTGGACGTTCCAGCCCGAGAACACGAAGCTGAAGGCGACCCCGGTCGGCTCCGCCGAGTACCTGCGGATGCAGGCGCTCTCGCGCATCTACCTCGATAATTTCGAGAACGTCCAGAGTTCCTGGGTCACGCAGGGGCCGAAGATCGGGCAGGTGGCCCTCCGCTACGGCGCGAACGATTTCGGCTCCGTCATGATGGAGGAGAACGTGGTGAGCAAGGCGGGGGCGAACTTCCGGCTTCAGAAAGAGGAGATTCGCTACCTGATCGCCGACACCGGCTTCGAGCCGCGCCAGCGGGATAACTGGTATCGCCTGCTCGACGAGGCTCCGGCGTCGTAGGCGCCATGGCCCGCGCCCGCGCCTTTCAACGCCCCGGCAGCGGCAACGGCAGGAGCGGGGAAAATACGTCGATCACTTTTTTCGTCCCTTCCTCCACTTTCTCCCGGGTGGCGTCCAGCGTGTCGCCCACGGCGTCCGCGGCTCCCGAGACGGCGGCCATGGCGAGCCGGGCGGTCAGGTCTTCCTGCGGATGGGCGGCCAGCCCGGAAAGCTCCACGGGGGTCCAGACGTAACCATCCCGCGCGGTGGTGAAGAGGGTTTCCCGTGCGCCGGGGAGCCATTGCAGCGCGCTTTCGCTCAGGCCAGCCTGAAGCGTGCCGGAGATTCGCCCGTCGCGGACGGTAAAGCCGCCTTCGAGCCGGAGCAGCCCGGTGCTTTCCACGACGAAATCGCTGACTTCGAGCACCCCCTCGCGCTGGACCACGCGCGCCGACGCCTGATGAAGCCGCATCTTGCGAAATCCCTCGATCCGGGTGAGCCGCGCCACGAGATCAAACACCGGGAGGGTGACCACCTCCCCGTCGGTGATCGTCAGCCGCCCTTCGGAGAAGGTCATCCCCGCTCCCTTGCCGACGAATTGCAGTTCCCCTCCGAGGTTCCCGAGGATGCGGGCCCGCCAGTCCTTGGGGAGCAGGAGGGCGAGGGCAACCCCGTCGAAGCCGACCCGGCAGCGGGCGTCTTCCCCGAAGACCCCTTCCACCCGGGCCGTTCCCTTCTCGCCGGAGCGCATCCGGGCTTCCGTCAGGTGAAACCCGTCCCGGCGGTGGCGGCCCTTGAAGGTCTCCAGTTTCCACTCCGGCCCGAGCGAAGGGCGGAACGTCCCCCCCTGCCCTTCGGTGAGCCATTCGCCCTCCGGGCTCGGGGTGGCCACGAGGGTGGTTCCGGTGACGGCCCCGCCGTTCCACCCGACTTCCAGAAGCCGCACCTGCACCCGTTTGAGCGAAAACGCGCCCATGGCCGGGGAGGGCGCGGCGGTGGCGGGGGGAGGCGGTTCCGCGGCGGGATCGCCCGCGATCAGGCGGAGCCGGGCGATCTCCAGCGCTTCCACGGTGCAACTGCGGCTCAGGAACCCGAAGTGGACATCCGCCCGGAGCTGGTCGGCCTGGATCAGCCGGAACCCGGGGCCGTTGCGCGCGGTAAAGGAGTCGGTATAAAGGGAGTCGAGCGAATCGGCCTGAAAAAGCGTGAACGCCGCCTCCGCCTGAAAGGTCTGCGAGGCGGCGTCGCTCACCATCCGGCGGCATGGTTCGCTGCGCAGGTAGGAAAGAAACCAGTAGCGGAAACCGAGGAGCGCCGCCACCAGGGCGACCAGAAGGAAGAGCGAGGACCAGAGCAGAAACCGTTTCATGGGGGCGAAGCCATGATCACGGGATTTCCGGTAAAAATCAATCGCGGATCGCCGGGGCGGGCTCCGGGCCGCGGCGATGATGGGCGCTCAAACCGAGCAGACACGCCACGACTTCCGCCGCGCTGTAGGAAGTCTCCCCCGGAGCGAGGAAATCGGCGATGGTGGCGATTTCCTCCCCGGCGGTGACGAGCGGAAGCTCCTGCGCGCCCTCCGCCTGGATCTGCCCGAGGCCGATGGTGGCCGTCAGCCCGTTGCAGACGCATTTGCGGCCCACCGTTTCCTCCCGCGCGCCGCCCTTGCGCACGTAATCCTCCACCGGCTCGCTCGGGCAGCGGTAGCCGATCGTCCCGTCCGGACGCCGGTACGCCTGCCGCAGGTAGCCGAGATCGCAGATCCGCTTTCGCTCCCGGTAGAGTTTTTCCGTGGAAAGGGTGCCTTCCAGTGAGGCCACCTTGAGCGGAAACCCGGTCGGCGAGGCCAGCGGATCGGTGAAAACGTGCGCCCTGCCTTCCCGGCTGAGGCGGATCGCCTCTTCCTTGAGGGCGGGGGCGATCCCGGATTCCCGGCTGAAGGCAAACGCGGTGCCGACCTGAATGCCCGCCGCGCCCAGTTCCAGCGCCCGCCCGAGCATTCCCGGGCGGCCGTAGGAACCCGCCAGCCAGAACGGGAGCCCGAGGGCGCGGATTTTTTCCAGTTCGGGAACATCGCGGGGACCGTAAACCGGTTCCCCCTTCGCGCTCAACTGAAGCGGGCCGCGCGGTGGCGCGTTGTGACCGCCCGCCGTCGGGCCTTCCACCACGAATCCGTGCACCGCCCCGTTTGACTTCCGGGCGAGGGTCGTGGCGAGCGTGGCGGAACTGACGATGGCGATGAACTTCGGGCGCTTGAGCCGGGGCGGCGGCTCGCCGAGGAAGTCCCGCGGATCAAAGGAAGAGGTGAAGCTTTCCCCCGGCAGTGCCCCGGCAACATCGACGCGGAGTTCCGCCGTTTCGCCGGAGGCAAGCCGGTCGAGAGCGCCCGGGATGGATCGCGGAATCCCCGCGCCCATCAGGACGTAATCGACCCCCGCGAGCATCGCGCCATAAAGGGAGGCGAGGGTGGAGAACTGCGTTTTCTCCATCAGATTGAGCCCGACGGCGCCGCCATGCCCTTCCCGGGCGAGGAAAACCTCCGCGAAATTCGCCGCCACCGTCAGTTCAAGCAGTTTGCGCGAAAAGCGGAGCACCGGCAGGCCGTTGAGCCTGAAGGGAGCCTCCTTCGGTTTGCCCCCCGGGATGAAGTAGCGCTGGAGCACGCGCGCGGCGATCTCCTTCACCGGAAAATGGCTGAGGGCGCGGCGGAAATGGCCCTGGAGATCGCCAAGCTGGAGGTTGCGGGCCAGCACGGTGGCGAGCGCGGTTCCGGCCACCACGCCGAGCTGGCCGGTGCGGGAAACCGCTCCCGCGAGCGACCAGCCGGAAACGGCGACGCCCATGCCGCCCTGGATAATTGTGAAATCAGACATGAATGGAGAGTTTTTCGTTCGGGTTCATGAATTCCCGGGCCATCCGGCGCAGGACGCGAACCCAGAGAGGGTGATCGTTGAGGCACGGAATGAGCGTGAACGCTTCGCCGCCCGCTTTCCGAAAGGTTTCGCGACCCTGCATCCCGAGTTCCTCGATCGTCTCCAGGCAATCCGCGACGAACGCGGGGGAGAGGACGAGCAGCCGCCGCACTCCCTCGCGGGCAAGGCGTTCGATCTCGCGATCGGCGTAGGGCTGCATCCACGGGTCGCGCCCGAGCCGGGACTGGAAGGCGAAGGAGAATTTCCCTTCCGGGATGCCTGCCTGTGCCACAAACGCGCGGACGGTCCGCAGGCACTGGGCGCGGTAGCAGGTGGCATGGGCGGGGCCGGGGGTGTCGCAGCAGTTCGCCACCTTCAGGCAATGCGCGCCCGTCGGATCGGATTTCCGCAAATGCCGCTCCGGCAACCCGTGGAAGCTCAAGAGGAGATGATCATACGGGCTTTCCAGCGCGGGAGCCGCGCTCCGGACCAGCGCGTCGATGTAGTCGGGCGCATCGTAATAGGGAGGCTGCACCCGCAGCCGGATGCCGGGAGCCTTCCGGGCCAGGGTGGCGCGGACTTTTTCCACCGCCGTCTCGTAGCTCGACATGGCGTAATGGGGAAAGAGCGGGATGAGCAGCACTTCTTTGATCCCCGCCTGCCGCAATCTCCCGACCGCCGTTTCGATGGAGGGGTTGCGGTAACGCATCGCCAGTTCCACCGGGATCGGCACTTGCGCCTGTAGCGCGGCCTGAAGGCGGCGGCTGATGACGATGAGCGGCGAGCCTTCCGCGCTCCAGATGGAACGGTACGCTTCGGCGGAGGAATGGGGCCGCCGGGGCAGGATGGTGAGGTGGACGATGCCGAAGCGGATCGGCCACGGCGCGTCGATCACCCGCCCGTCCATCAGGAATTCGCGCAGATAACGCCGCACATCCGGCACCGCGGGGGAATCCGGGGAGCCGAGGTTGACGAGCAGGATCGCTTGTTTGCTCATGGAGAAAGCGGGGCGGGTTCCCCCTTCCCGGCGGAAAGGAGTGCGTGAATCCGGTGGGCCGCCCGGTCTCCGGCGAGGATGGAATCGGCCATGGAGATGCCGTCGCGGAAATGGCCCGCGAGAAAGAGCCCCGGCAGGTCCGCCTCCAGCCGGTCCATGAGTTCCCGGAACCGGCCAAAGCCGATCTCGTACTGCGGGATCGCCCGTTGCAGCGCGGTGTGCCGCAGGAAGACCGGTTCCTCCCGGACGCCGAGGAAATCGCGCAGATCGGCCATGGCCGCCCGGAGCGCCGCCGCCGGTTCCTGCCGGGCCAGCGCGGGGGAGCGGACGCCCCCCAGGTAGCAGGTGAGGGTGACATGCCCCCCGGGAGCCCGGTTCGGGAAGAGCGAGGAGGAGAAGATGACCCCCAGCAGGTTGCGCGATTCGGCCGCGGGGATCAGGACGCCGAAGCCGTCGAGCGGGTAGGTCACGGCTTCGCGCCGGAAACCGAGAACCAGGGAGGCGACCGGCGCGTACGGGATTTCCCGCAGGGGAGCCAGCGGGAAGCGCGCCGGGTGGTCCTCCAGTTCCAGGGCGGCCAGCTTGTGGGCCGGGGCCGCGAGCAGTACGGCGCTGTGGCGGCGGGTTTCCATCGCGTTCGCGCGCGTCACCTCCCACTCCGGGCCAACACGGCGGATCGCCTCCACTCCGGAGCGGAGGATGATCGCATCGCCCAGCCGCGTTTCCAGAGCATGAACGAGGGATTGCAACCCGTGCGTGAACGAGAATTTCGGCGCGGCGGGTTTCGCCACTTCCCCGCTCCGTTTCCGTTTGCGGGCTCCGAGCCACTGGCCGAGGATCAGCGAGCCGTAGCGCTGTTCGGCGGCGTGCAGGCGCGGGAAGGCGTGCCGGAGCGAGAGCCGCGCGGGGTCTCCCGCATAGATGCCGCCCACCATCGGGTTCACCGCGTAGTCGAGAAACTCCCGCCCCAGCCGGCGCGTGACAAACGCGGCGACGCTCTCTTCGTCATCCGGCGCGGAGCGCGGGATCGCCACTTCAAGCGGCAGGCGGAGCTTCGCGGGCCATGAAAAAAGGCGGCTGCGGCAGAAGGCGAGGGGGGTTTCCGGCACGGTTTCCACCTTTCCCCGGCGCAGGATGTAGCGGTTGCGCGCTTCCGGGGCGGAATAGAGCCGCTCCCGTTCCAGACCGAGATCGGCGACCAGCCGACGGATCACCGGGGAGGTCTCCAGAATCGTGTTCGGGCCGGATTCCGCCAGAAAGCCGTCCGCCTCCACGCTCCGGATCACCCCGCCCACGCGGGAGGCCGCTTCATAGAGGGTCGCCGGGATGCCAAGCTCCCGGAGGCGGTACGCCGCGCACAGGCCGGTGATCCCTCCTCCCACAATCGCAACCGGGTTCATATCGTTCGGGAGAACCGCCGCTCGGCGGTCTTCGGCAGGCTGGCGTCGAAGGCCATGGCGATGTTGCGGATCAGGAGGCGGCCCGTGTCGGTGACTTCCAGCCCGGAACCGGTCTGCCGGACCAGGCCGTCCGCCCCGAAGCTTTCCAGAGAGGCGAGTTCCGGCGCGAAATGGGTGCTGAAGTCGATGCCGAGTTGCTGGGACATCGCGGTGAAATCAAGCGAGCCGTCGCACATCAGCCGCATGATGGTGCTTCGGCGCAGGTGGTCTTCCTCGCTCAGGATGTAGCCGCGTGCCAGCGGTGTTTTCCCTTGATCGAGCGCTTCGTAATAGGCGGGCAGGTCCTTGTGATTCTGCCAGTAAAGCGTCTCGATCTGGGAGATGGAGGACATCCCGAAGGAATAAATGTCGGTATCGCGGTGGGTGCTGTAACCCTGAAAATTGCGGTGCAGCGTCCCTTGCCGCCGGGCCACGGCGAGTTCATCCCCCGGCTTCGCGAAATGGTCCATGCCGATGTAAACAAACCGCCCGTTTTCCGTCAGGACTTCCACGGCGAGCTTGAGAAGTTGCAGTTTCTCCTCCACGGAAGGGAGATCGCGCTCCAGCCGTTTCTGCGCCGGTTTGATCCATGGGACGTGCGCGTAGCTGAAGGCGGCGATCCGGTCCGGCTCCATCTCCAGCACCGCCGCGAGCGTGCGCGAAAAGGAGGAGAGGCTCTGGAGCGGCAGGCCGTAGATGAGATCCATGTTGATCGACTCAAACCCGTTGGCCCGCAGCCACCCGCACGCCCGCTGCGTCTGCTCGCGGGACTGGATGCGGCGCACGGCCACCTGCACCCGCGGGTCGAAATCCTGCACGCCGAGGGAGGCGCGGTTGAACCCGGCATCCCGCAGCGCCACGATGTGATCCTGCGTGAGCCGTCGCGGGTCGATCTCCACCCCCGCCTCCACCTCCGGGGCGATCCGGAACCGGGAGCGGATCATCCCGCCGAGCCGACGAATCTCCGCGGGGCTCAGAAAGGTGGGTGTGCCGCCGCCGAGATGAATCTGCACCACCCGGCGTTCGGGATGGAGGATGGCCCCCATCTGGTCGAGTTCCCTTTCGATGTAGTCGAGGTACTGCGCGGCCTGCTCGTGCCGGGTGGTGATCACCGTGTTGCAGCCGCAGTACCAGCAGAGCGATTCGCAGAAGGGGATGTGAAAGTAGAGGGAGAGATCGCGCTCGCCGCTCCGGTTGTTCTCCACGAGCGCCCGGGCCAGCTCCGGCCATGCCAGCCGGTCGCTGAAACGGGTGGCGGGCGGGTAGGAGGTGTAGCGCGGCCCCGGAACGTTGTACTTCCGGATCAGATCGAGGTTGACCTCCAGTTTACTCATGAGCGGTGAAGCGGCCGCAATGGCGCACGGTATCGACGACGGCCCGGATGTTTTCGAGCGGGGCGGCGGGCGGCACCCCGTGGCCAAGGTTGAAGAGGTAGCCGGGGCGGCCTTCCATCTTGCGCAGGAGCGCCCCGGTGGCGAACTCCAGTTCATGCGGGGTCAGGTGGAGGAGCAGTTCGGGCGCGAGGTTCCCCTGAATGGCGATGTTTTCGGGAAACCGCCGCCGGGCCTGCCCGAGGGAATACGCCGGGTCGATGCTGATGACGTTCGCGCCCAGATCGAGCAGCGTGTCCCAGCTTCGGGCGCCCTTGGAAAAAACGATCACGGGGACCTGCCCGCCGAGTTCCGCGATGATCCGGCGCAACCATTGGCCGGAGCCCGCATCGAACCATTCCGCCGGGAGCAGGCCGCCGTGACTGTCGAAAATCTGCACCGCATCCACCCCCGCCGCGATCTGCTGGCGCAGGAACCGGATGACGCCCGCGGTCAGCTTCTCCATCAGCAGGTCAAAGCTGCCGCGGTCATTCCGGAGCAGGTCGAGCGCCCGGTGGTACTCTGCGCTGCTCCCGCCTTCGAGCATGAAGTTGGCGAGGGTCCAGGGCGAACCGGCGAAGCCGAGCAGCGCGGTTTGGTTGCCGAGCGCCTCTTTGATCAGCGCCAGCGCGCGGGAGACGTAGCCGAGGCGTTCCCCGATCCCCTCCGGCTCCAGCCGCCGGATGGCCGGTTGATCCCGGAGCGCGAACTCCATGGCCACCCCGCCGCCCTCCCGGAAATGATACCCTTGCCCCATCGCCTCGGGGACCACGAGGATGTCGCTGAAGAGAATCGCGGCGTCGAAGCCGAAGCGGCGGATCGGCTGGAGCGTCACCTCCGTGGCCAGCTCGGGGGTGCGGACCATCTCCAGAAAGGAATACTTCTCCTTGAGCGCCCGGTACTCCGGCAGGCAGCGTCCGGCCTGGCGCATCATCCAGATCGGCGGGCGATCGCCCGGAATGCAGTGGCAGGCGTTGAGAAAGCGTTGGCGGCTGGTGATCGGGGGGCGGCCGGTGGTGCGGTCGGTGGGGCGGCTTGTGGGGTAGACGAGTGTGCGCTCCAGCCGCTGATGGGTGCGCAGGATTTCAAGCAGGACGATCTGTTCCGCGTCGGTTCCGGTATCGCAGCGCCGGAGCTTTTCCTCGATCTCGTCGAGAAGCAGGCGGATCTGCCGGTGTTCCACCCGCATCACGGCGGTCGGCCCCTCCCGGGAAAGGCCGTTGGCCTGATCGAACCGCGGGAAAAGCACCTCCTCCTCGTGCGCGATGAGGCGTTCGAGCCGCGTTCGCAGTTCGCGGAAGACCTGCCGCGCCTGCTGCGGCCCGGTTTCCTTGGCCGCCTCGAAACGCTGCAAAAGTCCGATGACCTCTTTCTGATCCTGTTCGTAACCGTTGCGGATGGGCACCATGGTGGAAGCCTATGCCGGAATACCGCCCCCCTGCATTGATCCAGATCAATTCTTCGCGAGAGACACGGGTCTGCGATCTCCCCCGGAGGCCAGTTTTCGCAGGGCAGGGGAGTCCCAATCCGGACTTGCCAACCCCCGGTTCTGCGGCAAAGCTCCTTGGATGCGCCGCTCCGTTTTTGCCATTGTGGCTGCCCTCCTGCTGCTCGGGCTGGGGGGAGGCGCGTTCTGGTGGTGGTCCCGGCGGGAGGTCCCCCTTTCACCCGAACTGGCAACGCCGAAGCTGGTGCTGGAGGCGCTCCGGGAGGTCGCGGAAGGGACGCCGCCGGTTCATTCGCTTTTTTTCACCCCGGCGGCGATTCCCTTTCTCAAGGAACTCCCGGCGGCGTTCGTTCGGGAAAAGCCGGAGGAACGCGCCGCGGCGTTTGCCTCCGCCGCCCATCACCCGGGGGCGTGGCGGGCGTTGGATCGCCAGTACCGCTTCGACGTCCTCTGGCTCATGGGCGATCCCGCCGAATACCGGCCCCTGCTCGATCACCTGCGGAAATCGCCGGACTGGGTGCTCACCTACCTCGACCCGACGAGCTGCCTTTATCGCCGCCGCCCGGCCACCGCATGGAAGGCCGGGGCGCTGGAGGAGATGAAAGCCCGGTTCGAACCGCTGCCGGTACGCGACCGGGTGCTCGCGCGCGTCCACCTCGCCCAGCGGCTGGCGGCCCTGGATGAGGCGGAGGCGGCCCGGGCGCTGCTCGATGAGGCGATCGCGCTCGACGGGGATTCCTGCCCGGCCTGGACGCAGCTTGCCTGCCACTACGGAGCGGTGGGGCGGTGGGACGAAGCGCTCCGGGCCTCCACCCGGGCGCTGGAGGAAGACCCCGACTACCCGCCCGCGCTTGCCGCGCAGGCGAATGCGTTCTACGCTTTCGGAAAATTCAATGAGGCGCTCCGCCTCACCCGCCGTCTGGTCGTCGCCACGCCGGAGGCCGGGTCCGCCCTTTATCTCCATGCCCGGGTGACCCACGCCGCCCGCGCTTATACGGAGGAGATCGAAGTGCTTGAGCGGATCATCGCCATCGCGGAGGCAAACCGGCTCCCGGCCGGGAGCTGGTACGTTTATCTCGGGCAGGCGTATGCCGCCACCGGGGGCGGGGAGGCCGCCGTGAAAGCCTTCCGCAAGGCGCTGGAGGATGCCACCCTCACCCGGAGCGAACGGGAATTCGCGCTCAAGGGGCTGGAATGGATCGACGGACCGGCGGGCGGCGCGGGATGATCCTCTGATTGACGCCCATGGTGGAACCTCCCGATCTGGCGCTGGAAGACCTCAAGGCGATGGTGCGCGATCATTACGGAGAGAAGCTGCACGAGCTTCATTTTCTGCCATTGGGCGCGGACCCCGACAGCGCTCTCTATCGCGGGGTGACCGGGGAGGGAAGGGCGGTTTGTCTGAAACTGCGTCGGGGCGCTTTCGCGGAGCCGTCCGTGACGCTGCCCGCCCGGTTGGCCCGGGAGGGGCTTTCCACGATCGTTTCGCCCATCGCGACGGTTTCCGGCGCGTTCCGGGTGCCGGGTTCTCCCTGGACGCTGGCGCTCTACCCGTTTGTGAAAGGTCGCCCGGGATGGGAGGTTCCCCTGGAGCGCGGGCATTGGACCGCGCTGGGGCAGACCTTGCGGGTGCTGCACGATCTGCCGACCGGTCCCCTTTCGCAACTCCCCCGCGAACAATTTGGCTCCCGTTTTCGGGAACGGGTGGAGCGGCTCCTGGGAGATCATCAGGGAGGGAACGATTCCGCCGCCGTGAAGCTGCAACGCTTTCTGGGCAAACGGCGTGAGGGGATCGCCCGGATGCTCCGGCAGACCGGAGACCTGGCGGATGAATTGAAGCGCGAGCCCCCGCCTTTCGTGCCTTGCCATGGGGATATTCATGCGGGCAATCTCCTCATCGGCGAAAGCCTGAAGGTGGTGGACTGGGACACGCTCCTGCTTGCTCCCAGGGAAAAGGATCTCATGTTCATCGGCGGAGGGGTCGGCGGATGCTGGAACCGGCCCGGGGAGGAAGCTTGGTTTTACGATGCTTACGGAGCGGTCCCGATCAATGCCCGGGCACTGGTTTACTACCGTTACGAGCGGATCATTGAGGATATTGCCGAAATAGCGACCCTGATCGGGGAGGGCGATCAAGGAAATCCGGATCGGGACATCATGGCGGACCTTCTTGATTCCCAGTTCGAGCCGGGAAACGTCGTCGCGATGGCGGAGGCGGCAGAAGCCCGGCTTTTCCGTGCCGGGGCAAAGTCCCCCGATTTTACGATTGACCCGAAAGGGGGAGCGGAGAGACGATAAGGGGGAGCGGTCGGATTCGCGCCGCCTGTTATTCAACCATCCCAAGGCTTCAAGAGGATTAGAGGATTATGAAAAAAATCATCGCATTCATCGGTCTGCTCTCCGTGGCATGGATCGCCCTGCTCGCCCCGCAGGTGCGGGCGGAGACGGAGGATCTCCTCAAGTTTGACGCTTTCCTGGACCGCAAGACCAAGGAACTCACCATCAGCGTCCGCAATCTCAACGAAGAACCGCTGCGCCTGCGGCGGGGCGCCCTCAAGGGGGTGGAACTGACGATCAGCTACAGCACCCGGGCCGCTGAAGCCGGGGAAGAGGCGACGGTGAGCGAAAATCAGTACCGGTATGAACCGAAGCTCGAATCGGTCGAAGGCGGCGAGGAGATCATCGTGATCGCCCCGGGCGAGGAGTTCAAGGTGGAGGTGGATGACGCCGCGGGGTTCTTCCGCAGTTTTCACGCCCTCGCGGAAAAACAGGGCGCGCCCCTGCATCAGGTCCGCCTCGCGATCCGTTTCCCGGATCTGCTGGTGGATCAACGGACGCTGGAAGGCCCGGTTCTCTACACGGAAGGCCCGGTGCTGGAACTGGGCTCCACCCCCGACATCTGGCCCGCCGCGAAGAAGCCCTGAGGCCAGGCCTGATCCGCGGGAAAACCGCGGCCCGCGCTTTCACCACAGGCTCACCACGGCCAGAGGCCCCGCATCCGGTCCGGGAACGAAGCTTGCCGCCCCGGCAGGTGGCTGGCGATTTCGTTCATTGCCTCCCGGCCTTTCCTGCGGCCCGCCTTGAGCATCCGGGTTCCTTCGTCCGCCCGGTTCTCCATCCAGCGCAGCCATCGTCTGCGGGTCTGGCGGACGCGATCATTGCGCAGTTCGAGCAGGTAAACCGCGAGCCCGAGGGCAAACCCCGTGGCGAGCGCTCCGAGGACGAGCGCCGTCGCATTGCGTTCCTTCCGGCGTCCGGCGTCCGCCTGGCGGCGGCCCTTCATTTCCTGCCATACCTCGGCGGCTCCGTTGCGCCCGCGCCCCCGCCCATGTTCCGCGCGGGGCGAACAGGCGTCGCGCAGGGTGCGGATCGTGTTATGGGCGGCGATCACTTCCTGACGCTGGTTGATGATCGCTTCCCGCACCGGCTCCGGGAGATCGTTGTGCATCGCCTTCTGGTACGCCTCCTTGGCCACCCGTTCGCCCCGTTCGCATTCGGAAAGAATGGCGTAGAGGCTTTTCCCCCCGATCAGGGAGCGGAGGTGAATCCATCCCCGGTGCAGCATGGAGGGAGCGCCGGCTTCCCGCTCGGGATCGTGCTCGCCCATGCCGATGGCCAGTGATTCGAGTTCCCCGGCGAATTTCGCCCGCTGAAGGGAAAACGAAGAGAGGAGCATTTTCAATTCCGTGTCGTCTTCAATCGCCTCCGCCGCCGTGCGAAATCCTTCCTGCCCTTCACGGCAGATTTCGATCAGGTGATTGAGAACCGTCAGTGTCTCTTCCTGTTGGGCATTCATATATCGAGGGTATCGGAAGCGGTGGCGAAACAGAGCGTTTACGCCCCGCTTTCCCTTTCGAGCCGATATTCCGCATCCCGATCCCCGCGCTCAGGCGAGCCGGGGGAGGGTCGCCGCCAGCCGGGCGACCACCTCCGGGTAGAGCCGGTGCTCCGCTTCCTGAATGCGGGCGTGCACGCTCTGCGGGGTATCCCCGGGGAGGATCGGCACGGCGCTTTGGGCAATGACCGGCCCGGTGTCCATCCCGGCGTCCACATAGTGAACCGTGCAGCCGGTTTCCGGCACGCGCGCGGCGAGCGCCTGCTCCCACGCCGCCAGCCCGGGAAACGCCGGGAGGAGCGAGGGGTGGATGTTGATGATCCGCCCGGGGAAGGCATCCAGAAGCGGCGGCTTCACCATCCGCATGTAACCGGCCAGCACCACGAGGTCCACCCCCGCTTCGCGCAGTCGCGCGGCCATGAGCGCTTCGGCCCCTGGCTCCAGCCGGGTCCGGAATTTTCCCGGGGGGATGAATTCCGCCCGCAGCCCCCGCGCCCGGGCCAGGGCCAGAATCCCGGAATCTTCCACATCGGAGAGGACCAGCGCCACTTCGGCCGGGATCGTCCCGGCGTCAATGGCGTCGGCGATGGCGACGAAATTGGAACCTTTGCCGGAGCCGAGGATGCCGAGTCGGAAGCGGGGCGTTGTCATGAAAGGGATTGGAGGATCGACGTGGTGGAGCGCCCGGGGACGAGCGCAAGGATGCGGATTTCCGCGCCGATCTCTTCGAGCGCGGCCCGTTCTTCGGGGTCGAGGGTTTCGGGGGTGTAGTCCCCCCCCTTTGCGTAAACCGCCGGGCGGACGCTCCGGAGCAGTTCCGTGACCCGTTTGTCATGAAAGAGGACGACGTAATCGACACACGCGAGCGCCGCGAGCAGTTCCGCCCGTTCCGCTTCCGGGGTGACGGGCCGCCCCGGACCCTTCAGGGCGCGTACGGAGGCGTCGCCGTTGACGGCCACGGCCAGCCGGTCGCCGAGCGCCCGGGCCGCCTGAAGGTAGCGGACGTGGCCGACATGGAGGAGGTCGAAGCAGCCGTTGGTAAAAACGAGCCGTTTGCCCTGCGCGGCCAGAGCGCGGGCTTCCCGGGCAAGGGCGTCCGGCGGGATGGGCTGGTAGGGCGGCGGAGTGTCGGTGGCCATCGGTTCGGGTGGCCATACCACGTTTTTCCACCCGGTTTGTCAATCGCCGGGAGCGTTGCGGGCCAGCGCAGCGGCCCGGGGCGGGGTAAACGAGTGCGCTCCGCGGGTGATGAAAAGATCGTCCCCGAGCCCTTCGAGCCCCATGAGCGCGATGAGGTAGAGCGGCTCCCCTTCGATGACCTCCGGCGCGGCCCCGGCTTGCAGCGGGAGCGGATCGCCGATGGGATAACCGTCGCACCAGAAGGTGACACACGGCGGACCATCGCCGCTCCCACCCACGGAGACGGCCACGTGATGCCATTCCCCCTGCATGAACGAATCGAGCGGAACCCCGAGGGGGTAGCGGGCTTCGCCGTAATCGAAGCGCAGGGTCCATTGTTCCTGCGCGCTTTTGAGCAGGTAAAAGCTCCAGAAGGTTTTCCCCTTGCGCTGCGAGCTTTGCAGAAAGGTGATCGTGGCGGCGCGCGCTTCCGGGGTGTAGAGCACCTTGACCCAGCCCCCGAGGGTGAACTCCGGCGTGTTCAGGAGAAGGGTGTCGCGATACCGGGCCGTCTCCCGATCGGGTGAATACCAGCGGGGGTAGCTCGCGAACCCCGGTTCCTGCGCGGTCAGCAACGCCGTTCCAAAGCGGCCCGTGGCGTAGGTGGGCGTCATCCCCCGGGGGATCAGGACCGGGTCGATCCCGTTCCCGGAGCGGTCCGGCACCGGATCGGGGGAGGATTCGCCGATGACGCCATCGTCAAGGTTCCAGTAAAGGATGTCGGGCCGGAGCGTGGCGGACACCGGCTGGTCCAGGCTGATCGGGCTGGTCGGCGCGCCGTGGAGCGGAATGGAGAGGAGGAGGGTGCAGAGGAGGAGACGCGGGAACATGGGATGGGGCAACGGGGATGGAAGCCGCGGGAACACGGCTTCGGACGCCCGGTTCGCTTTTGGGAGCATAAAATTCCGATCATTAACTGATCAATAGAAAAATCACAGTGAGTAGAAAAAGATAAAATAATAAACAGGGCTTGATGGAAACCCCGGAGCCTCCTTCCGGCTCGCGAACGGAAAAAGGCCGGAATACCCGGAAGGTGGATTTGCGCTTGCCTTGAACAGGTGGCGGGGGTTTATGAGGGCTCTCATGATCTCCTCCATTCAGGCTTCCCTGGTCCCGTCGGATCAACGGGTCTATCTCTCCACGCTGGTGCCGGTCGCGGAATCTCCCGAGCCGATCGAGGTGGCTTCCAATGAACGGTTCAGTTTTCAGGTGGCGATCCGCGGTACCCTGCCGCAGCCGCTCAGGGTGGCCGTGAGCGTTTCCGCGGGGGAATGGGCGGCCCGGGTGCGGCGGGTCGGCCATGTGCCGGTGGAGCATCTCAATACCGTGCGGGGCGAACCCGGAGCGGATGTGGAAGGGGCGGACCGGATCCCCGGCTATGTGCCCGACCCGCTTCTGGAGGAGGCGACGCTGTTTTTGCCCCCTGACGAGACGCACACCTTCTGGGTGACGATGCGGCCTCCCGGGGAGGGAGTCGGCGCGGGGGAGCCGGTGGTGGAGGCGCTCATCTCCTTTCCCGATGAGCCGTCCCGCGAGCCGATCCGCCTGCGGCAGCCGGTCCGGGTGCATCCGCTGCGGCTCGGGGAGCGGGAGGGGTTTCCGGTGACTCACTGGTTTTACGCGGACGCCCTCATGGACTGGTACGGGACGGACGGTTTCGACGAACGCTTCTGGGAGCTGGCCCGCCGTTATATCACCAACCTTACCGATCACGGCAGCGACATGCTGCTGGTGCCGCTTTTCACCCCGCCGCTCGACGGCGTGAAACGCCCCACCCAGCTTTTGCGCGTGGAGGCGGAGGGGGAAGGGGGGTACCGCTTTGACTGGGGCGATGTGGAGCGTTACATCCGCCTGGCCCGGGAATGCGGGGTCCGTTATTTTGAGTGGAGCCACCTTTTCACCCAGTGGGGCGTGGAGCACGCCATCCGCGTTTATCATGGGCAGGGGCGGGATGAAAGCGCGCTCCTCTGGCCTCCGGATACCGGGGCGACCTCCGCGCTTTACCACGACTTTCTGGCCTGTCTCCTGCCGGAGTTTCACCGGTTTCTGGCCCGCCACGGGTTGCTGGAGATCTCCTTCTTCCATCTCTCGGACGAGCCGCACGAGGATCACCGGGCGAACTATCGCGCCGCCCGCGAGATGATCCGGGAACTGGCTCCGTGGATGAAGGTGATGGATGCGATGACGGATATCGGCTTCGCCGCGGACGGATTGATTGATCTTCCCGTCCCGCTGGTCGAGACGGCCCCCGCCTTTCACGCCGCCGGGATCGACGCCGGGTGTTACTACTGCTGTGTTCCCCGGGGCCGTTACCTGAACCGCCTGATGGAAACGCCCCTGGCGAAGATCGGGATGCACGGGCTTCTCTTTTACCGCTGGGGCTTCCGGCTCTTTCTGCACTGGGGGTATAATTACTGGTACCAGCGCCGCTCCCGCCATCTGCTCGATCCCTTTACCCGGCAGGATGGCGGCTCCTGGCCGAACTGGGCCTACGGCGATCCGTTTGTGGTCTACCCCGGTCCCGAAGGGCCGCTGGATTCGATCCGCTGGGAGGTCTTTGCGGAGAGCCTTCAGGATTACTCCCTGCTGGCCGCCGCGGGCGTGGAACGGGACGATCCGCTGCTGGCGGAACTGGTTGATTTCGCAGATTTTCCCAAAGACGCCGCCTGGCGGCGGACGCTCCGGTGCGAGGTGTTTCGCCGCGGAGTGCGATAAAAATAATGTAAAAGCAGCCATAGGGTTATCAATTGGCAGGTTGACGAAAGCCAAAGTTTAATGTGAGATTTCCGCGGAATGAGCACGTTGCCGCATGAGAAGCCGCCGAGCCTGGACCAGATCAATCTGCGTCCCAGCGAACGGGTGGCCCAATATTTGTTGCGGGAGTTCGATGATCCCGATCTCAAGGAAGGAACCCGCCTGCCGAGCAACCGGGAGCTGGCCCGGCGTTTGAAGGTCAGCGTCCCGACGGTGCAGGGGGTGCTCCGGCAACTGGCCCAGGAGGGGCGGATCGCGGCGCGTCGCGGCAGCGGCACCTACCTCGTGGCCCAGCCCGCCCGGCGTCAGGAGTCCATCCGCATTTCCGTCGCGGCTCCGCTTGATTGCCACGCGCTGGAGATTCAGGACCCGTGGCTGAACTCGATCTTCGGCGGCCTCATGCCCGCGGTGCTTCGCTCCCAGCGGCCGATCACGCTGGTGGGAATTTCTCCCGAGGAATTCGGCACGGATATCAGCACTCGGCGGATGCTCGATCAGGTGCCCCAGAGCGACGGGTTGATTCTCATCCCCTACGCCTTCATGCCGAAGGACCGGGAACTGGTGATCAACTCCTTTGAAAAAGCTGGCAAGCCGGTGGTTCACCTGCACGCGCCGGACATGCTGAGCGTGGCCAATTTCGCATCCATGGATTACTACGGCGTGGGCCACCGGATCGGGGAAGCCTTCCGGGCCGGGGGGCGGCGGCGGGTGGCGCTCCTGATGGGGACATTCGCCTATTCCACGGCGTTGCGCTGGCAGCATGCGGGGCTGGTGGCCGGGCTGGGGCGCTCTGTCGGCTCGGCCATTTCACTGAGCCTTCCTTCCCAGTTGAAGGAGGGGAACCGCGAATCCGCCTATCATGCGATGAAGGAGCTTCTCTCCGAACGCAAGGCATTGCCGGATGCCCTCTACGCCGCCAACCGGGAGGAAGCCGCCGGTGCGCTCCGGGCGCTGGAGGAACGCAAGGTGCGCATTCCCGAAGACCTGAGCGTGGTGGTCGCCCGCGATCTTTTCCCGGGCATCACCGCCTACCCCGGGCTGACCCACGGGGTGCATCCGTTGCGGCAGGTCGGCAGCGCCCTGCTGGAGATGGTCTGCGAGCGGATCGCCAGGGAAAACGCTTCCCTTCCCGGGCGGATTTTTCCGTGCACCTTTGCCGGGGGCGAGACGACGACCGCGGAAGAGAATGCGGTCCTCTTCGCATCTGCCTGAGGGGGAGGCGGGGGGTAGCCCCCAATCGTTCCGGGCCGGTTCCGGCTCCGGGGGCGGGATGACCGGTTTTCATGGATCATCCCGGGTCCATGCATGCGAGGGCGCACCGGCATGATCACGCTATTGCGCGGCCATCACGGGATTCCGTCGGCTGCGGGCCCTTCTTCGTGTGTTGGGGACTGCGGGCGGTTCCGCTTTTCCGGGAAGGGTCCGGCGGATTCCGGCGGCGTTCCCGGGAGGAGGTGTGCGCTTGCCCCGGTTGAAAAAGAGGGCGCCCGAGAGAACGGGAAGGAAATGCTCTTGAAGGGAAATTTAATCAGTTTGGTAAACATTGATAATATTTTAGAAATAAATAAATGCATTAGTAATGCATAAAATAAGATGAATTGATTATTGACAGTTTCTGGTATCTGTTGTTGATTACCCACCAGAGATGTCATTCTGTAACGACAGAGTAAACTTTGCCGCGCAGAGGCTGCACGAAGGTTCCCGGGCCGGTTTTTCCGGACGGGGGAGCGCTTCCGGATGGCGTTTGCAATGGCGTCATCTGATAAAGAACGCCTCCCGGTCCGCCGTTGCGCCGGAAGCGGTGAGGCGGAATCAGGATATCCGGAGCTTCCGGAGCCGGGCATGTCGTTTGCAGTCGTTGGGGAATGGCTTGTTGGTCTTTATATTATCGGAAATTTATTTCTTTATTGCCATGCCTGACCGCTTTTTGCTAGGCTTTCCGAAACCCGGCGGCTTCTTCCGGATGCCGCCGCGGTGACCTCCACCCCCCAGAGAGATTCCTTCCCCATGAGCTCCCGCAATGCGTTTTCACTCATTGAAGTCACCATGGCGCTCGGGATCATCGGCTTTTCGATCCTTCCGCTCGTCAAGCTGATGTCCGTCGGGTTCGTCACGATGCAGGATGCCAATAGTGATGTTCGCGCCGCGATCATCGCCCGGCAGGTCATCGCGGAGGCGCAGCGAACGCCTTACGGGCAGTTGACGGATTCCGGGCCCATCGCGATGGATTACGAGGGCAATCCGGTGGCGGCAGGGAAGGCGGCGGACGCGGTTTTTGAGGTTTATCTCCGCGTCAACCCGGGAAGCGGCGGGGTGGTGGAGCTTCTTGATTCCCCGAATGTGTCCCGGCTTCAGGTGATCGTGGGAGGGGCGGCGCTGGGCAACCGGCCCCGCGTTTTCAATGCGGTCCTCGCCAACACCGGAGACTGAAAGAAACGATGCGTTACGTTCCGGTTTTTGCATGCCGATGGGGAGGGGGAGGCCGCGGGCCTTCTTCCCGCAGGGGATTCACGCTGGTCGAGATCCTCGTGGCCACCAGCATCACGCTGGTCATGCTGGTGCTCTTTTTCCAGATGCTCGGCAGTTCCACCGACAAGTGGAAGCGGACCAAGGAAAGCGCACAGACCTTCGCGCAGGCGCGGCTCGCCTTCGATACCATCATCCGTTGCCTCTCCGTGGCCACTCTCAACCCGGTGTATGACTACTACAATGCCAACCGCCAGGCGCGGGGGGCATTGAGCGAGTCCGCACAGGCCGCCTTCATCCCGGATGTGTATGGGCGCTTTTCCAATCTCCATTTTGTTTCGGGGCGTTCCCTGCTCGACACATCAAAGGCAACGCAGTTCATGCACGCCATTTTCTTTCAGGCACCGCTTGATTTCACCGGCCTTTCCGCAGGCGAACCGGCTTCCGGACAGCTCAACGCGATTGGTTTCTTTGTCCGTGAAGAGAGCGACGAGGATTGGTTGCCCACCTCGTTGCAATCCCACGCACGAACGCGCTTCCGGCTCTACAGCTATCTCCAGCCAACCGACAAACTCGAAATCTACCAAACGGGCGGCAACCAATGGTTTCTGGGCGACATCAACGGGCCGAAGCCTCCCAATGCGCCATTGCCCAATATCCATATTCTGGCGGAAAACGTCGTGGTCTTCGTCGTGATGCCCAAGACCCGCGGCGGCTCCACTTACAACTACGATACGCGCCCCACCTGGAGCCCCGGCACGGACCAGCCGGAGACGATGCACCAGCTTCCGCCCACCGTGCATGTCCTGATGGTGGTCATTGATGAAACCACGGCGAGCCGCTATCCCGGGGTCGGCAGGACCGCCAATCTCGGCCCGCATGGAGCCGATACCGATTTCCTCAATCTTTTCTCCGATCCGGTTCTGTACGCGAGTGATCTCGAAACGGTCACCACGGAGCTGGACAAGCTGAACGCCAACTACCGGGTCTTTCAGGCCGATGTGCAGATCCGGGCAGCCCGATGGAGCGAATGATGAAGCGCCATCCGGAAATCAAAGGGGAGACGGGTTTCACGCTGGTGGAGCTTCTGGGCGTGCTCGCGGTGATGGCGGTGCTCATCGCCATGACCACGTATGGCCTGCGCGGGGTGATGTCCGCACGCAATGTCGCCCGCGCCGGGGCGATGATGTCCGAGCAACTCGGGCTGGCCCGGCAGATGGCGGCCAGTCACAACACGCGCGTCGCCTGGCAGGTGCTGCGGGTGGCCCGGAACCCGGGGGACCAGCCGGCCTATCGATGCGTGCGGATTCAGAAATTCAACCCCCGGAGCCGGGAGTGGGAAACAGCCGGAGCCGCCGAATGGCTGCCGATGTCGGTGGGGGTGGACGAGCGCGTCGATCAGAGCCCGCTGCTGGCCAACGCGGTGACCACCCTCTCAGAGGTTTCCCTGGGGGGTAAGACGCTTCAGGGGGTGTCCGCGATTGAGGTGATCTTTCTGCCCAACGGGAGCACCTCCCTCAACCCCAACGGCGTCTACTTCCTGACGTTGCGGGATCTCAACCCGGGCGGGGAGGCGGTATCCCGGCTGGTGACGCTGCAAATCCACCCGCTCACCGGAAGATCCAATCTGCTTACCCCATGAAATCGTCCAAATGCCTGACCCAACGGCGGGGAATCGCCCTGATCACTGTTCTGGCGTTGCTTACGCTGCTGGCATTGCTCGTCCTCTCGATCCTCTTTACCTCCCGTGTGGAGCGCAAGAGTTCCTCCCTCTTTTCAAGCTCCATCGAGGCGCGCACGCTGGCGGAGAGTTCGGTGAACCTCTGCATCGGCCAGATTCGCGATGCGACCGTACCCTTCGTGGAGGCTGCCGGGCCAGGGGAGGAAGGCGGGACCACCCGGCAGGCCCGGGCCTGGGTATCCCAACCGGGGCTGCTCCGGACATTCCGGGGAAACCGCCAGCCGGATACCAGTTACCGGCTCTATTCCTGGTCGCAGATGCGGGTGGATGGCGATTTCGACCCATACTCCGATGCGAACCGGGTTCCCCCGGACTGGAAGGCGAATCCGGCGCTCTACGTGGACCTTAACGAACCGGTGCCCAATTCCGATCCCGATCTCGCCGGTGATCCCGCCAGGGATTTTTATCCGATTCTCTATCCGCCCGAGCTGATGGGCAACGGAAGTGTCCGGGTGGTCGGTTACCGGGTGCCGGCGGAGGATTCCGCCATTCCGGGAGCGACCGGCACGGAGGGGATCACCCCGGTGCCGATGCCGGTGCAGTGGCTCTATGTCCTTAAAAACGGGCAAATCTGCGACGCGAGCGCCCAGGCTGCCGGGCGGGTCCGGGTGAACGAGGCGACGGCGGAGAATCCGATCGTGGGCCGGATCGCTTTCTGGGGGGATGATGAAAGCGCGAAGGTCAACATCAACACGGCGGCGGGCGGCTTTGGCTGGTGGACCCCCTGGTTTGAAACCCCGAAGGAACACACCAGCTCCGGAACCCTTTACGGCATGGGGTTTTCCCAGCCGGTGCGCAACGAGTACCAGCGCTATCCCGGGCATCCGGCGCGGACTTCGCTCCTGGCCATCTTTCCGGAACTCGACACCGCGGCGGCCTATATCATCGCCCCGCGGATTGAAAAGGGGCCTTCGAACGAAGGCAAGAGCAACACCGTGGCCAGCAAGGCGACCCGTCTCGACAGCGATCGCTTCTACACGTCGCTCGGCGAACTCAACTTCCACGCCAACGCTCGCGGATACCCCGAAGACTATAGTGGCACCGGCTGGCGTATGGCAATGGGGGAAGCCTTTCCCACGAATATTGTTCCGAGCGTCTGGCAGGAGATGGTCGAGCGGCGCAAGGGATTTCTGACCACCTCCAGCCGGGCTCCCGAACTGACGCTTTTCGGCACGCCGAGAGTGGCGGTCTGGCCGATTTCCACCAACAAAAACCCGACCGGGTCGGGCTCGGCCACGACTTATTACCGGAGCCCGGTGGATCATCTGATCGCCTTTTGTTCCACGCTTCGAAGCGGTTCCACCGAGTATCCGTTTTATTTCACCCGGGCCACCGGCGGTTCGGGCGGCAACAGTTCCATGAGCGCGGACGCCGACATCCTGCGCGGCCGCAATAACCTGCTCTACCATTATCTCCAGCGGCTGACGGGAAAACCGTTTCCCGGCATGGGGAACACGGCGTTCGGGGATACCTCCCGTTATGGAGCCTTGGGGCGGGACCAGATTCTGACGGAAGTTTTTGACTATATCCGGACAACCAATCTTTCCGAAATGACCAGGATGCCAACGGGGCGGGACGTCACGCGCTATACCCTGACCAACGCCGTGCGGCCCACCCGGTACGACGCCGGGAACGGGGAGACGGGCGGGTTCGGACGGGCGTTTGCGGTGCGCCAGGTCGGTTTTCAGTTTATCTGTACGGCTGATCCGGATGCGAATGCCGACAGCAATTATGTGACGCCCGAGTCAGGGGATCCGGCTTTGCCCGCGGGAAAAAAAGGCAATCATTCTCTCGATACCAAACTGCACCCGGGTGAGCGGCGCATTCAGGCGCTCTTTCTGGTGGAGCTTTTCAGCCCCAGCGCCGGGTTCAAGATGTTCTATAACTCGGGGCCGAACGCGCCGTTCAAGGCGGCGATCAAAGTGAGCGGACTCGAAGAGCTTGGTCTGGAGGTGGACGGAACGAGGGTTGAACTCGGCTTTCCGGCGGCACAGGAGGGTGACCTGACGGACACTCTTGCGGGGGCGAGGGTCGGCTCCGATTCCTGGGGGGGAGGGACGGGAGCCAGGGGAACCTTTGGTAACGCAGGGGGGGCGGTTGACTACCGGTGGCTGTTCTCCCGGGGTTATGCGGGAGAGACTCACGACGTGCGTACGACGGGGAAGCTGGCATCCACGTTCACTGGTACAAATTACTCCTACCCCTACGTGAGTCTGCCGGTGACGGTAACGGTTCCCGCCAACGGCCTGATGAAGTTCGAGGGCGGGACGATCCGTATCGAGATTCACAATGTGGGCAGCAGTTACCAAGGGCTTCTCAATACGGTGGAGATCAATCTTGCCGATGTCACCCTTCCGATTCCGGTGCTCAACGCGGATCCCGCAAAGTGGGCCTTTCATCAGTTGGGCATCTATGGCGACGGCGCACCCGTCGGCAGGCTCAAGGCGGATCTCTTAAAGGGAGAACTCATCCAAACCGGAGACACGGTGCAAACCTACATTCTTCCCCATGGGGATTATCGTTCCCTGTTTGTTCCGGGCTCTCCGCTCAATGCCTATATTCCCGTTCCCGCAGCGGACGATACGGTGGCCTTCAGGCATGTCCTGCCCGCAGGGGCGGAGTTTGCGGCGGTTGGCCGGTTGCCTGGCACGACCCTTTCCGAAGCGGCCCCCTCATGGGCGGGGCATTGGGCTCCGGCGATGCTTCCACGGTCCGAATATGCGACCCGGCTCGGAGGGGCTGTCAATGCGCCCTGGACCTTTTATGACTGGGATACCGGCTCGCCGATGCGTTCGACGGACGGCCCCCTGATCAACAAGCCCGATGAGGGAGGGTGGCGGCTTGGCAGTAAGGGCCCCATCAACTCATATCAGGGGGAACTGGTTGCCTACGATACCGTGGCGGGCGACCTCTTCTATCAATCGGCCAATCGCCAGATTCCTTCCCCGATCATGTTCGGCTCGCTGCCCACGGGGCTGGTGAAGGGCGATCCATGGCAGACGCTCCTTTTCCGGCCGGACCCGGGCGGACATCCGGGGGCCGGAAACCCGCCGGACCATCTTCTGCTCGACCTTTTCTGGATGCCGGTGGTGGAGCCCTACGCGATCAGCGAACCGTTTTCCACGGGAGGGAAGATCAACATGAATTACCAGATGATCCCCTTTACCTATATCGAACGCACGAGCGGTCTGCACGCGATCCTTGAGAACGAGCACCTCTTCGCGGTGCCGGAGACGAACTGGCCCGACGGATACGGCAAGCTCTGGAGCGCCACACAGCACCAGCAGGGCGAGTTCTACCACGCCATCGACGTGGAAGAGACGCTCAAACCGTTCCGGGAACGCTTTGCGCTGAAGACCGCCGTCTCCTCCGTCAAGGACCGGGTTTTCCTTACCCCTTCGGAGATCACGGAGCATTACATCGTTGCCGAAGGGGAGACGTATGAATCCATGCCCGATTTCTGGGAACGGCACCGGCTTACCGGCGAGAACATCCGCGAGCGGATTTACGCGGAGCTTTACCCGCGCCTGACGACCCGCTCCAACGTCTTTAACATTCACTACCGGGTGCAGACCCTGCGGAAACCGCCCGGCGGCGATCCGACGCTCTGGGAGGAAAGCGCCGATAACATCACTTCGGAACTGCGTGGCAATACGATGATCGAACGCTACCTTGATATGAACCGGGACGACATCCCCGACTTCGCGTCGGCACCTTCCAGCGGAGGGGAAGAGCCGAACGCCGAAAATCTCTACCGCTTCCGCGTTCTCACGAACCGGGAGTTCAATCCGTAGCGTTGGGAGCGCCCCGCGCGGCGGTGTATTGACGCGCCTCCCGCCGATAGAGGCCGGGAGGGAGGTGGTAGCATGCCCGGAAGAGCTTGCTGAAATGGTAGACATCCGGAATCGCCACGGCTTCCGCGATCGCCTTGAGCGGCTGCGCGGTTTCCCGTAGCCGGTCGGCGGCGGCGCTCAGGCGGGTGCGTAGCAGGAACTGATGGGGCGGCTGGCCGCAGAGCGCGCGGAAGTGGCGGCGGAAATGGGAATAGGAGATCCCCAGCCGCCGCGCTTCCACCTGAAAATCCCACGCCTGTTGCGGCGCGGCGCGGATCGCCTTCACCAGATGGTCGAGCTTTTCCCGATGGGGCAGGGGAGAGGCGACCGGGGCCGGTTCATGGAGCGCGAGCAGCAGCCCTTCGAGAAGATGCTTTGCCTTCGGGGCGGTATGCCCCTCGCGATCAAGCGTGGCGAGCAGTTCCTCCCAGCGATCGCGGCAGCCGCCCGGATCGCAAACCGGCGCGAAAGGCCGGGGCTGTTTCGGGAAAAAACCGGCGGCCACCCAGCGGCGCACCCGGGGCCCGTTGAAGGTGATGTAGTAATGATCCCACGGGCGGCCATCATGGCAGCCATAGCGGAAGTACGGCCCCGGCCAGCTCCACCACAGGAGCGGTGCTTCCAGGCGGATGGGCGGCCTGCCCTCCTCCTGCCAGCCGATGCTCCCCGCGGCGCAGAAATTGAGGGCATGATACCCGCGGAAACGCTGGTCGATCCAGGTGTCGCAGGCCGGAATGTGCCGGTAGTGAAGGAGGTTCAGGTCATCGAAGTAATCCATGGATGATCAGATTCTACAAAAAAATGAACACTCTGTCGATTTCAAGCCGTGGCGATGAGGATTATCGTTCCCGTCATGAGTGAACAGAATACACCCTTGAACGAAGATCAGATCACGGAATTCTATCGGGAAGGCTATATCGTCGTACCGCGACTGGTGCCGCACGCCTCCATCGACCGGGTTCTGGAAGCGGCGGCCTGCATCCCGATCGAGCCCGGCGGAAGCTGGACGCCGAAGGTCTTTGATCACGACCGCCCCCTGGAGGACGCGGCGGTGCATCGCCTGCTGGTGGAGCCTTCCATCGTCGCCGCCTCCGGGCAACTGCTCGAAGCGCCGGCCCGGGTTTATTACGGAATGCTCGCGGTGGTGCCCGCGCGCGGCGGCAAGGGGCTGGAGTGGCACCAGGACAATATGTATGATGTCGTTCTCGGGCGTGCGCTCAACGCTTTCGTGGCGCTCTGCGACATCACTCCGGAGATGGCCATTCTCTGGGTCGCGGCCCGTACGCACCTCAGCGGGGTGGCGGAAAACCGCGAGGTGGACGGTCACCGGCAGGCGCTCAACCCGCCCAATGGCGTTCCGCTGCCGGGGCTTCGCAAGGGGGACGTCTGTTTCTTTGATCGCAACACGCTCCATCATTCCAAGCGGAACGAAACCGATCGCCACCGCTATGCCTACGCGGCCCAGTATCAGGAAGCCAAGGCGCGGCGCGGGGTGGACGGCAGGCCGGACCCGCGCAAGATGCTTGCAAGCGAACTGCGCGCGCTCTGGGGGTGAGCCGCCGGGCGGGGTGCCCTCAGGTGCCCTTATCCCCTCACACCTTCGGCATGGTGCAGACCACGGCGGTGCCCCGGCCTTCGAGTTGCCGGATGTCGAGCCGCGCGCCGATGGCCCGGCTCCGGTAGTTCATGATGTGAAGACCGAGCCCGGAGGAGGTGTCATCGCCGATGGTGTTGCTGGAGGCGAAGCCGATGCCGTCGTCCTGAACCGTCAGGACGACGGAGCGCCGGTTGTTGGCAAGGGTGATGCGGATGGTGGTCGCCTGGGCGTGTTTGATCGCGTTGTGCACGGCCTCCTGCGCGATCCGGAAGAGGTGGACCGCGGCGGCTGTGGTGATGAAATGAAGGCTGCGCGGAACCCGCAGGCGGCATTTCACCCTGCCGATGTTGCGGGCCTGCTCCGCGAGTTCCTGAAGCGCGACGCTCAGCCCCTCGTCCTGTTCGAGCGGCAGGGTGGAGAGCCCCTTGACCAGCGTGCGCACTTCCGTGATCGCTTCCTTGACGAGCGTGGTGATCTGCCGGGCGTCCTCGGCCTGTTTGAGCCCGAGCCGCAGCAGCTCTTCGTGAAGCACGTTCCCGAGCAGGGAGATGCCGACGAGGTATTGGCAGAGGTTTTCGTGCAGTTCCTGCCCGAGCCGCTGTTTTTCCTTGTCGCTGGTATCGATGATCTCCCGCTCCATGGCGCGGACGCCGGAGATGTCGCGGACGATGCCGAAGACTCCCTTGACCCGCCCTTGCGGCGTATGGTGCAGCCCCTTGGTGATGAGAAAGGTGCGCGCGCCGTGAGCGGTCGCCGCGTTCATCTCGAAGGTGCGGGCGCGGCCCGAGGCGGTGATCTCCGCATTCTGTTCGGTAAGGATGCGGCCGATATCCGCCGGAACGATTTCGCTGACCTTCCGGCCCACGATTTCCGACACCGAACGGCCCAGCCAGCGGGCCATCGAGGAGTTGGCGAGCAGGATTTTCCCTGATGGCGAACAGAGGAAAATCCCGTCGATGGATTCTTCCAGAATGTTGCTAAAGAGAGAGCGATTCTGATAATTGCGTTTCGGCGCGCTGACCGCGTGATGCGAAAGAAGCGCTCCCTGGCTGGCGGCGAGTTTCCCGGCCTGCACAACGAGATGGTGCGTCTTGCCCTCGCGCAGCAGATGGCAGGCAAAGGTGGAATACTTCAGCTTGCCGGAGAGAACGGCCTCCAGGTCACTCCCGGCCGCCGCCGGTGCGCTCACCATTTCCCCCAGCCCGTTGGATAATGCCTCGAAGTAGTCCATTCCCACTCCCGTAAAAGCAGGATCGACGCCATGCGTGGCGAGGAGTTGTTTCCACGGCTCGTTCGCGCCGATGATCTTCCGCTGCCGGTTGACCACGACGGCGGGGTTGGCCAGCGCTTCGGTAACGGCGGTTACCGAGGCGTGGGTGATCCGGTCTGCGTCCTCCTCTTCCATGGCCGGTTGGGGTTCCCGGGATTCCCGGGGGCTTGCCCGGTTCAGGCGGGGGAACCGGTCAGGCCGTGCGGATAGTCAGGCGAGAGCGTGGCCCCCTCTCCGGGCAGGGGTGGCGGTTCGGATTTCGGCGGAGTGCCCCCCGGACCGGAAGCGGGCGGGTTTTTCATTTCGCCGTGTTCAATGATGTCGCGGATCTGCTCGCCATCGAGCGTCTCGTATTCGAGAAGGGCCTTGGCGATCGCCGTGAGCTTGTCCTGGTTTTCCAGAAGGATCTTCTTGGCCCGGGCGTACGCCTCATCGCAGAGCCGACGCACTTCCTTGTCGATCTCCTGCGCGGTCGCCTCGGAGTAATCGCGCGATTTGTTCAGGTCGCGGCCCAGGAAGACGTAGTCTTCGTGTTCGCCGTACTCCACCATCCCCATCTTTTCGCTCATCCCCCATTCGCAGACCATCTTGCGGGCGAGCCCCGTGGCCATCCTGATGTCGCCCCGCGCGCCGCTGGTGACGTCGCCGAAGATGATCTCCTCGGCCACGCGCCCGCCCATATCGACCACCAGATCATCGAGCAGCTCGTTCTTGCGCATGGTGTATTTGTCCTCCTGCGGCAGCCACATGGTGGAGCCCAGGGAGGGACCGCGCGGAATGATGGTGACCTTGTGGAGCGGTTCGGTGTGTTCGAGGAGTTCGAGCAACAGGGCGTGGCCCGCTTCGTGGTAGGCGGTGTTCTCCTTTTCCTTTTCGCTGATGGCGAGGCTGCGGCGTTCGCGGCCCCAGCGGACCTTGTCCCGCGCTTCCTCCAGGTCGGTGAGCGAAATGAACTTCTTGCCCCGGCGCGCGGCCATCAGGGCGGCCTCGTTCATCACGTTGGCAAGCTCCGCGCCGGAGTAGCCGGGGGTGCCGCGCGCGATCACGGCGAGATCGACATCGTCGCCGATCTTCACGCGCTTGGCGTGGACCTTGAGGATCTCCTCGCGCCCCTTCACGTCCGGAAGGTTCACGGTGATCTGCCGGTCGAAACGGCCCGGGCGCAGCAGGGCCGGGTCGAGCACGTCGGGCCGGTTCGTGGCGGCGATGATGATTACCCCTTCCTGGGTGTCAAACCCGTCCATCTCCACGAGCAGGGCGTTGAGGGTCTGCTCCCGTTCGTCGTGGCCGCCGCCGAGGCCATGGCCGCGGTGCCGCCCCACGGCGTCGATTTCGTCGATGAAAATGAGGCACGGGGCGTTCTTCTTGCCCTGTTCAAACATGTCACGCACGCGGCTCGCACCCACGCCGACGAACATTTCCACGAAATCCGAACCGCTGATGGAGAAGAACGGCACGTCCGCCTCCCCGGCGATCGCCCGGGCGAGCAGCGTCTTGCCGGTGCCCGGAGGGCCGACGAGAAGCACCCCCTTGGGAATGCGCCCGCCGAGCTTCTGGAAGCGTTTCGGGTCCTTGAGGAACTCGACGAGTTCCTGCACCTCGTCCTTCGCCTCCTCCACCCCCGCGACATCCTTGAAGGTGATCTTGTTGCGGTCGCGCGCCATCATCTTCGCCTTGCTCTTGCCGAAGTTGAGCGCTCCCTTGCCCGCCATTTTAAGCTGCTGGCGGAAGAAGAAGTAGAGGATAAGCAGGAAAAGGGCGATCGGCAGGAACGCCAGCAGCGTGTTCATGATCGCGCTGGTATCGTAGACGAAGGTGTAGTTGAGACCCGCCTGTTCGAGTTTGGCGGTCAGGTCGCGCTCCGAGCGCGGGTCCACGACGACGCGGAAGGGCGTCGCCACCTTGTTCTCGGCGTCCGAGTAGTAGCTGCCGCGGATGGTGTTCACCGCTTTCTGGTCTTCGACGACGATTTCCAGCTCGCGATCCGGCACGATCTTCTTTTCTTCGAGCAGCTTGACGAACTTGAACCACGGGAGCGGCTCCTGGCTCGCCATCGGGTTGACGAAAAAGGAGATGGCGATCAGGCCGATGGCGGCACCGAAGAGGATGATCGCCCGCCAGTTGAAATCGTTGCCGTTGCCGCCGCCGCCCGCATTGCGGGGAGGGCGTTCATTGGGACGTTGGTCGAGCTGTGACATGATGGTAAAAGTGCCGAGGTGAAAATGCCGGGAAAGGTGATCTCAAGGGTGCGGATGTCGGGGCGGCCCCACGGCTGCCGGACGAAAATCCAATCTCTCAAATTTAAAGGGAAACGGGCAAGGGTCAACTCCTTGTTTATCGTTGCCGGTGAACGGGCGCTTACTAAACGCCGGGGGGTGAGGCGAAGTCAAACGGCAATTGATCGCGGCCAAACCATTGCTTGCTTTCGGTGGCGGTTCCCCGGATGTTTTTCCCCCATTCATGAGTGACCTTGTTGCCAGGCTGAAGGATCGCGTCCGTTCCACCGCGCTGTCGCTGGCCCCCTCCCTGCACCGTCTCCGGAGCACGGGGCGGAATCTGACGCGCCGCGCCCTGCGCAAGCCGCGCACCGTGACGGAGAGCCCCAACCTCCTTCCGCTTCTCATCCAGGTTCTGGCCGCCTTTTCCAAGGTGGACGGGCAGATTCTTGAGGAGGAAATCGACTCCTCGCTCGGCTTCCTGCGCTACGACTACCCGGAGGCGGTCTACTCCGAGCTTCGCAAGCTTTTCCGCCAGGCGCTCGCGGAGCAGCAGGATATCGTCGCCATGGGGCAGAAGCTGGCCAACCAGCTCAACACCGACCAGAAAATCATGCTCGGGGTGCAGTTGTACGATCTGATCGCCAAATCGGATACGAATAGCAGCGAGCAACTGGTGAGCTTCTACGCCTTCATGTCGGAACTCGGCATGGCCGCGCAGGCGATCGACATCGTTTATCAGCTCAACGCCTCCGAGGGGGTGGACCCGAGCATTTTCCAGAAGGGGGCCTCCCCGCTGGAGTCGCTCTGCCTTGGCCACGGGGAGGGGTGCGATGTTTCCATCCGCAATCTGGAGCCGGGCGAGCGGGTGATGGCGTTCCGCTATCACGATCTGATCCTTTTCAAGAACATGACACGGCGTCCGGTGTTCGTCCGGGGCCGCCCGATGCAGCCGGGCGATTTCTGCCGCGTTTACTCCGACCAGCGGATGCTGGTGGCCGAGCAGGTGCTCACGCACCAGGATCTTGTCTGGTATTTCAACGCGAAGAAGAACCTCGTGGTGACGAATTTCTACCTCGCCATCCGGAGCGACGGGGAGGTGGAACTCGAAAAAGGCCGCTCGCGGGAGTCGTCCCTGGAGGTGAGCATCGGGCTCAAGGTGCAGGTGAAGGCGCTCCGCAATGTCTCCGCGCGGCTCAACGGCGTGCCGCTGAAGGTGGACCGGGTGGTGGAAGGGCGGCTCGATGACGTGATCCTCTTCGACAACGGCTCGGAACTCCCGCTCACCGACCTGCGGCGGCGGGCCCGGGCGCTCGGGAGCCGGTTCCACCTCAAGGCGCACAAGAACGAATACCTCGTCTCCAACGACCCGGGCCTGCTGGGCGACGACGACATCCTCCTCTCCCCCGGCTCCGGGGGCGATCTGCTCCTGCGCATCCAGTGCGACTACGAAAACCGCGTGGGCCGGCTGGAAGTGCTCAAGGCGGACCGCCCGATCCTCATCGGCGAGGTGCCCGTGCGCAACAGCGCCCCGCTCGCCGATGGCGACATCATCCGGATCGACTCCGGGCAGGTGCTCCGGTGCGATTTTTCCGAGCAGATCATCGAGGAGGAGCGCTACGTCATCTCCCGGCTGGAGGTGCGGGATGTTTCCCACCGTTTCCCGGGGACGAACTCCGGGCTCGACGGCATCTCCTTTTCCATCAACCGGGGGGAGATGGTCTGCCTGATGGGGGCGAGCGGCTCGGGCAAATCGACGCTGCTGCGGATGCTGGCCGGGCAGATGCGTCCGCAGCACGGCGAGGTGTTCTTCAACAAGGCCTCCCTGTACGCGGACCTCAACGAACTCAAGCACCATGTCGCCTACATCCCGCAGGACGACGCCTTTGACGAACACCTCACCATCGGCGAGAACCTCGATTTCGCCGCCGCCATCCGCTCTCCCCATCTCTCCGCCCGGGAGCGCAACCGGCGCATCGACGCGAAGCTGGCGGAACTCGGCCTGAGCGAGCGGCGCGATTCCATCGTCGGCTCCCCGGTGAAGAAGATCCTCTCGGGCGGGGAGCGCAAGCGGCTCAACATCGGCCTCGACATGATCGGCGGCGCGGACGTTTTCCTCTTCGACGAACCGACCAGCGGCCTTTCCTCCAAGGACGCCGAACACGTGATCGAGATCATCCGCGCCATGGCGCAGAGCAAGATCGTCATGGTGACGATTCATCAGCCGACCTCGAAGATTTTCCAGATGTTTAACAAGGCGATGCTGCTCGACAAGGGCGGGAAGCTCGTCTTCTACGGGACGCCGCACGAGATGCTCGAATACTTCGCCGAGGCGGAGCACAAGCAGCATTTCGGCACCGATCTGGGCGAATGCCCCGCCTGCGGCACCACCCGGCCGGAGTTTATCTTCGACGTGCTGGAGACCCCCCTACGCGATCTCTCCGGAGACATCATCTACGAGGAGAACAACCTCGGCCAACTGGTCCCGGCCCGCCGTTATTCGCCGGACTACTGGCGGGACAAGTACGAGGCCCACCGGCTCCTTCAGGATGTGCGGCAGATCGGCGTGCGCGAAACGCCGCTGGAGCCGGGGCACCCCTCCGGTCATCCGGGCGTGCCCGAGCCGGAGCGGCGCGCTCCCTACCGGTGGCGGGACGAGTGGACGCAGTTCACCACCCTCCTGCGGCGCGCGTTCCTGAGCAAGATGCGCAACCGGGCGAACCTGCTGACCACGATCGTGGAGGCGCCGCTGCTCGCCACGCTGATCGCGAGCGTGCTCCTCTATTCCGAACACGGGAAGTACGATTTTTCCAGCGCCTACCACATCCCCACCTACCTCTTTCTCTCGCTCATCGTGGCGATGTTCCTGGGGCTGACGAACTCCGCCGATGACGTGATCCGGGACCGCGTGGTGCTCCAGCGCGAGCGCAATCTCAATGTCCGCCTCTCCTATTACATCACGGCGAAGTCGGTCACGCTGGCGCTTTTCGCGGCGCTCCAGTGTGTCCTCTTCACGGTGATCGGCAACGCGATTCTGGAGATTCGCGGGATGTTCTGGATCTACTTTTTCTTCAATTTCATCACCGCGCTGGCGGGGATCGCCATGGGGCTCTTCATCTCCGCGCTGGTGGCGGACGGGAAGACGGCGGCGAACCTCGTTCCGCTCATCCTCATCCCGCAGATCATCCTTGGCGGCGCGCTCATCAAGTATGAGGAGATGAACCGCAATCTCGACTTCATCTACACCATCAACCGGTGGTTCAGCATTCACCCGGAGAAGGGGGCGAACCGGAACGAGAGCGCCCTGAAGGTGCCGCTGCTCTGCCAGTTCATGCCGATGCGCTGGAGCTACGAGGCTCTGGTGGTGGCGCAGAACAAATGGAACCCGCTGGCGCTGCGCCAGAGCACGCTTCAGGGGAAGATCAACACGCTGATCGACGAATCGAGAAAGCGCCCGCTCGACGAAGCCGAGGAAACCCGGCTGGAGGATCTCAAGGATACGCTGGCGCTTCTTTCCGGGCTGGAGGGCAACAGCCTGGCGGAGATCCAGAACGGCCTCCGGTACGTGGACGAGGTGATCGACGGTGCGCCGCTCGATCCCAAACGGCTCGCCCTGCGCGGCGGGCGTCTCTCCGTGGAAAGCCTTTACACCAACCAGAAGGTGGGCGATCTCGTCTCCAAGGCGGAAAGCGAACAGCGGGACTACCGGCACGACCGCTATATCAACGTCTTTTTCAGCCCGGAAAAGTATTTTCATTACCGGTGGAACGGGCAGGAGCGGACGATCCACGACAGCGTGATGAAGGTGAACGCCATCGTGCTGCTCCTCTTTAGCTTCGCCACCCTGAGCGCCCTCTGGTTCAGCCTCAGCCGGCAGTTGCGCACCCAGGGATAACCGGACGTTTCATGAGCGACCTTTTCGAGCCATCTCCCACGAGCGACGCGAATGACCCGAGCGACCCGGTCAACGCCTCCGCGCCGCTGGCGGCCCGGATGCGCCCGCGCACGCTGGACGAGATCGCCGGGCAGGAGCACCTCCTCGCCCCCGGCAAGCTGCTGCGCCGCGCCATCGAGGCGGACCGGATCTCCTCCATCCTCGTCTTTGGCCCGCCCGGGGTGGGGAAGACGAGTCTCGCGCAGGTGATCGCCACTTCCACGCGGTCGCACTTCGAGCGGCTCAACGGGGTGGAAAGCACCGTGGCGGACCTGCGCCGGGTGATCGCCGCCGCCGCCAACCGCCTGCGCACCTCCGGGCAGCGGACAATCCTTTTCGTGGACGAAATCCACCGCTTCAACAAGGCGCAACAGGATGTTCTCCTGCCCGATGTGGAGAGCGGGGTGATCCGCCTCATCGGGGCCACCACGCAGAACCCGTTCTTTTACGTCAACAGCCCGCTGGTCTCCCGCTCACAGGTCTTCGCGCTGGAGCCGGTCTCCCCGGAGGCGCTCTGCCGCCTGCTCCGGCGCGCGCTGGAGGACGGGGAGCGGGGGCTCGGGCAATACCGGGTGCGGGCGGATGAGGAGGCGCTCCTCCATCTCGCCACGGTGAGCGACGGGGACGCCCGCAAATGCCTCAACGCGCTGGAAGTCGGCGTGCTCACCACCCCGCCGGGGCCGGACGAGGTGATCGCCTTCACCCTTGCCGTGGCGGAAGAGAGCATCCAGCGGAAGGCGGTGGTCTACGACGGGGACGGCGACGAGCATTACGACACCATCAGCGCCTTCATCAAGAGCATGCGCGGGAGCGATCCCGACGCCACCCTCTACTGGCTGGCGAAGATGCTCTACGCGGGGGAAGAGATCCGCTTCATCGCCCGGCGCATCGTGATCTGCGCGAGCGAGGATGTCGGGCTGGCGGATTCGCAGGCGCTCGTGGTGGCGACGGCGGCGCTTCAGGCGGTGGAACTCGTCGGGATGCCCGAGGCGCGGATTCCGCTGGCGCATGCCGCCCTCTACGTGGCCACGGCTCCCAAGAGCAACCGGGCGTATGCGGGCATCGACGCGGCGCTGGCCGACGTCAAAAGCGGCCTCACGCTCCCCATTCCCAAGCACCTGCGCGATTCCCATTACAAGGGAGCCGCCCGCCTTGGCCATGGCGAGGGGTACCAATACGCCCACGACCACGAGGGCGGGTTCGTCCCGCAGGCGTACCTGCCGGAAGGGCGCGTCTACTACCAGCCGACGGAAAACGGGCACGAACGGCGCATCCGGGAGCGCCTCGACTACTGGCGGGCGCAGTTTGAGGCGGCCCGGGCGGCAGCGAAGAAGTAGCGGGCGTGCCGGAACCGGAGCGGGGCAAAAGCGCGAAAGTTCGTGCTGACTTTGCCCCCTTCATCCGCGATACTCGTTCTGTCATGTCCACCGCTATTCCGATCGACCATACCGACCCCCTCAACGCCCGCATTCTTTCCGTTTCCGAAGACAAAATCCAGGGGTTCAGCGCCGATCCGTTCGTGGAAATCGCGGAACGCTCCGGGGTGCCGCTCGAACAGGTGCTGGAGCGGGTCCGGGCGATGCTGGAGGCCGGGACGATCCGCCGGGTGCGCCAGACGCTGATCGCCACGAATCTGGCCAAAGGGGCGTTGGTGGCGTGGCGCGTGCCGGAGGAGAAGCTGACCGCCGCCTTTGATTTCATGTTCCGCGAAGACCCGTTCTCCGGCCATGTCGTCATCCGCTCCACCGATCAGGCGACGCCGGGTTCCGAATACCGGCTCTGGACGACGCTGAAGGTGCCCGAGGGGGTCTCCATGGAGGCCCATGCCGATCTGCTCATGCGCTACACCGGGTGCGAACACTACCGGCTGATGCCCGCAAAGGGGATTTTCACGCTCGGGGTGGGGCATGTGCGGCGCAAGAGCATCGAGCCCGGGGACATGGCGCCGGAACCGGCGTCGATGCTGGTGACCGGGGCCGTTTCCCTGAACGATCTGGAGTGGCAGGTACTCCTGGCCCTCAAGCGGGAGTTCGAGCCGGGGGAGATCGCCCCCCAGCCGTGGGTGGCCCGGGCGCGGGAGGCCGGGGTCTCCCTCGAAACCTTTCTGGAAGTCGCCCGGTCCCTTCAGGGCCGCAAGGTCATCGGGCGTTTCTCCACCTTCCTTGAACACGTGAAGCCGCTCCAGACCGGCAAGCGCGTGACCCGCTTCAACGGGCTCTTTCACTGGGCCGTCCCCGCGGGGAGGGAAGTCGAGGCGGGCGGTGAGGTGGGCCGTCATGAAATCCTCACGCACTGTTACTGGCGCGAGGGGGGGGAGGAGTTCCGCAATGTGAACATCATGGCCGTGGCCCACGGAACCGAAAAACCGCGCCTCCTCGAACACAAGGCGGCCATCGACGCCCACCTGGCGGGCAAGGGGATTCCCGTAAGCTACACGAACGTTTTCTGGGGAGGGCGCAGCGAGATCAAGCCCTCGGAGATCGCTCCGCAGGTGTATCACCGCTGGTTTGCCCGGATGAGCGCGTAGCGGGGTGCCGCCGGGGAAAAGATTTCCGTTGCCCGCGGGGGATGCTTCCGTTTGCCTTGCGAGAGCAAAGAGGCTGCGCCGCCCCTGCGGAACGGGATCGGGTGGGCGGCGGTGAATGACCGCCGCACGGTGCGAAGGAGCGCTGAAGCGCTGGCGCTTCCGGTCGGGAAAGGCCCGAAAGGCCCGAAAGGCCCGGAACCAAGGGGAGGAAAGGGGTGGCGCTTATTCCGCGGGTGCCGCCGGGGCCTCCGGGCTTTCTCCTGTGCTGCGCTTGATCTCCCGATAGAGTTCTCCACGGAAGATCGGAATCTCCCTTGGGGCGCTGATTCTGATGCGCACGGTGTCGCGTTCGATCCGGGTGACCATGATCTCGATGTTATCTCCGACCATGATCGTCTCGCCTACTTTGCGTGATAAAACTAGCATTGTTTTGGATTTTTAACCATTGCATGCCTCGGTGAGGAAGCAACGATCTCTTTGGATTATTTTTGGTTGGCTCTCAGCGTGTTCCCCCGGGAAGCCATTGCCGGGATGCGCGCGCACCTCTGCGGAAAGCGAACCGGGGGAGTGACTGCATGGATAGGGGTCGGTATGCCGGGAATTTCATGGGGCGGCAAGCCCTCAATCCGGCTTTTTACAAGTTCGTTTTGCCACTTTTACAAAAGGTCGCGAGGGGTTGATTCGACACCGGTGCACAGGAGGGTATTATCTGTTTAAAACAAAATATGATATTTTTCCAAAAAATCATTGCGGAAAAATTTCACGGAAAAGACCGGGAGCGCGGCTGATTGCGCCGGGGCGGCAGTTTCGGAAAGACGAGGGCGGGGACACGCAAAAAGAGGCGATCTCCGGAAGAGATCGCCTCTTTTGAAAGAGCATTGAGATGACGCGCTTAACGTTTGGAGAACTGGAAGCGCTTGCGGGCACCGGGCTGACCGGACTTTTTACGTTCCTTCATCCGCGGATCGCGGGTGAGGAACCCTTCCGCCTTGAGGGCGCCGCGCAGGTTCGGGTCGAGGTCGATCAGCGCGCGGGCAATCCCGAGCCGGACCGCTCCGGCCTGGCCGGAGATGCCGCCGCCGTTGGTGGTGGCGCTCACGTCATAGCTCGTGGTGGCCTTCGCGATGGTCAGCGGGGCGACGACGATGTTCTGAAGTGAGATCGTCGGGAAGTATTCCTCAAAGGGGCGTCCGTTGATTTCAATTTTGCCGGTTCCGGCGAGAAGACGGACCCGCGCGACCGCCGTCTTGCGGCGTCCGGTGGCACTGTGGGAAGAAGTGGTGGACATAGGGTAAGAGAGTCTCAGGCGATGGCGATCGGGGTCGGGTTCTGCGAGGAGTGCGGATGGGCTTCCCCGGCGTAAACCTTGAGCTTGGTAAAGAGCCGACGGCCAAGGCGGTTGTGGGGAAGCATTCCCTTGACGGCGTGTTCGATCACCGCTTCCGGCCGACGGGCCCGGCGCGCCTTGAAGGTTTCGTGGTGATGACCGCCGACGTACCCGGAGAAGCTCATGTAGGTCTTCGCTTCTTCCTTCTTGCCGGTGAGGCGAATCTTGTCCGCGTTGATCACGACGACGAAATCGCCGGTATCGGCATGGGGGGTGAAGATCGCCTTCTCCTTCCCCCGGACCAGATTGGCCACCTTGACGGCGACCCGTCCCAGGACCTGGTCCTTGGCGTCAATCACCCACCACTTACGCTGTACCTCATTCGCTTTGGCTGAAAATGTCTTCATAGAAACGGCTCTCAAAAGGGCGAGCAAATTAGGAGGCTGCCCTTCTTCTGTCAAATGTTTCTTCAGGAGTTGGGGAAAAAAGTGAAAAAGACCGCGTTTTCCGTTCCCGGTCACGATCGGGTGAACACGGGATTTGCACGAAATTTGCGGCGCGGCCTTTCACAATCGCCTGAAGAGGATCGCGCAAAAATCAAAACAGGTTCCCGCCCGGCGTGCAATGGTTTTCTGGACGTTTTTACGCGGAATCTCCCAGCAGGATCTTGCCGTTGCGGCCCCCCTCCATCGCCCGCGCGACCGCCTTGAGGGCTTCGGCAACCGGGTAGACCCGCTCCACGGGCGTGCGGATGATGCCGCGGCGGACCAGCCCGAAGAGCCGGGAAAACATCGCCTCCCGCTCCGGCGCCGGGGCGGTTTCGTACCATTGGGAGATCCAGAAGCCGCGGAAGCGGAGGTCGCGGAAGATGAGAAGCCCGGCGGGGAGCTTGATCGCCTGGCGGCTCATCGCCCCGTAGGTGACGACGGTTCCGCCCGGGGCGAGCAGCGAGGCCATGCGCGTGGCGCTCTCCCCGCCCACGGCGTTGAGGGCGAGGCGGATCGGCACGCCGCCGGTTTTCGCCGTGATGCGGTCGCTCTCGCCTTCGGTGATCACGAGGTCCGCCCCGGCGGCCCGGAGTTCGTCGGCCACCTCGGGCCGCCGCACGAGGTTGATCGTGTGCAGGCCGAGTTCCCGCGCCATGGCGATCACGTGGCGGCCCACGGCGGAGTTCGCGGCGTTCTGGATGATCCAGCCCCCCGGTTCCGGGGGGACGAAATCGTGCAGCATCCGCCAGGCGGTCGCGGGGTTGATCTTGAGCATGGCGACCTCCCGCAGCGGAAGGTCTTCGGGGACGACCTGGAGCCCGGCGGCGGGGAGGATGCCTTCCTCGCGCCAGGTGCCGTAGCGGTGCGGGAGGATGACGGCCATCCCGGGTGTGAACCCTTCCGCCTGGCTTTCGGCGACGATTCCGACGCCTTCCACCCCCGGGATCGCCGGGAAACGGGAAGGGCGGATCGGGTAGCTTCCCTCGATCGTGTTGAGGTCCGCCGGATTGATCGGCGCGATGATTTTCGCGACCCGGATCATCCCCGGCCCCGGCCGTTCGGGTTCGCATTCGGCGACCCGCAGGACATCCGGCGGCTTTCCGTACTGCTCGTAGATGACGGCTTTCATGATCGGAGAGCATCTCCGCTCCCGGGCCAAAAGGAAAGGAGCTTGTCGGGCAAAAGCAAAAGGGGGAGAGTGCCACCGATGTCCTCCGCGCACACCGGCCAGCGTCTGGCCCTCATGGGAATCGTGGTGAACGCCGTGCTGGCCGTGGTGAAGATTACGGCGGGGGTGTTCGGCAACGCCTATGCGCTGATTGCCGACGGGGTGGAGTCGATCCTCGACATCGGCGGCTCCATCATCATCTGGGGCGGGCTGAAGCTGGCGAACAAACCGCCGGACGAAAGCCACCCCTACGGCCATGGCAAGGCGGAGCCGATCGCGGCGGCGCTGGTGGCGCTGGTGGTTCTCGCGGCGGCGGGGTTGCTGGCGGTGGAGAGCCTGCGCGAGATCGCCAAGCCGCACCATGCGCCCGCTCCCTTCACTCTGGCGGTGCTCATCGGGGTGGTGGTGGTAAAGGAGGGGCTTTTCCGCTTCATCCGGCGGCACAAGGGGGAGAGCACGGCGCTGGAGGTGGATGCCTGGCATCACCGGGCGGACGCGCTCACCTCCGGCGCGGCGTTTCTGGGGATCAGCGTGGCGCTGATCGGCGGGCCGGGGTACGAGAGCGCGGACGACTACGCGGCGCTGCTGGCGTGCGGGCTGATCGCCTATAACGGCGTGCGCCTGCTCATTCCCTCGCTCCAGGAGGTGATGGACAAGGCTCCGCCCCGGGAACTCCGGCAGGAGGTGCGCCGGGTGGCCGCCGCGGTGCCGCAGGTGGAGGCGATCGACAAATGCTTCGTCCGCAAGATGGGGTACGACTACTACGTCGATATCCACGTCAAGGTCCGGGGCGATCTGACGGTCACCGAAGGACACGCGATCGCCCATGCCGTGAAGGATCACCTCCAGGCCGCAAACCCGGCCATCCGGGATGCGCTGGTGCATATCGAGCCGGCCTGAAAGAGCGGATGCGGGGGTGCGCGTCAGCCCGGGCGGTTCAGGGCCGAGGTCACCACCTCCAGGAGTTGCGTCCGCTGAAACGGTTTGTGGAGGTAGTCCGTGATGCCAAGGGCGGTCAGTTCCGCAATCCGGTGCTCGAAGTCGATGCCGGAGGTGACCACGACGGCGAGCCGGGGGTTGAGCCGCTTGAGTTCCGTTGCCAGCGCGATCCCGTCCATCAAGGGCATGACGAGATCAATGAGCGCGAGCCCGATGCTTTCGGGCTGGCTCCGGTAAATCCCGGTGGCCGTCACGCCGTCTCCGGCCTCCAGAACGCCGAAGCCGTGGCGGCCCAGAAGGGTCCGGATCATTTTCCGGATGCCCGGTTCGTCATCCACGACAAGGATTTTTCCTTTCTCTTTTTCAGAAGCGAAGCCGCCGGGGGAATCCCCCTGTGGCAGGTGAACGGGCGAGGTCATCGGCAATGGAGTACCATAGCATGACGCCCGCCGAAAGCAATGTGGCGCCGGGGGGCGGTCCCCCCGGCTTTTTCCCGGTCGCGGCCCCGGGATCAACCCGGCTCGCCGGGCGCTTCATTGAGGTGAAAGGAGAACCAGTTCCCCGCCCGGCCCGGGTGACATTTCAGAAGGAGGACGTTTTCGCCCTCCTCCAGGGGAATCTCCGCCGGGATCGGTTTCCACGCGTTGAACCACGCCCCGTCGCGCTCCGCATCGCCGGGGTTGCGGTGGCTGCGCACACGCCTTCCGTTGACGAAGAGATCCGCCCACCAGTCGCACCCGATCAGCACCATGGCCGTGCGGCGGCGGGGGCAGCGGATCACGGTGCGCGCGTAGCAGACCCCGTTCTCGCCGCCATGAATGCGGCTGAAATCGACCGTCGGGCCGGAGAACGGTTCCCGCCGCCAGCCGACCGGTTTGCCGCCCGCGCCCGGATAGAGCGCTTCCTGGCGGAACTCCGTTTCCGGCGGGAAAACGGTCCGCATGGCCGCGCGCACATCTTCCTCCCGCCCGGGAATGCGGTAAGCGGTCGGGAAGGGGCCGACGGTCGTCCATTGATCGGGGCGGAGCGGACGCCAGAGCGGCCGGAGCCGCCAGCCGGTGAGCCGGAACGGAATTTCCCCGGCACAGGAGAGGAGGAGCCGGTGCGCTCCCCGCGCCAGGGCGAGCGGGCCGATGGAGAGGGTCTGGGGATAATCCGCGCAGACGGTTTGCGGCACGGTTGCGACGGGCTCGCCGTTGATCCGGAGGGTCAGCGGCAGCGGATGACGGGGCGGGAGGACGCCGAGATCGAGCCGGTAAGAGCCGTCCGCGGGCGCGTCCACGGTCCATTCGAAGCAGGCGGCGGGGGGCGCTCCGCCCATCGCGTGAACCGGCGCTTGCGGAGGATCGAAGAGCCCCGTGTCGCGTTCCACCAGCGGCTCGGGAGGCCGCACGGAGGGAGCCTCCCGGGGGAAGTCGAGGGCGATGACGTCGGGGCCTTCCCCGGGAACGCCGGGAGGAAGCCCGCCAACGGTCGCCGTGCCGTCGGCAAAGGTTTCGAGGGCGAGTGCATCGCCCGTGGCCAGAAGACGCGCGCGGGCCGGGGGTTCGCTCAAACCCGCGACGCGGACGGCCCCTTCGGGTGGATCGAAGAGGTGGATGTAAAGCCGCCGCCCGCGCGCCGTGACCATGCCGTACGGGTTCTCCGCCTCCGTATAGGGCGTCCGGTGCGTGCCCCGGAGCGCTTCCCCGTTGGCCGCCATCCAGCGGCCGACCGCCTCGAAGCGTTCCGCCTGTTCGGGCGGCAGGCTTCCATCCGGCTCCGGCCCGATGTTGAGGAGCAGGTTGCCATCGTGCGCGGCGCACCGGACGAGCAGGCGCAGGAGCGTTTCCCGGCTTTTGAGGTTGTTGTCGCCGGAGAACCAGCCCCAGTGGTCGTTGAGCGTCAGGCACATCTCCCAGCGCCGCCCGCGCGGTGGCAGCGTGAGGCGTTGTTCGGGCGTGGAGAAATCCCCGGGCAAGGCCGCGCGGTCGTTGATCAGGATGTCGGGCTGGAGCCGACGCACCATCGCGTTGAGTTCGCGTGAACGCCAGTGGTGCGCGAGGAGGAGAGGGTCCGATACCCCCGGCACGATGCACCCGTCGTACCAGAGCAGGTCGATGCGTCCGTAGCGGGTCATCAGTTCGCGCACCTGTTCATGCGTCTCCTCCACCATGGCGGCCCATCCGCGCGGATCGGCGGATGGTCCCCGGTAAAGCTCGGGCCGCTGCCAGCTCATCACCGAGTAGTAAATCCCCACGCGCAGACCCGCCCCGCGGCAGGCGTCCACGTATTCGCGGATCAGGTCGCGCCCGCACGGGGCGCGGAGGCTGTTGAAATCCGTGGTTTGCGTGTCGAAAAGACAGAACCCCTCATGATGCCTCGCCCCGAGAACGATGTAACCCGCGCCCGAGCGCCGGGCCAGCGCCGCGATGGCGTCCGCGTCAAACTCTTCCGCGCGGAAATCATCGGCGAGGCCGTTGTAGGTTTCCCGCGGCATCTGCACGCGGTCCATGTGCCATTCCCCCTTTCCATGCAGGGAATAGAGCCCGTAGTGGATGAAGAGGCCGAACCGGGCGAGGGAAAACCAGTCGTGGGCGGCGAGCCGCTCGCCCGGCGCGGCGTCGTCGGAGCGCCGGGCCAGATTGGGAGCCAGCGTGGCGCTCATGGGCGATCGCCCTCCGCCGGGCGCAGGGTGAAGGTCGGAGCCCCCTCCGGGCTGCTCCCGAGCGTGTAACGATCGGCCCCGGCCCCTTTTGGCCAGGTGACGCTGAGTTCACCGGCCTCCAGCGCGGTTTCCGGCAGCGGGTCGCCCTTGCGGTGCGGGTAGAGGAGCACGCGGAAGGAAGGCTCCACGGTATCGAGCGTGTAGGTGAGCCGCTTGCCTTTTCCATACGATTTGTTGCTGCCGGTCTCCGGCGAGCGGACGATCTCGTAGGTTTCCAGCGTCCATTGCCCGGCGTCGGCGGCGGGTTTCGCCCCGAGCATCCGGACCAGCAGGCGGCGTTCGTCGCTTTGATCGCCGCTGCCGAGGATCACTTGCGTGGCGGATTGCCCGTGGATTTCGAGGTCGTCGGCCACCTGAAGCAGCCAGTCGTAGCGATGCGGGGCGTCGTCCTTGCGGATGTCGTCGGCAATGAGGACGCAGGGATGTTCCCCGCGGCGAAGGGCCACCGTGCGAAACGCCTTTTGCACCGGGTTGTAGGGGGCCTTGTGGGTGAAGAGGGTGAGGCCCTGCCGTCCGGAATCGTTCCCTCGCTGTTCCCACGGGCGTTCCTTGTATTCGGGGGCGGCTCTCTCGCGGTAGATGGCGAGGGTATCGGCATGGGCGGTTTCCGGCTCCCACCTGGCCCCTTTCCGGTAATCGTTGCCGATCCGGTGGCCGAATTCGTACATCCAGTCGTAGGCGTATCTGGCATCGGCGCTGACGGTGACCAGCGCCCCGTCATCGCGATGGCTGATGAGTTTGCCGGGGGGCGCAGAGAATCCCTCTCCTTTGCCGTCGATGAGGACGATGGAGTGATCCTTGGATTCCGCGATGCCGAAACCCCGGTCGATCGCCCATTTGCGCCCGAGGGCCGAGAGGGTGATGTCGAGCGCGTTGGAATGCGTGTGCGAGGGGCCGCGATTGTGCGCGTTGACGGAGAAGTGAAGCGCCAGCGCGTCCGCTCCCCAGCGGTCCCGTGCGATGAAAAGCTGGCGCGCGTCGCTGATCCAGCTCAGGGGAAGGCCAAGGGCTTCCACCCCGGCGGTCGCTTCCATGTGGCGCTGGGTGACCGGCTGGTTCCGTTCGGTGTTGGCGCCCCATTGCGTCCCTTCCACCTTGACCACCTCGCCCGGGCTGTCCTTCCAGTCCGTGGCGTAGAGCGCGGCGTAGAGGAAGTCCCCCCGGTAGTTGATGCCGGAGTAGTCGAGCCGCACCCGGTTGCGCCAGACGAGGTCGAGCACGGGGTTTTCCGGCCAGATCCATTTCATCGTGACGTAGTTGGGGAGCAGGCCGCCGCCGTCGTTCGGGGTGTCCCCGTGCATGGAAAATGCCTGCCCGAACGGCTCCATCGCATGGATATACCAGTTGGGAAGCCGCCGGTAGTGTTCGTTGACGAAAAGGTTGTCGCCCCGCCGGGCCATGGCCACCATCGCCCGCGAGCCCCAGGCCATCCCGAAGTTGAAGTAATGCATGTCTTCCCGCGGATCGCCCTTGGCGTCGATGCCGTGGTCGAGGAAGTTTTTCATCAGGGTCACACTCTTGGGGTAGATCGTCGCGTCGTAACCTTCCTCTCCCTCGATCGCCAGCGCCAGGAGCAGCAGCCCCGTGCCGTGCGGCATGAAGTTGTAGGTGTGCGTTGCGGCCGGCAGGCCCATTCCGTGGGATTCCTTGCCGGAGGTGGCTTTTGAGATCATGGACCGGATGGCTTTCCGGGTTTCCTCGCTCATGTGGCCGTACGCGAAGTCGTAGGCCATGCCGACGGAGACGTCGAACTGGTGCGAGAGCTTTGGATTGAGGTTCCGGCCCTGGGAGATGCGGCAATAGGTCAGGAGCGCCTTGCCCGCGCGCTCGTTGCGCCCGGCGTTTTCCTCGATCAATGAGACGAACGCTTCGAACTGGATGGTGAGCCCGAGTTGGTCTTTCCACCATTGGTGGCTTTTCTCAATGGCTTCGAGCGCCTTCGGATCGCCTTCCACGAGCTTTTCATAAGCGGCCTTGAGCGGTTGCCCATGGCGGGTGTTGGGACCGAGAGCGCCCGCCAGCCAGGCCTTGATGGACTGCCAAGCCCGTTTTCCCGCGGCGGTGTTCCGGAGCCGCTCGCGAAGCCCCGGGAGGTCTTCCGGGCTGATCAGGATGCGCGGGTGAACCCCCGGCGGGGGCGCGGCGCTGAAGCGTTCCGGCACGAGATTGACAGGTGCGGGAAGCTCGATCTGCCCCGGCGGAAGCGTTTCGGCGCAGAGCGGGAGGGAAGGGAGCAGGGAGGCAAGCAAAGCGGGAAGAAGGACGGATCGGATCATGGATGGAAGGAAAAGGGGAATTACCGGGGGAGCGGCAGCGTGAATCCGCCGGGGGCGAGCGCTGCGGGAGTGACGGCGACGGCGTCGATACGGCCCTGAAACGAGTCGCCCTTGGAGGATTGAAGGTATCGCCCGAGCCCGAGGGAGGCGGGAGGCTGGCCGGGAGGCCGTACAAACGTCTCCTCCCCGATCGGTTCCCCGTTGATGTAAAACTTCATGCGGCATTCGCCGCCTTCTTCTTCGGAAAGCGTGACGACTCCGGCGAGATGGGACCACGCTCCCGGCGTCACCGGCCCGGAAAGGTGCGCCTTGGCCGTGGTGCCGAACTGGACGGTCCCTTCCCCGTCGTAGGCAAACCAGAACTGGGGCAGGGAGCCGCCCGGTTGCTGGTTGAGAATCTGCTGGCCGCCCCACCGTTTGTTGAAGGATTCGGTGTTTTCCGAGGGCTGGATCAGCGCTTCGTAAGTGAAGGTGTTGCCTTCCAGCTTGCCGTTGCGGTGGACGGAGAGGTAGCCCGCGCCGTTCTGGGTCTCCCCGCTCCGGAGTTCCAGCGCCATGCCGCCATCGGGGCCGTCGCTCGGGACGATCCTCATGCGGTCGGCTTCCGCATCGGTGGATTGTTCGAAGGGGCCGCTCACGGAGGTTTCCCCGGCTCCGGCCATCAGCAGGGCGCGGGGGGCCGCCCCTTCTCCCTCGCTGTTGAAATCAATGCGCCAGAGCGGGTCCGCCGCTCCCAGCGGGAGAGCGGAAATCATCAGGGTGAGAATCGTTTGTTTGATCATTGAAGTCCTCCAAAATAAGCGCCGGTTTCGATTTCCCGACCGGGGCGGTTAATCTCCTCCGCCATCATGAAGCGGACGGAAAAGTCGGTAAAAAGGGCGTTCACCCCTCCTCCATGGATGCGGGCCATCGAGTGGATGTCGCCGTCCGGGCCGGGGGGATACGGGCGGTTGTTCTGCGCCTCCGTCGCGCTGCGGAAATGCATCATGTAGCTCTGCGACCCGGTTTTCATCGGGTTGTCGGCCCCCAGCACACGCTCCGGCGGCAACTGGTTGAGCCGGACCCGGCCCCTGCCGTTGCCCCATTTGGTGGAGCCGTCCGCCTCCGTGCTCATCCGGGGCATCAGGAAGAGATTGCCCCAGTAGCTGACATCGAAGAAGAGGGCGGATTTGGTGAACGTGGTCTTCCGGTCATTGGCGGGGCAGATGAAGATCGAGGGGCGGCCCTGATCGTTGACCCCCTTGCCCGTGTAGGGAAGAAGATGGAGATACCACCGCCACGGATCGCGATCGTTGTTGCCGGGAAGCTCTTGATTGTGATCCGTGGCGTAGCCGACAATGCCGGTACCGATCTGGCGCAGGTTCGAGAGGCAGACAGCCGTGCGCGAGCGTTCCTGGGCCCGCATCAGGGCCGGATAGAAGAGAGCGACGAGAACGGCGATGATGCCCATCGTAATCAGAAGCTCGACGAGGGTGAAGCCGGGGGAGACCCTGCGGCGGGAACCGGAGGGGGGGATGTGAAGGAGCGGGCGCATACGGGATTCAAGGGTTGCGCCGCCGCCGAAGCCCCCACCAGGCGAGGGCACCCAGCCCGGCCAGCATCAGGCTTCCCGGCTCGGGGACGGCGGTGAACCGGGTCAGGTAGCCATCCGTCACGCCCCCGCCGAAGTCAAACGGGCTCTGCACCATGTCCAGCGCGAAGGAAAAATCGCTTCCCAGAAGGGCGTTGTACTCCGCAAGGGTATAGTACGATAGGCCGTTATACGAATGCGTCCCGTTCCCGTCGCCTTCGATGAACCAGCCGAAACCGGCATTTTCAATGGCGCCGAGGGTGTTCCCGGCATCTGTATAGAAACCGCCGAGGAACAAATCCCCCGCCGCCAGTTCCGGCGTGGAGAAATAGAGGTTTACCGTATTGCCGCCTGAAAGCGCGGTGACAAACGGAGTTTCCCCGTCGAGCCGCAGCACGTCGTTGCCGCTGGCGGAGGGGTTGGAAAAGACGGGGAGGCTGTTGGGCAGCGTCATTTCAAAATGAAAATCGAGGCCGGAGCCGCCATCCACGGCGTTGGCGCTGATGAGGGCGGTCCGTTCCGTGGCGCTTCCCGGGGCCACCGAGCCGGAACCACTCACGGTTGCCACAAGGGTGCCGAACCCGGCGAGTTGCCCGTCATCGGCAAGCGCCATTCCGTGGGCGATCGCGTGGGTGCCGCCGTTCATCCGGTAGGTGGCGCTGCCGACCGCGCCGATCCCGTCGCCGATTTGCAGGGCGCCGCCGGTGTCGATCGCCGCGCCGGTCGCGGCGAGGCCGCCGGTGATCGTGGCATTGCGGTAAGTGTTGCCGATCACCATCTCGCCACCGTTGAAAACGATCGTGCTGACCCCGGCTCCCCGGTTGGCGATCAGTTCATCGGCGATGAGCCGGCCGCTTTCCATGTTAAGCGTTCCGGCGATGTCGCGGGTGACGCCACTCCCGAAGGTCATTTCCGAGCCGATGACGAGCCGGGAGCCGAGGGTATAGTAGACGTTCTCGCCCGTGCCGCTCTCGTAGTTCGTGTAACCCGAGCCGGAGAAGACGGTTCCGAGCGGGCTGGCCGCGAGGCCGAAGTGCGATCTGGTATCCGGCGGGGTGCCGCTTCCGGAGGTGATTTCGGCGGCATGGTAAACCGTGCCGGTGCTCAGTCCGGCTCCCCCGGATCGCAGCGACTCGAAGACAACGCGCTGCCCCTGCCAGGTCTGGTCCCAGGAGTCGTCGCCGCTGCCGAAGTAGATGGAACCGCTGCTTCCCCCGAAGGTGCCGGCGGTTCCCGCCGTGATCCGCTGGCCCGCCAGTTCGTTGCTTGCCGAGACGGTGCCGCCGTCCACGGTCAGAACCCCGTAGGCGTCGATCCCGACTCCGGGAGCGGTGTGGGAAGAGGTGACTCCGCCCCCGATGGTCAGGTCGGACTTCGCTTCAAAAACCGCCTGATCCTTCACAGTGAGCAGGCCGACGCGCCCGCTGCCGACATAGGCCGCGCCCCCCTGCATCCAGCGGGAGTCTTCCCCTTCCACGAGCGCCGTGGTGGTGCCGCCCCAGGTGGAGCGGTTGTCGTTATGGTAGCCGATGGCCATGGAGGTCCGGTTGGTGAACGATCCGCCGCTGCTGATGGTGATGGAGTTCGAGTAGTTGGCATTGTTGTTGCCGCCCAGTCGCAGATCCGAACTCCCGTAGCGGATCGTCGCCGCGCCCCCGTTGCGGATGATCAGATCACCGTTGCCGTCGCCGGTATTGCTGGTCGTCCGGATGCCGTCCACCAGGAGCGTGCCCCCGTCGATGTCGAGCGTCTGGCTCAGTTTCAGGGAGGTGTTCCCGTAAAGGGTGCTCTCCAGCGTGGTGGAGCGGGTTGCCAGCGTCCCGTGAACCACCGTATGCGCGTTGATGACGATGGTGGTGTTATTGTTGTGGTAGGATTTCGTCCCGGCGTTGGAAATGACGGTTGCGCCGGAGCCGATGGTGGTGGTGCCGGTGCCGTAGAACTGGATGGAGCCATCCTGCGCGGTGTAGGTGCCGGAGTTGAAGTTGACGGTGAGGCGGTTGCGGTTGGTGCCGAAGGTGTCGGCCCCCGTGTTTTCGACATGGGTGGTGGTGATGTCGCCGTTGAAATTGAGGGTCAGGCCGCCGCTGCTCACCGAACTGGCGACGACGAGGCGGTCGAAAACCGTCGGCGCACCAGAGCCCGGGGTGTAGTTGATCGTGCCGGAGGTGATGGTGTCGGGGATCGTCGCGAAATCGTAGGTCTCCCCGCTCTGGGTGCTGCCGGGGAGGGCGTCGAGGTTCCAGTTGTCGGCATCGAACCAGTCGCCGTTTTCCGCGGAGCCGTTCCAGAGATAGGAGTTGGTTGCCGCGCGGGAAAGCTCCGGGCCGACGAAAAGGAGGAGGGCTGCGGCCAGTGCGGGGGAGGTGTGCAGTCGCTTTTTCATAGGGGAGGGGAGGCGGGTGGGTGGCTGGGGGTGGCGGTTTGGGCGCCGCCGGACGAAGCGCGCACCATCAGTGTGGGCGGCAGCATCCGGGAGCGCGGGAGGGTGTCGGACCCGATCACTTCGAGCATCAGGTCGATGGTTTCCACCCCCATCGCTTCGGGATGCTGGTGGATGGTGGAAAGGGGCGGGGTGAGGTAGTGGCCTTCCTCCAGATTGCCGTAGCCGATCACGGCCACGTCGCCCGGCACGGAGAGGGAGGCATCCTGTAACGCCCGGATGGCCCCGACGGCGCTCATGTCCGTAAACGCGAGGACGGCATCAAACTTCCCGCCGCTCTCAAGCACGGCCCGGGTGCAGGCGTAGCCGTGTTTGACGCCGAGCCCGTCGCGTTTGACGACGATGTCCCCGGGCGGGATTCCCGCCTTGCGTAGCGTGTCGCGGAATCCCTTGAGGCGGCGCAGCGCCATCGGCGAGCGGTCGTCGCTGGCGGTGGCAAGGATCACGAAGCGCCTGCGCCCCGTATCGAGGAGATGTTGCGCGGCCAGGGCGGCCCCGGCGTAGTCGTCGGAATCGACCGAGGGAATGCCGATGCCCTTGATGTAGCTGTCGAGAAAGACCACTTTTTCCCCGCCCCGGGCCAGCTCGCCGTAGATGTCGGTCTCGGCATGGCTGGGGACGATGATGAACCCGTCCACACGGCGCTCGCGCAGGTGGTCGATCTCGCTGCGGATCACCTCCGGGCGCAGGTGGGTCTGAATCAGGAAAACATGGTAGCCCCGTTCCCGGGCGCGGATTTCCATCGCTTCGAGGATGCTGGCGTAAAAGCTGAACTGGACGCTCGGCACCAGCACGCCCAGGGAGTAGGTGCGCTTGGCCTTCAGGGCGCGGACAAGGCCGTTGGGCGTGTAGCGATGCTCCCGCAGCAGCGCCTCCACGTTGGCGCGTGTGGCGGCGCTCACCTTCCCTCCGCGGCCATTGATCACGTGGCTGACGGCGGAACGGGAAACCCCGGCTTTGCGGGCAATCTGGTCGATCGTAATCATCGAGGTATCTTATAATACTTCCGGCGGTAAAAGCGGGGAAATGAGGAGAAAATCGGGCAAGGGCTGAAAGGGGCTGAAAAGGACTGAAGAGGGCTGAGGGGGCTTGAGGAGAAGCGACTGGAATGGGGGCGGGGGAAACGATCCCGGAAACGTTGGGATCATATGATACCTGATCGGAAAGTCAAGGGGTTCCGGCAATTATTTCGCCTTTTCTTTCACCTGGCAGCGTCGCTGCCTCAACGGCTCATGAAATTGATGACCAGGGCGTTGATGAGATCGACCGCGAAACCGCACACCAGCGGCACGACGAGAAAGGCGCGATTGGCCGCGCCGTATTCCCGGCTCACCGCCGTCATGTTGGCCACGGCGGTGGCGGTGGAGCCGAGGGCGATCCCGCCGAAGCCGGAGCAGATCACCGCCGCCTCGTAGTCCTTGCCCATCGTCCGGTAAACCACGAGGATGGTGAAAAAGGCCGCCAGCGCGATCTGAAGGATCAGGACCGTGGAGAGGAAGGCGACGGAGCCTTTAAGCTCCCACGGGCGCAGGTCCATGAGCGCCATCGTCAGGAACATGCCCAGGCAGATGTCGGAGATGAGCGCCATCCCCTTGCGCGTCTGGGTCAGCTTCCACGGAAAGCTTTTGGGCATGATCGGCGGGATCAGGTTGCGCAGCAGGATGCCCGCCAGGAGGGCTCCGACGAAATCGGGCAGGTGCAGCCCGAGGGAGTTGATCCCCCTTGTCACGTTCTGCCCCAGGAGGAGGGCGATGTTGAGCCAGAGCCACGCGCGCAGGATGCTGAAATAATCGACCGGCTCCCCCTCCTCCTCGCGCGGGGTGCCGATGATGAGCCGGTCATCCCCGGAGGGGGTGAGGCGATGGCGCTTGAGGAGGTAACCGGCGATCGGCCCGCCGATGCAGCAGGCGGCGATCAGGCCGACCATGTTGCTGGCGACGCCGATCTCCATGGCGTCCGTGATGCCGAGGCGGCTGGAGAAATCCGGAGCCCACGCGAGCGTCGTCCCGATCCCGCCGGTGAGCGAAACGGAACCCGCCATCAGCCCCGCCTTCGGGTTCAGGCCGAAGAGCCCCGCCACGCCCATCCCGAGCAGGTTCTGAAGGATGATGAAGGAACCGGCCAGCGCCGTCAGGATCACCAGCGGCTTTCCCCCGGCGCGCAGCATGGCGACATCCGATTTCAGGCCGATGCAGGCGAAGAAATAGAGGAGCAGGTAGTTGCGCACATCCAGCTCGAAGCGGATTTCCCTGCCGAAAAGAAGGTACGCGAGGGTGATCACCAGCACGCAGACCAGCCCTCCGGAGACCGGCTCCGGAATGCTGTACTTGCGCAGGAGCCGGATGCGGCTCGTGAGGTCCTTCCCCATGAAAAGCAGGACGATGGCGATGGTGAAGCTGGCGAAGGCGTCGATCTGGATCGGATTCACGGGCGGAGGAGAAGGCGAGGGTGGAAATCGGCGGAAAAAGGCCGGAAATCGGGGTAAACGGGAGAATTCAGGACATCAAGAGGCTGATTTACGCGGGAACCGGACCGTCTGGATAACAGGCCCTCCCGGCGTTGTCACACGGAAAATGCCGCCGCACCACCGGGGAATCCGCCCGACTCTATTGCACGGGCGAAAGGAGCCGCGCCACGCCGACCTTCGCGCGGAACCAGGCCGAATGCGCTTCGTCGAGGTCCACCCTTCGGCAACGGGCGAAATCGGCCTCCAGCATCGCCTCCACTTCCGCGGCGAACTGCCGGCTGCGGGTCATCACGGCGAGTTCGAAGTTGAGGTGAAAGGAGCGGTAATCGACGTTCACGGAACCGACCACCGCCCGTTCATCATCGGCCAGGATCACCTTCTGGTGCAGGAACCCCGCCTGATAGCGGTAGAGGGAGATGCCCGCCGCGCGCAACGCCTCGTAATAGGAAAAGGAGGAGAGCCACGGGAGCTGGTGATCCGCCTTGTCCGGAAGCATGATCCGGACTTCCGCCCCGCGCAGCGCCGCCAGCTGGAGCGCGGCGAGGGTGGCCGGGTCCGGGACGAAATACGGGCTCGCGATCCAGAGCCGCCGCCGGGCGGAGTTCACGATATCGAGGAAAAAGAGCGAGCAGCGGTCGAGTTCATCCGCCGGGCCGGTCGCCGCCACGCGCGCGCGGACATCGCCCGCTTCCTCCGGCTCCGGCCAGTCGAGCACCGGAATCTTTCCCGTGGCCCAGTGCCAGTCTTCGACAAAGGCGAGTTGCAGCGCGGCGACCGCCGGGCCTTCCACCCGCACATGGGTGTCCCGCCACGGGCCGAAACGCGGGTTCTCGCCCCGGTATTCCACCCCGACATTGAGCCCCCCGGTCAGGGCCACCCGGCCATCGGTCACCACCAGTTTGCGGTGATTGCGGAAGTTGAGCTGAAACCGGTTTCCCCGGCCCCGGGTGGTCCGGAAAGGGACCACCTGCCCGCCCGCATCGCGCACCGGCTGAAAGAACTCTGTCGGCAGGCCGTGGGAGCCGACCTCGTCGTAAAGCAGGTAGACCCGCAACCCGTCGCGGGCGGCCGCCGCCAGCCGGTCCCGGAGGGTCCGCCCGAGCGAGTCCCCCCGGATGATGAAAAACTGGACGATGATGGAATGGCGTGCGGTGTCGATCGCCTCGAAGATGGCCGGAAAGGTTTGCGTCCCGTCGATGAGCAGGTCGATCCGGTTCCCCCGCGTTTCGGAAAGGAGCGGATCACCCCCGGGCGGCGGGGCATCCGCAAAGGGGAGCAGTCTGGCGCAAACCGTTTCGCCCAGCGTATCGAGCGGGCCATCCTCCCCCCCGAAGACCGCCCGCCGGTAGCCGATGAATTTCTGTCGGCCAAAGACCCAGTAGAGCGGGATCGCCACCCAGGGGATCAATGTAAGCGCCAGCGCCCAGCCGATCGCGGCCTGCGGCGCCCGCACCTTGAGCACGGCATGAACGGCGTTTCCCAGCCCCAGCAGGTGAACTGCCAGCGCGAAGAACTGGAGGAGGTGCGTCCAGAGTTCGTAAAACGTCACGCGCCGTTGATACCAGCCCGCCATCCCAAAAGGCCAGCCAAAGACGCTCCGGGGAGAGTCTTACCCCCGGCGGGTCCGCCGCCCGCACCGGAGCGCGGCCAGCCCGAGCCCCGCCGCGGCGAGCGCCCAGGTGGAAGGTTCCGGGATGCTCCGGACGATCACGATCGCGTTGGGACGCTGGTTGTCGCCCAGCACGGAAAAGGCGAACGATTCCCCTTCGCCATTGAAGCGCATGATCTGGTAGTGGCACCCGCACAAGGTTTCCGTGGCGCTGAACAGGGTTCCGTAATCGTCCACGGCCAGCCCGCGGGTGAGATACTCGCCGCCGCCGAAAAGGACGGGCGTTCCTCCCCCGGCGGGGATGCGGTAGATGATGTCGGGGTCCGAACCGCCGCTCACGAAGAGGTTACCCTGCGGGTCGAAAGCCAGCCCCATCGGAAACTCAAGGTCGATCGCGTAATCGGTGCGGGTTCCCCCCGGCGTGTAGCGCCCGACGGTGCCGCCAAATCCCTCCGCCGCGTAAAGCGCGGAGTCCGGCCCGAGCGTGAGTTCCGTCACGGCGGGGGTTGCCCAGGCTCCCCCTTCCATCTCCGAGCCGTCCGGCAGGTAGCGGTAAATCCCGTAGCCGACTCCCACCCCGCCGACGGCGTAAACGTTTCCCGCGGCATCGAGCGCGATGCCGTAGCCGTAAAACTCGTTGGGCTTGGTGGCAAAGGTGGTCCCGATCCCTTCGGGCGAAATGCGGAAGATGAATGCGCCGTCGTTGATGTAGAGATTCCCGGCGGAGTCGAGCGCCAGCCCTTCAGGGTCCGAGAGGCTCTGGCCATTGTCCCACTCGATTTCCCAGGGGGTGGCCAGCCCGTTGTGGTCGATCTTCAGGATCGCGGAATCGCCATCGTATTCGTCCATCACGCTCACGTACATCGTCGTGAAGGCGCGAAGATTCGCCGACGCCATGAGAAGGAGCGTCAGGGCAAGGAAAAGAAAACGACTGGCGGGCGGTGCGGCTCCCATGGTTAAACCGACGATTCAACCCAATGGGCATAGCCGCCCGCCGCCGGGTTGGCGATCGGAAAACGCAATTTTTTTCAGGGCGTGATCTTTGCCCCCACCGGCTCGACCATGGCGAGGGTCGGCTCGCGTTCGGGCCGGGGAAAATCGACGCTGTAGGTGCGCGTCTCCCCCGGGGCAAGCTCCAGCGTCATCTCCCGTTCGCCCAGGGAATCGTAGAGTTTCACCCCATGGGAGCGCTTCGCCTTCCGGTCGAGGATGGAGACGCGCACCAGCCGGGCCATCGGCTCGCCGGTCCGGTTCTCCGCCTCGAAACGGACCACCACCCGCCCGCCTTCCAGCTCCAGCTCCGGCCAACTGATGACGAACTGGGGCCGCAGCAGGTAGCTGATGCCGAAGCCGACGATCGCGAGCAGGCCGATCACGGCTCCCATGGCCTTGAGAAACCGGAGCCGGTTATTCACGGATCTGCCCATGGCCCCGGATCTGGTATTTGTAGGTGGTCAGTTCTTCGAGCGCCATCGGGCCCCGGGCGTGGAGCTTGTCGGTGCTGATGCCGATCTCCGCGCCGAAGCCGAATTCGCCCCCGTCGTGAAACCGGGTGCTCGCGTTCCAGAAGACGGTGGCGCTGTCGATCTCGTTGAGAAAGCGCTCCGCGCGCGCCGGGTCTTCCGTCACGATGCAGTCGGAGTGATGGGAGCCGTAGGTTTCGATATGGCCGATCGCCTCATCGAGATCGTCCACCACGCGGATGGCGGCTACCAGATCAAGGTATTCCGTGCGCCAGTCCTCCTCCGTGGCCGGGAGCACCTGCCCGCCGAGGATGGCCCGCACGGTTTCATCCCCGCGAATGGCCACCCCCTTTTCCCCGAAAAGCGACCCGAGCCGGGGCAGGAACGACTCCGCCACGGGCCGGTCCACCAGCACGGTTTCGAGCGCGTTGCAGACGCCGGGGCGCTGGGTCTTGGCGTTGAGGATGATCCGCGCGGCCATTTCCGGGTCCGCCGCGCGATCGACGAACGTGGTGCAGACGCCGTGATAATGCTTGATCACCGGCATCCGCGCCGCGCTCACGACGGCCTCGATGAGCGCCGTCCCGCCACGCGGCACGATGAGATCAATGTAGCGGTCCATCCCGGCCATGAGGCGGACGGCCTCGCGATCGGTCTTCGGGATGAGGAGAATGGCGTCCTCCGGGAGCCCGGCCCGCGCTCCCCCCCGGCTCAGGGCGGCGGCGATGGCGGTGTTGGAGCGGATCGATTCGCTGCCGCCGCGCAGGATGGCGGCGTTCCCCGTCTTGGTGCAGAGGACGGCGGCGTCGCTTGTCACGTTCGGGCGCGATTCGTAGATGATCCCGATGACGCCGATCGGCACGCGCACCTTCCGGATTTCGATTCCGTTGGGGCGGCTCCAGCGGCGGAGTTCCTCGCCCACGGGGTCCGGGAGCGCGGCCACCTGCCGCACGCCGTCCGCCATGGCGGCCACCCGCTGCGGGGTGAGGGTAAGCCGGTCGATCATCGCCCGGGAAAGCCCCCGGCGTTCGGCTTCCTCCAGATCAAGGGCATTGGCGGCGAGGAGTTCCGCTTCGGCGGCGGCGAGTTCATCCGCCATCGCCAGCAGCCCGGCGTTCCGGGTTTTCGTATCCAGACGCGCCAGCGCGCGGGAAGCTTCCCGCGCCCGCTGGCCCAGCAGTTCGATTTCGGTTTTAAGATCCATGAGCAGTCATCGACGGAGTGAACGCGGGCGTGGGAGTGGGAGTGGGAGTGGGAGTGGGAGTGGGAGTGGGAGTGGGAGTGGGAGTGGGAGTGGGAGTGGGAGTGGCGGGGTGAAAGCGGGTGCCCGCTCCCGGCGTCCCCGCCAGAACGGCCTGAATCACGCCCGGGGTGCGTCCGTTGGCGATCACCGTCGGGATTCCGGCATCCACGGCGCTTTTCACCGCCTGAAGCTTGGTGGCCATGCCGCCCACGCTCAGTTTTCCCTTCGTCGGCTGAACATAGGCGAGGACGGAATGAATGTCGCGCACTTCCTGCACGAGTTCCCCGCCGTTCATCAGCCCGTCCGCGCTGGTGAGGAGGATGAGAAGGTCCGCCCGGGCCAGGATGGCCACTTGTGAGGAGAGCAGATCGTTATCCCCCACGCGAAGCTCCTCCACGGCCACGGAGTCGTTCTCATTGATGATCGGCACCACATTGCCCCGCGCCAGCAGCCACTGGAGGGTGTTGCTCGCGTTGGCGTAGCGGGTGCGGCTGTCGAGATCGTTATGGGTGAGCAGGAGCTGGGCGACATGCAGCCCGTGGGTGGTAAAGGCGGTTTCGTAAAGCTCCATGAGCTTTGACTGGCCCAGGGCGGCGCACGCCTGCATCCCGGCGAGTTCCCGCGGGCGCTCCCGCAGCCCGAGCATCATCAGCCCGGCCCCGACGGCGCCGCTGGAGACGATGAGGCACTCGTGCCCCGCCTTCACCAGCGCGGCCACCTGGCCGGAAAGCGAGCGGATCTGCTCGTGATCAATGGACCCGGTTTCGGCGCGGGTCAGAATCCCGGTCCCGAATTTGAGCAGGATTCGTTTCTTGAGGATCGACATACTTCCCAAACCGATACCGTTTCGGCCCGGGCATGTCCAAGCGTATTCGCGCGGATTCGTGCGCCGGATTGGCGCGCGAACACAAGCGAACGCAAGAAAGGGCTTGGTCCCCGAAGGGGAATGCGTTAGCTTGCCCCCATGTCCTTACAGACTCCGGTTGCCTATGATTCCAAGATCGAGGGCAATGTCATTTTCACCAAGACCGACGCCGCCATCAACTGGATGCGGAAAAACTCCCTCTGGCCGATGCCGATGGGGCTCGCCTGCTGCGCCATCGAGCTGATGGCGACGGCTTCCTCCCGCTTCGATATCTCCCGGTTTGGCGCGGAAGTGATGCGTTTTTCCCCGCGCCAGAGCGATCTCATGATCGTGGCCGGGACGGTGACCTACAAGATGGCGCTCGCCGTGAAGCGGATTTACGAGCAGATGCCCGAGCCGAAATGGGTGATCGCCATGGGGGCGTGCGCCTCCTCCGGCGGAATGTACCGGAGCTACGCGGTGCTTCAGGGGGTGGACCAGATCATCCCCGTGGATGTCTACGTCTCCGGGTGCCCGCCCCGGCCCGAAGCGCTTCTGGAAGGGTTGATGCGCCTCCAGCGCAAGATCGAGGGCGAATCGTCGCTGCTCGACCAGAAGCGCGAACTGCTCGAATCGCTCACCTGACCCGTTTTCCTTTCTTTCATGACGCTTGCAGACGCCATCGCCGCCATTGAGGCGAAATTCACCGTTCTCGCCCGGACCGAATTCCGGGGGGAGACATCCCTGACCGTGGAGCGCGACCGGATCGCGGAGGTCGCCGCCCTGGCGAAGGAACTCGGTTTTGACACGCTCGTGGACCTCTCCAGCGTGGACCACTTCGGGCAGGAACCGCGTTTCGAGGTGGTGTATGAACTCTATTCGCTGAGCGACAACCACCATCTGCGCCTGAAGATCGCCGTTTCCGAGGATGACCTTGAGGTTCCCTCCGTCATCGGCGTCTGGCGCGGGGCGGACTGGCACGAGCGCGAGGTATGGGACATGATGGGCATCCGTTTTCCGGGGCACCCGGACCTGCGCCGCATCCTGATGTGGGAAGGGTATCCGTATTTCCCGTTGCGCAAGGATTTCCCGCTTGCCGGTCGCTCCAGCGACGTGCCCGAGGTCGCCTTCACCAAACCGGCTCCACTCGAAGGCGGCCCGTTCGTGACCGTGCCGGGCAGTTTCCCCGGCAGTTCGACGGTCAGGGAGCGCGAACCGCGGTCCCGTCGGCGGGAGTAGCCGCTCGCGCGGACGTGGCGCTTAGGCGATCAGGTCGGGCAGCCCGAGGGAATTAGGAGGCGGTGTGCGGGACGCGGTGTGGCGCTCAGTCGCGCCGGGCTTCCACTGCGGGAGTGGGAAGATCGCGCCGCATATCCGCCACCCGGTAACCGAAGCCGGGTCCGCAGGCGGTGGAAAGGTCGAGCACGCCCCCGCGCCGCCGGTAGATGCCCGGGTGCACGGCGGCTTCCGGCCCGGAGGCGTCCGGGTAAAACTGCATCCCGTTGCTCTCCACGCCCATGATTGTCCCGGTATGGGCCGCCAGCAGGACGTGGGAAATCTGCGCGAGCATCGGGTTCGTCAAGTCCTGCACCATGAGCGTCATGCCGTGGGCCTGCGCCCAGCAGAGGCTCAGGAGCGCGCCGGTCTGTGTCTTGCAGGTCTTGAGCGCCACGCCGGTCCAGCCAAGCTCCCGCCCGAGCCGGACGAGCCGCCAGTTGTGCGCGCTCTCGTCCATGAAAAGCGGTTTGCGGGCGGAAACGCTCCGGACGTCGATCCGGTGCGCTTCGAGTTCGTAGGGGAAGGGTTGCTCGATATAAAGCAGCATCCCGTAGAGGCGCGGGTGTTCGAGCATCAGGCGGTCAAGGATCTCGTTCACGTAAGCGGGCTCGCGTACCATGCAGTTGAAGTCTGCGGTGAGCCAGGTCACCCCTTCCCCGATCGCGATGGTGCCGGTTTCCACCAGTCGCGCGTAATCCCACGCGGCATCGTTGCCCCGGAGCTTGATCTTCAGGCACCGGAGGCCGTCGGCGCGAATCCAGTCGCGCAACAGCACGGGATAACCGTCGGCGGGTTCCTGGCCGGTGCGTTCCTCTTCGCGCACAGGATCGGTCCCGCCCACCAGATGCCAGACGGGGAGGCGATCGCGGCGCGGGATCAGGAAATCCGCCGGGTAAAGCCCCGCAAAGGAGACGCCGCTCCCCGCGGCCGGTTCCAGAAACGCCGCCAGATCGCGGTTCATCCAGCGGGCGTTGTACGTTTCGTAAGTCGGCACCCCGTGAAGCACCCCGTAGGCGTCGTGCAGCGCGAGGTCGAAGAGGGAACAACAGGCGAGCCCCGCCAGAAGCGGAAGCGGTTCCCCGCCGCGCCGGGTGTTGAAGTCGGCGATCAACCCTTCGAGCCGCGCCTCGAAGTCGGCCCCGATCTCCATCGGATGTCCGCTGCTTTCGAAACCGGCCCACGCCGGGGCGAGTTCCCGGCAGAAATCCATGAGCACCCGGTTGCGTTCCTCGTACCCGAGCGCGGAGGGCCAGACCCAGGCGGGACTCAGCGGAGTCTCCCCCCAGCCCTCGGCGGTGCGTCCCTGCCGGTCGCGGACTTCCAGCCGCACGCGCGCCACGGTCAGGTGATCGACCGTTTCCGCGCCAAACTTGAGCGGCACCCGCAAGGTGACCGGCAGGAAATAGAGCGTGGCGGCAACGGGAGTGACGTCAGTCGGTAAAGGCATGGCGGTGCGACTATGCGGAATCCTCCGGCGGAGTTCAACTCCCCTGCGTGTTTCTTGCCGCCGCCGGGGGCGCTGCCTTCCCGGTCGCGAGTGCCCCCCGGGCCGCGTGAGTCCCGGATGCCAGACAACCGTGGATGAGATACCCGCCCGTGGGCGCTTCCCAGTCGAGCATTTCCCCGGCCACGAAACAGCCGGGCAGCCTTCGCAGTTGCAGGGTGGCGTCCACTTCCGGCCAGCGGATGCCTCCGGCGCTGGAGATCGCTTCCTCAATCGGGCGCGGACCGCTCAAGGCGACCCGGAACCGCCTGGCTTCCGCCACGAGCGCGGCGGCGTCCCGGTACGGTTCGCGGCTCCGGAGCAGGGCGGCGGCGGCGGGGCTCAAACGCCATGCCGCGGCAGCCCGTTCCACCGAAACGGCCCCGCCGAGCCGCGCCAGCAGCCGCTCGGCGGAACCCTCCGGCTTGAAATCAATGGCGACCTCCGGCCCGGGCATCTCCCGCAGGATCGCCCCGAGCTGGTAGAGCGCCCCGCCCTCCAGCCCGTACCGGGTGAGGAGGAGTTCCCCGCGGACTTGCCTCCCTCCCGCGCGCAGGGCGATGTTTTTGAGCGGCAGGCCCTCGGCCGCTTCGAGCACCGACGGGGGCCACGGCGTTTCCCAGCCGTTGTTGGCGGGGCGCAGCGGCGCGACCGCCACCCCGTGCGCTTCCATCAACGGCACCCAGCCGCCATCCGAGCCGGTCCCGGGCCACGACGCCCCGCCGAGGGCGAAGATCGCCGCATCCGCTTCGGCCATCGTCTCCCCGGTTTCCGTGGCAAACCGGAGCCGCAAGGGGGGCCCCGGTTCCAGCCCGCTCCAGCGGTGTTTCATGGCAAAGGTGACGCCGAGCCGGTGCAGCCGCTCCACCCAGCGGCGCAGCAGCGGGGCCGCCTTGAGATCCCGGGGGTAGACGCGCCCGGTGGAGGCGGCGAAGGTTTCGATCCCGAGGCCCGCGGTCCATTCGCGGAGGGCTTCCAGCCCGAATCCGGCCAGCATGGCCGACCAGGTTTCCGGCGGCATGCCTGCTCCGCCGCCATAATGCCCGGCGAACTGCTCCGGCGGCTCCGCCTTGCTCAGGTTCAGCCCGCCGCGCCCGGCGACGAGGAGCTTGCGGCCCACCGACGGCTTGGCGTCAAAAAGCGTGACCCGCGCTCCGTCCGTCGCCGCCACCTCCGCGGCCCGCAACCCCGCCGGGCCCCCGCCGATCACCGCGATTCTCATTGGCACGCGGCGAAGAGCATCCGGGTGACCGCCGGTTCCGCCGCCGCGAGGTAGTCGAGCGGGCGTTGCGCCCAGGCGGTGCGGACGGTTTCCAGATGGTCCTCCGGCAACACCGCCGGGCGCGGCAGCCGGGGGTCGTAGGGGAGTTCCAGGGTGACGATGGCGGGCCGGGTTCCATCCGCGTAGCGCAGCCCGAAGCCCGCCCAGCGCCCGAGGGAGCCGGGGCAGAAATCGCCCTCCTCCCCGCCCCAGGTGCGGAGCCGGTAGGGGAGGCGGGCCGTGTCGTCGAGCGCCTCCCACATCGCCTGCGCCAGCGGGGTCGATTGCGGGCCGTCCGCGTCCACTTCGGCCAGCGCCCAGTGAAGGGTGACGATCCGCTCCGGCTCGCTGGCGAGGAGCCAGTCGCGCAGGTGTCGCGTCTCCGGTTCGGACCAGGGGGCCGCGCCCGAGGGTTCCTTGCTCTCCGGGGTCCATGCCGTTTCAAAGTTACGGTTGATATCCACCCCCCGGGCGTTGTAGCGGCTTTCCCGCGCGATCGCATCCGGGTTTGCCCGCGCGAGCAGCGCGACCCGCCGGGGCGCGTCGCCGCCCCGCGCCAGCGCGCGGTCCAGAAAGCGGTCGAGGAGGAAAAAGGTGGCCTGTTCGTTCCCGTGGACGCCGCCGATGAGGAGTGTGCCGCCCCGGGTGCCGGATGGGTTGAGCCGCCGGAGCAGGAGCGGCCGCCCTTCGCGGGAGTGGCCGATGGTGCTGGTTTGCAATACCGGTTTCACAGAGGAAAAATCACGGGAGGATCACGGGACAAAGCGGCGCATGAGCCGCAGGACGCCCGCCAGCAGAAAGCCGACCCCGCCGCCGAGACCCGCGAACACCAGCCCGTTGTAGACGAGAGCCCTGCCGGTCGGGGTAAAGGGGAGCCAGCCGAGCGGTTCCGCCCCCCCTTTTTCCAGGCCCAGCGCGCCGGTCACCCCAAGGGCGAGCGCGAGCAGGCTTAAAACGAGCATGGCCCAGAGCCACCAGCGGCGGCTGACGAAAAACGTGAGCAACGCCATGCCGATGACCAGTCCCAGGATCAGAGGAATGCTCATGGTTCTACGGTTTGCGCTCCGCCGCCGTGTGGCGGATTTTCCCCACCAGCCCCTCCACCAGCAGCCCGAGCCCGAGGCCGATCACCGCTGCGAGCTGGGCGGTAAAAAAGGAGAAAACCGTGAACTCCAGCAGCAGCCGCCCGACTCCGGCGCTCTGGCTGGAATCGGTATACGACGCCATCATGGCCAGAACCGTATACAAAACCCCGGCCAGGGCTCCGTAGAGGATGAATCGTTTGCGGATCATGGGATCATGGGATCATGGGATCGTTGGTGCAAGCGACGAAAAAAGGGGGGGCTCCCCTCTTCGTCAGGGCAGGAGAACAACATTCCAGAGAGAACCCGGAGAAACAACCGAAAACTCTCGCCCCCGCATGCTCCCTACCGGCGCCCGAGGATCTCCCGGACCTTGTGGAGAAGGGCAAAGGGGGTGAACGGTTTGCGCAGGTAATCGGTGCCCGGTTCCTCCCCGGGTTCCGCGGAGGTGAGCAGGAGGCGGATTCGGGGATGTTTTTCCTGGAGCCAGCGGGCCAGCCAATGGCCGTCGGAGCCGACCGGATCGGCCAGCACGAGACGGATCTCCTCGTACTGGGTGACCATCGCCCGCGCTCCCTCCGGGGTTTCCGCCTCGATCACCTGATAGCCGGAATGGCGCAGGATGTCCGCCGTCAGCGCCCGGGCGCACCGGTCGTCCTCAAGAAGCAGGATCACCTCGTCGCCCGGGGCGGTGGCGGTTGGGGTTTCGGCGGAGGGCCCGGTTGGCTCCAGAGGCTCCGCCACCCGCGGGAAGAGGAGCTGGAAGCGTGTTCCGAGCCCCGGCGCGCTCTGGCAGGAGATCGTCCCGCCGCTGTGGGTCACGACGCCGTAGCAGGTGGCCAGCCCCAGCCCCGTGCCGCGGCCCCGGGTTTTGGTGGTAAAGAACGGTTCGAAGACATGCTTGAGCACCGCTTCACTCATCCCCACGCCGGTATCCCGGACGACCAGCCGCGCCCAGTCTCCCGCCGGGGAGTCTCCGGTGCCCGCGCCGGAAGAGTGCAGGCCGGTTTCGATCGTAAGCACCCCGCCCGAGGGCATCGCGTCCCGGGCGTTGAGGGCGAGGTTGAGGATCACCTGTTCGAGTTCCCCCTTGTCTCCCATGACCGGCACGGGCGTGGCGGCGAGGGCGGTTTCGATCTGCACCGGGTCGCTGATGAGGCGGCGCAGCAGCGGGGTCATCTCCTCCACCAGTTCGTTGAGGTCGAGCACCTGCAACTCCATCGCCTGCCCGCGGCTGAAGGAGAGAAGCTGGTGGGTGAGGGAGGAGGCAAACTCGGCCGCCTTCCGGATCTCCCGCAGCCCTTCGTGAACGGCGCCCCCGGCTTCCGCGCGCGGGAGGATCAGGTCGGTGTTGCCGAGGATGGCGGTGAGGATGTTGTTGAAATCGTGTGCGACCCCGCCCGCCAGCCGCCCGACGGCCTCCATTTTCTGTGACTGAACCAGTTCCCGCTGCTCCTGGGTGCCCGGGTTTTCCAGCGAATGAAAGAGAAACCCGTGGAGCGTTCCCCGCGGCTGCCGGATCGGGAGCACTTTGAGGATCAGCGGCACCCGTTCGCCGGTCCGGTGGTGCAGCGTGCATTCGATCGCCCCGCCCTCCGGCGCTTCCGCCGTCAGCTTGCCCGCCAGCGCGTCGAAGCTTTCCCGGGCGAGGATGCGCTCCACCGGCTGGCCGGTCATCTCCCGGGAACTGTAGCCGAGCCGTTCGCGGGCCGCCCGGTTCCATGAGACGATGCGCCCTTCGAGCGTGGTGGTAAAGAGCACTCCGGGCTGGCATTGGAGGAGCGCTTCGAGTTCCCCCCGGTGCCACTCCGCCTCCTGCAATTCGCTGATGTCCCGGAGGTGGGCGGTAAAGAGCGGGCGTCCGTGAAGGGTGGCGCGCGCGATGGCGATCTCCGCGGGAAATTCCCGGCCATCCGCGCGGCGCACCGTCAGCGTGCTGCGACGGCCGAACCCGCTTCCCGCCTGGTAAAGCGGCAGGCCGTGGGCGGGGGAGTGGCGCGCCTGCTCCGGCAGGATCAGTTCGTGGATCAACGCGCCGAGCGCATCCGCGCGGCGATGGCCGAAAACGCGCTCCGCCGCCGGGTTCCATTCGATGACGCGGCCTTCGGCGTCGAAGGTGATCACGGAATCGAGCGCGGATTCCAGAATGGCGCTCTTGCGGATGACGGTCTCCCGCAGCGTCTCCTGCGCCTGCTTGCGTTCCATGAGGTGCCCGAGCAGGTCCGCCACCAGCCCGAGGGTGCCGAGCAGTTCGGGGTCCGGCTCGGAGGCTTTCGGGCTGAAAAACTCCAGCACATGGAGCACCTCGCCCCCGACTTTCACGGGAATCCCGAAGGCGGAATGCATCCCGTAGCGGGCGGCGACCATGGCGTTGAGGGAAAACGCCTCCTCGGAAAAATGGACCACCCAGTCCGGCTTGCCCGACTGCCACACCTTCCCCGCCAGCCGGATGCCGGGCGAGATGGTGACGGTATGGAGGGCCTGCTCGAACTCCGCGATGTCGATCCCCTGCCGGTGCCAGACCTCCACGCACCGGAGCTGGTTTTCCTCCGGGGCGACTTCCCAGACGGCGCCCATCTCCCAGTCGAGCAGTTCGCAGACGGCGCGCAGGATGCGCGGGCGGGCTTCGGCCATGGAGGCGCATTCCTCGAAAATCGTGGCGGCGCTGTAACGGAGCGCCCGGCGGCGTTCCGCCCAGCGGCGGTCCGTGATGTCAAAGATCGTCCCTTCCAGGTAGAGGAGTTCGTCGTTTTCATCCCGCACGGCGTGGACATCCTGCGAGATCCAGACGGTGCGGCCATCCCGCCGCTCCACCTCGGCCTCAAACCCGCCGACGCTCTCCTGGTTCATCACGTGGCGGATCATCTCCGCCCATCGCACCGGATCGACAAAGAAATGCTGGGCGGGCCAGCCGGACATTTCGGAGATCAGCGCCTGCGGGCTTTCCACACCGTAGATGCGGGCGAGCGCGGGGTTGGCCGTGATGAAGCTCCCTTCCGGCGTGCTCTGGAAAATCCCCTGCGCGGCGTTTTCGAAAATGGAGCGGTAGTTGACCTCCGCCTCATGCGCCCGGGCCTCCAGCTCGGCCCGTTCCTGATGTTCCCGGCGCTGGCGTCCGAACCAGTGTTGACGCCCCAGCATGCAGACCCCGCCAAAAGCCGCAAGGCTCGCCGCGGCGCTCCACCACCCCGCGACCGGCCCGGCCCAGGAGGTGATCAGGACCGGAAGGGTGAGGCAGAGGAGGGCGGGAACCGCCGGGGAGGAAAACGTTCTGGGAGCAAGTTCGGAGGGGAGCATCGGTGAAGGGGAGGGGAACGAAAGGGCTCACCGGCGACGGGTTTCCGGGAACCGCGCGACGAAGGCGCGGCAAGCCCGCCGCCTTCCCCGCAGGGGTGACCCCCCCGGCGAAGCCGGAGAAACGGGTCCGGTCCGGGCGCGGGGGAGGAGCCGTCTCGAACGGATAACGCGGCTCCGGGGGAAAGGGGGGATTTCGGGATCGCCGTTCATGCGTGAAGCGAAGGGTTGGCGGGAGAGCTACCCGCCATAGCTGCTTTCCACCCGTTGAGCAACGTCCCGGTAGCCGTAGTCGGCCTCGTAAATCTGTTTGAAGCACTCCAGGGATTCGTCCTTTTTCCCGAGCTGGTCGAGCGCGCCGCCCAGCCGGTAGAGGATATCCTTTTTGGTCACGTCCATCTCCGCGATCTCCGCGGCGGCATCCCGGAAGGTTTTCACGGCGAGGTCGTACATCCCCTTGCCCACGTAGCACTGGGCGAGCAGGTTCATCGCCCGGATGCGGACGTTGGCGTGGTTGCGCGCCTTCTGGAGTTCCGGGATGGCCCCGGTGAAATCGCCGGTGCGCACCAGCTGCTCCGCCAGTTCGTAGCGGAACTGCAGATCGGTCGGGTTGCGTTCCACCCGCTTGCGCGCTTCGCTGAGTGTCCATTGCGCCTGCTCCTTGCGCAGGTCTTCGAGTTCCTGGCGCACACGGGGGCTTTCCTCGTGATCTTCCCCGGCCACCTGGAGCCATTCCTCACGTTCGCGGACTCCTTCCTCAATGATCTTGAGGTTCAGGTCCGAAATCTTGCGCAGCAGCCAGTTATCCCCCCCGCCGCTGAGTTCGTTGGCGTATTGATACCATTCGATGGCCGTCGGGTAGGTATTCTGCTGCTCGTAGAGACCGGCGATCCGCCGGGCGAGGTCCACGTTCTGGGGCTCGCTCTCCACCTGGGCGTGAAGCTCGGCGAGCTGCCGGGTGATCACCTCCTCGTCCTTGACGACGCGGTTCTTCTGTTCGAGCGAGATCGCCTCTTCCTTGTTCTTGATCAGGTCGCGGTAATCCTTGGCCGTCTCCCAGCCGCCGGATTTCATGGTGTTGGAGGCCGCGGCGTCCTTCCCGCGCTTGATGGCGACAAGGTCGGCCGGGTTGATCGCGCTGATCCGCATGTAAACGTCCACGGCCTTGGCGGCGTCGCCATGCTTGTAGAGCAGGTCGCCGAGTTCATGCAGCGCCTTGGTATCCTTCGGGCTGGCGTCCGCGAGGGTTTCGAGCGCGAAGACGGCGGTTTCGTAGTGGCCGAGGGCGAGCGCGGCATCCCGCAGGAGGTGGTTGCCCTGGGTGCTGTGAGGGTCGCTCTCCAGGATTTTCTCGGCCAGTTCGAGCGCCGCCGCCGGGTCTTTCTTAAGGGTCTGCCCGGCCTTGAGCGCCGAGCCGGAGAACCCGCCGAACATGCTCTTTTTCCCCTTGGTGGCGGCCAGGGCGCTGCGCCGCAGGAGCTTGCGGCCTTCGAGAAACTCGGGGGCCTCCTTGAGGACCGCCTGAATGAGCGAAATGGCGTAGGCGTAATTACGGATCTCAACGGCGGTGAGCGCCTTGAGCCAGAGGGAACGGGCGTTTTCGGAAAGTTCTTTTTCTGTCGTGATGGCCATAAGGGAGGGAAAGGATCAACAATCTGCGACCGGCGACCGCTGGCGGAAGCGCCCGTGGCGAAAGCGCGGGCCGTTACGGGCCGGCTTGCGATACGGGAGGATCGCATCAACGGTCAAATCAGGGGAGGCCAACCTAGCATCTCCCCCCAAAACAATGCAACGACGAAGCCGCCTTGGCAACTCTCCTTCCCTGGCTTCCGGGTGGGGACGGGCCACCTTCACGATCCCGGGGTTTTCTTGCCGGTTCCCGTCTGTTCCTGCACGAACCGGGTCAGCGCCTCCGCCTGCTTGGTCAGGTTTTTCGTGAAATTCGTGGTTCCGTGCTCGAAAAGGACCACGAAGCCGAGTGTGGAGATCACGAAAACCGCGATCCAGAAAAGTGTTCGGATGAACGCCATACCGTCCGGGATGTTACCGCCGCCGGAGCGGAGGTCAATCGTCATTTCCCCGTTCCGGAAGCTCCGGAGGGGGTGACCCGGCAAATCGGCTCGCCGGCGAGGAAGGCGCGGACATTGGCCACGGTGGCCGCCATCAGTTGACGGCGGGCTCTCACCCCGGTCCATGCCATGTGCGGGGTGATGAGGCACCGGGGAGCGCCCAGGAGCGGGTTCCCCCCGGCGGGCGGTTCGGTGGAGAGGACGTCGAGGGCGGCCCCCGCGATCGTCTCCGCTTCCAGCGCCTCCCGCAGGGCGGGTTCGTCGATCAGGGCTCCCCGGCTGGTGTTGACCAGAAAGGCGGAGCGCTTCATCCGGGCGAGGGTTTCGCGGTTGATGCACCCCTGGGACTCCGGGGTGAGGGCGCAATGCAGGGAGATCACGTCGCTTGCGGCGAGCGCTTCCTCCCAGCTCACGAATGTTTCCCCGCCGCGTTCTCCCGGCGGCTGGTGACGGCTGAAGTAAACCACTTCCATCCCGAACGCCCGGGCCATCGCCGCGACCCGCTGCCCGATCCGCCCGTAGCCGATGATCCCAAGGCGTTTGCCCGCCAGTTCCACCAGCGGGTATTGCCAGAAGCAGAAATCGGGCGCCCGCCCCCAGGCCCCGGCGTGAACCTCCTCGCTGTGCGTCCCGCACCGGTGGCAAAGCTCCAGCAAAAGCGCAAACGTGTGCTGGGCGACCGTCTCCGTGGCATACGAGGGGACGTTGGAGACGACGATCCCGCGTTCCGCCGCCGCTTCGGTATCCACGACATTGTAGCCGGTGGCGAGCACCGGGATGAACCGCAGCTCCGGCAGGGCTTCGAGCACCCGGCGCGGCAGCGGCGTCTTGTTGGTGAGGAGGATGGAGGCTCCCGCCGCCCGCGCGATCACCTCATCGGCCCGGGTGCGGGGGTGAACGCTCAGATCGACAAGTTTTTCGAGTTCCGTCCACGGATTGTCTCCGGCGGGGTTGATCGGGTGGCCGTCAAGGACGACGGCGCGGGGGCGGGTGGCGGGCGGGTTCATGACGGTGATCCTAACCGGCTCCCGGGCGGTTTGAAAATATTCGGATGGCGTTTGTCCAATAATACCGGATGAGGAAACGCGGAGAAGCCTCCCCGATCATCCCCCAACCCGGGGGCCGCCCAAAGCCGATGCGGGGCCGACGGCTCCAACGCGATTCCGCGGAAGGCTTGATGATCCTCTTCCGCACGCGGGGAGAAGGCATAAATTGGCTTGGCAAAGCGGGACGGCGTTGCGTAGCTTTCCAGTCTTTTCATGAAAACCGTTCACCTGCTTCTTGCCCTCCTCCTGCTGGGTGCTCCCTTGGCGGAGGCGCAGTTTGCAAGCTTTGGGGATACCCCGATTGAAATCACCGCCGACGGGGAGACCCGCTTCGTGGACGGTCTGGCGGTGGCCGAGGACAATGTCGTCATTCATTACGGGGAGACTTCCGTCTACGCGGATTACGCCCAGTACAACCCCGAAACGCGCGATGTCCTCGTCATCGGCAACGTGCGGCTCTACCGCGAAGGGTATCTTTTTTCCGGCGACCGCGCGCTCTACAACCTGGAAACCAAGCTGCTGCGCACGGCGGAGTTCCAGGGATCATCGACCCCCTTCTTCTTTGCGGGCCAGTCCGCGAATTCCATGGAGGGGAACGCCCTGCTCGTCAGCGGGGCCGTGGTGACGACGAGCGATTCCTCCAAGCCGGACTACCGGCTCAAGGCCAGGCGCATCCGCATTTACCCGGGCAACCGCGTGGTCCTCTCCAATGTCAGCCTCGTCATCGGGGAGACGACGGTTTTCTGGTTCCCCTACGTCTATCAGTCGCTCGACCGGAATGTCGGCTTCAACTTCACCCCCGGCTATGACGGCAACTGGGGGGCGTTCCTCCTTTCCCAGTACGGTTTTCCGCTGACGAAAAACCTGCACGGCATCCTGCACCTCGACCTCCGCTCCAAACGGGGCGTCGGCCTCGGGCTGGATGTGGAGGGAACCTACGGGCACCAGAACCAGAGCTGGATGAAACTGAGCGGATACTACGCCCACGACACCAGCACCGACACGAACCGGACCGCCTACCGGCAGGAGGCGGTCAGCGCGGACCGTTACCGGCTCGGCTTTCAGGGGCGCACCTATTTTACCGAAACGGTCTACGCCAATGTCGATGTCAACAAACTGAGCGACCGGCGCGTCCTGCGGGATTTCTTCCCGAGCGAGTACAACCGGAACCCGCAGCCCGACAACGTCGCCTCCATTACCCATCGCTCGGACAACTACACGATCACCGCCATCGCGCGCGGGCAGGTCAACGAGTTCTTTGACGCCACCGAGCGGCTTCCGGAGATCGCCCTCGACATCAAGCGGCAGCCGATCTTCGGCAATCTTTTCTTTTACGAGAGCGAGACGAGCGTCGCCTGGCTCGGACGGCGCTTCGGGATGATTGATGGCACCTCCACGACGCCGTTTTCCGACTACCGCGCCACGCGCCTTGACACCTTCCATCAGTTCATCTCCCCGCAGCTTCTCGGCGGCTGGCTCTCCGTCGTCCCGCAGATCGGCCTGCGCGGCACCTACTACAGCCACGGCGCCCGGAGCGTGGTGGATGACTACCTCGCCTCCGTCAATGACGAACAGCTCGACCTCCGCTCCGACATTCACAACCTCTTCCAGCAGGCGGACGGGAGCGGTTTTTTCCGCCCGGTGATCAACGTCGGCGTGGAATCCTCCTTCAAGTTTTCCCGCGTCTGGGAGAATGTGCAGTCCCGCGCGTGGGGGCTCGACGGTCTGCGGCACATCGTCCAGCCGTACACGAACTTCTCCTTTGTCTACAGCGGGAAGGACCCGGACCAGATTCTGCAATTCGACCGCCTCAACCCCTCCACGCAGCTTCCGCCGATCACCTTTCCGCAGTTCACCACGATCGACAGCATCTCGCGCTGGTCGATCTGGCGCTTCGGGGTGCGCAACCGGTGGCAGACGCGCCGGGACGACCGGACCATCAGCTGGCTGGAGATGGATACCTTCTTTGATGTCAACATCGACCAGCCGCACATCCCCGGCAGCAACGGGAATCAGGACCAGACCCTCTCCAACCTCTTTCACCGCCTTGCCTGGGAACCGCTGCCGTGGCTGCGCCTCGGGATTGATTCGCAAATTCCCCTCCAGCCCAGCGGATTCACGCAGGTCAACACCCAGGCCTCCTTCATGGTCAACCGCGACCTGCGCCTGACCGTGGGGCACCGCTACCTCAACAACAACCCGTATTTCGTGGACAGCAGCAGCCTGCGCCTCGGGGCCTACTACCGGATCAACGACAACTGGGGCGTGAGCGTCCGCGAACAGTTCGAGCTTTCCGAAAGCACGCTGGAAGTGCAGGAGTACGCCCTGCACCGGGATCTTTCAAGCTGGGTCGCCTCTCTGGGCGTCCAGATCCGGGATAACCGAAATCCGGTGACCGGCAGGAGCGTGACCGACTTTGGCGTCCTCTTGACGTTCACGCTCAAGGACCTCCCCTCCATCAATCTCCCGGTCGGGTTCGATCCGTCCGCGGCGACCGGGAACTGATCTTCCCGGTTCCAACCACCAACCCTGCTCTTTTCTAGCTTAAAAGCATCTCTTATTTGCATATGAATCTTTGCATCATCGGTTCGGGATACGTCGGTCTTGTCAGCGGAGCCTGTTTTGCGGAAGTCGGCCACCATGTGATCTGTGTCGATAACGACCAGCGCAAGGTCGATTCCCTTCAGGCCGGGCAGATTCCAATCTACGAACCGGGGCTTGAGGAACTCGTTCACCGCAATGTCGCCGCCAAACGGCTGCGCTTTACCAACAGCATCGAGGACGGCGTGGATCACTCGGAAGTCGTCTTCATCGCCGTGCCGACCCCGCCGCAGGCCGACGGAAGCGTGGACCTCACCTACATCGAACGGGTGGCGCGGGAGATCGCCCGGGTGCTCAAGAAGGACGAATACCGGGTGATCGTGGACAAGAGCACCGTCCCTGTCAAAACCGGCGAGAAAGTGGCCGACACCATCCGCCGCTACAATCCCGGGGCGAGCTTCGACGTGGTGAGCAACCCCGAGTTCCTGCGCGAAGGATGCGCCGTGCCGGACCTGATGAAGCCGGACCGGATCGTCATCGGCGGCAACAGCGACCGCGCCCTCGCGCTGATGAAGAAACTCTACGAGCCCTTCAACGCGCCGATCCTGGTGACCGACATCAACTCGGCGGAACTCATCAAGCACGCCGCGAACTCCTTCCTCGCCCTGAAAATCTCGTACATCAACGCCGTCTCCGCCATTTGCGAGGCGAGCGGGGCGGATGTGGAGAAAGTGGCGGACGGGATCGGCATGGACCGCCGCATCGGGCGCAACTTCCTCAATGCCGGCCTCGGCTACGGCGGCTCCTGTTTCCCGAAGGATATCGCCGCCTTCATCGCCATCAGCGAAGACCTCGGCGTTCCCTTCCATCTCCTCAAGGAAGTGCAGCGGATCAACGCGAACCAGAAGGAGCGCTTCGTCAAGCAGATCCGGGACGCCCTCTGGGTGTTGCGGGAGAAGCGGATCACCGTCTGGGGGCTCACCTTCAAGCCGGATACCGACGATATCCGTTGCTCCGTGCCGATCGACCTCGTCAATGACCTGCTGCGCGAAGGGGCGATCGTCACCGCCTACGACCCGAAGGGGAGCGCCAAGGCGCGCGAACTCAACCTGATCCCCGGGGCCAACATCGTGGACGATCCGCTGGAAGCGGTCGAGGGGGCGGAAGCGCTGATCCTTGCCACGGAGTGGAAGGATTTCGCCGCCGTGGACCTGGGCGAGGTTTACTGCCGGATGCATACGCCGCTGGTGTTCGACGGGCGCAACTTCTTCGACCCGGCGACGATGGTCGGCCATGGCTTCACCTACCGCGCCATCGGGCGGCCGACTCCCGAGCGGTCGGCTTCGTAAGGAGGGGGATCGCCCGCGAGGGGGGGAGGCGGCATTTGGGCTTACCCTCCCTTTCGAACCTGCGCCCGCCTTGAGTTCCCGGCCTTTGGTGCGATTTCGCTACGGGCTTCATGAATAATCCAGGCTAAAAGGGAGGTGACTCTTCCCTGCCCGTATGTCATCGTGATGGTGAATCCATGAAACGTGCCCTGATTCCTGATTCCCTGCTTCCCATTTACGACAAGGTGGAAGCCGGGGAGCGCATCTCGGACGAGGATGCCCTGCAACTCTACGCCTGCCGCGAGATCAACCTTCTGGGCGCCATGGCGAACCGCGTGCGCGAGCGCAAGAACGGCAACGTCGCCACCTACATCCTCAACCGGTACATCAACTACTCGAACGTCTGCATCCTCTCCTGCCAGTTCTGCGCCTTCAGCGCCCGGAAACGCGATCCGCACGCCTTTGAGATGGCGATCCCGGAAATCGTCGAAGCCGTGCGGGGGGAACTCGCCCGGGGGATTACGGAGATTCACATGGTCGGCGGGCTTCATCCCTCGCTTAAGGGAGAGTGGTATCTCGATCTGCTGCGCGCGCTCCGCGCGCTCGATCCGGAGCTGCATCTCAAATGCTTCACCGCCATTGAAATCCGTCACCTTGCCCAGCGGGTCTTCAAGCGCCCGATCCCCGAGACGCTGGAGATGCTGCGGGAGGCGGGGCTTGGTTCGCTGACCGGCGGCGGGGCGGAAATCTTCGACGACGAAGTGCGCGACAAAATCTGCCGGGGGAAGGAAAACGCGGATGAATGGCTCGATGTCCACCGGACCTGGCACCGGATGGGGGGGCGCTCCACCTGCACGATGCTTTATGGCCATATCGAGACCCACCGGCACCGGGTGATCCACCTGAGCCGGTTGCGGGCGCTTCAGGATGAGACGGGCGGCTTCACCGGGTTCGTCCCGTTTGCCTTCGTGCCGGAGACGACGGAACTCGCCCACATCAAACCGGCCTCCGGCTTTGAGGAACTCCGGAATCTCGCCATCTCCCGGATTTATCTCGATAATTTCGACCACATCACCGCGTACTGGGTGAGCCTCGGGCTGCCGCTGGCCCAGGTGGCGCTCAACTACGGCGTGGACGATCTGCACGGGACGATCAAGGAAGAGAAGATTTTTCACATGGCCGGGGCAAGCACCCCGCAGGAGCAGACCGTCGCCGCGCTGGAAGCGGCGATCCGGGAAGCCGGGCGCGAGCCGATGCAACGCAACACCTACTACGAACGGATCGGCGGGCTTCGGAGCGCCGTTGCGTAATGACCAGCGCCTATCCCAACCCGCCCCCCACGGATGATTCCCTGCCGCCTCTGCCGGAGGCTGTCCGGACCACCCTTGCCGGGCTGCGGATCGGGTGTGTGGGCTACCTCAATGCCCGCCCGCTCATCGCTCCCTGGGAGGGCCCCGTCCATTTCGATCATCCCGCGCCGCTGGCGAGGGCCCTGGTGAAAGGAACGCTCGACGTGGCGCTCGTCCCGGTTTTCGAGGCGTTGCGGAACCCCGGCTTTCCGATTGTGGACGGCGTGGCGATCGCCGCCGATGGTCCGGTCTGGAGCGTTTTCGTCGCCTGGCAGAAATCATTGCGCGACATCGTGCTCGACCCCGCTTCGCTCACTTCCGCCAATCTCTGCCGCGTGTTGCTCGAAGGCTCCAACTTTCATCCCGGCGGCGGGATCATCCCGGACTCCACCGCCCGGCTCCTCATCGGCAATCAGGCGATCGAGTTCCGCCGCATCCATGGCAACGCCTACCGTTATCTCGATCTCGCGCAGGAGTGGAAGAAACGGACCGGCCTGCCGTTTGTCTTTGCCGTCTGGCTGCTGCGCCCCGAACTGCCGAACCCGGAAGCGGTCGCGGAGGCGTTCCGGCAGCTTGCCCTTGAGGGACGCGGGGCGATCCCCCAACTCGCCGCCCGGGAGGCGGACCCGGATTTCGCCCGCCGCTACCTTGGGGAGTACCTTTCCTACGATCTGGGCGAGGCGGAGAAAGAGGGGCTCGCTTTTTACCGGCAGCTTCTCGTGCTCAACGGTCGCCTTCCCTCGGGCCGGGAGCCGTTGCGATGGGTCTGATCCCGAACGGGCTTGATGAAGGGGTGGGTTTCCCCCTCCCGCTCAACCTTCCCTGGAAAGCGCTTCCCAGAGTTCCCGCTGTTTCGGTGTGAGGCTGCGGGGAATCTCCAGCGTAAGCACCACGTAGAGGTCGCCCCGTTCGCCGCCGCCCTTTGGCATCCCGCGGCCCCGCAGCCGGAACCGCTGGCCGGGCTGGCTTCCGGCGGGAATTTTCAGCCGCGCGTTCCCTTCCATGGTCGGGACGCGCGCCTCGGTGCCGAGCGCGGCTTTCCATGGTGGGACTTCCAGTTCGTGAACGAGATCGGCGCCTTCGAGCCGGAATTCCGGATGGGGAGCGAGCCGGACGTTGAGGTAAAGATCGCCCGCCGCTCCGCCGCGCATCCCCGCCTCTCCCTGTCCGGCGAGCCGGATGCGCTGCCCGGCCCGGACGCCCGCGGGGATCGTGATCTCGTAGCTCTGGACTTCGCCGCCCCCGCGCTGGAGCGAAATCTTGCGCCGTGCCCCGTGCAGGGCTTCCTCCAGCGTCACCATCAGGTCCGCCTCGACATCCACCCCCTGCCGCGAACCGGCTGCGCGCCCGCTCGAAAACGGGTTGGCATGGCGACCGCCGGAACCGAAAAACGCCTCGAAAAAATCGCTGAACCCGGTGCCGCCGACGTTGAACTCGAAGTCCTCCCCCTGTGGAAAGCCGCCGCCCGCCCGCTGACGCCAGCCGGGTGGGGGTTGGGGCCGGTCCCAATCCGCCCCGAGCGTGTCGTATTTCTGCCGTTTCTCGGGATCGCCGAGCACCTCGTACGCTTCGTTGATCTCCTTGAAACGGGCTTCCGCGGATTCCCGGTCCTCCGGCTTGGCGACATCGGGATGGTGCTTGCGGGCCAGCTTGCGGAACGCGCTCTTGATCTCATCCTGCCCGGCGCCCTTGGCCACGCCGAGAATCTGGTAGTAATCCTTGAACTGCATGAGTGGGTGCCACCATAGCGATTTTGTTCTCCGCTTTCCAGCGCGGCCTTTGGAGAAATTCGTCCCCGCGGGGCGTCGCGCGTTTTTTTCGCTCACCGCTTGACTTCCCGGCGCTCCGCCTTACGGTTGCGATTGTTTTTTCCCATGCTTTATCGCTTACTGGTTTCCGCCCTTTCCCTGATCATCCTGATCACGTTCACCCCCGGCGTCCGGGCTGCGGAAGAGGTGCTTGACGGGGTGGCCGCCGTGGTCAACGACGAGGTGATCACCTTTTCCCAGGTGCGCGAGCTGATTCTCGCGCGCGAGCACCACCTGCGGCAGACGCTTCAGGGGGCGGAGCTTGCCAAGCAGGTGAAGGAACTGCGCATGGGGGCGATCAATGAACTCATTGACCGCGCCATCGTTCTCCAGGAGTTCAAGAAGAGCAAATTCAACATCCCCGAATACATTCTCGATGATCACATCAACACGATCATCCGCGAACAGTTCGGCGGCGACCGGCAGGCGTTCATCCGCACGCTTCAGGCCCAGAACTACACGATCCAGCGCTTCCGCAAGCTGGAGACGGACAAGATGATCGTTCAGGCGATGCGCCAGCGGGCCGTGAAAACGAACCCGATCATCTCTCCGGCCAAGCTGGAGCGGTACTACCAGAAGCATATCGGCGATTTTTCCACTCCTTCGGAAGTGAAGCTGCGGATGATCATCCTGCGGAGCGAGAACCCGAACGCGGGCAAGATCGCCCACGACATGCGCTCGCGCATCCGCACCGGGGCGGAGTTTGCCCGGATGGCCTCGCTCTATTCCGAGGATTCCACCCGCGAATCCGGCGGCGACTGGGGCTGGATCGGGCCGGATACCCTGCACGAAGCCTTGGCCGGGCCCGCTTTTTCCCTGCGCGCCGGGGAGATCAGCCCGGTGATCGAGATCGGCGGGAACTATTACCTTCTCTATGTCGAAGCCCGCAAGGCCGGGAAGGCCAAGCCGCTTTCCGAGGTCCGGGACGAGGTGATCCGCCGCATGCAGTTCGAGGAACGGCAGGCGGAGCAGGAGAAATGGATCGCCGGGCTGCGCAAGAAAGCCTACGTCAAGATTTTCTGACCTGCCGCCCTGAAGAGGGCCGGGGTATCTCCCATTTCCGATGGCCGCCAGCCCACCCGTAATCGGCATCACCCTGGGCGATCCCGCGGGGATCGGGCCGGAGGTGGTCCGCGCGGCGCTGGCGAGCGGTGCGCTTGATCCCCGTTTTCAATACCGGGTGCTCGGTTCGTCCGAGGGCTTTACCCCCGGGGAGCCAACCCCGCAAAGCGCCCGGATGGCCGTGGAAACGCTCGAAGAAGCGGCCCGGCTGGCCGTACGGGGCGAACTCGCGGCGGTCGTCACCGGGCCGATCCACAAGGCCAACGCACAGCGTGCCGGATTCGCCTTTCCCGGGCAGACGGAATTTTTTGCCGCCCGCGCCGGGGTGGATGATTTCGCGATGCTCCTCACGGGCGGGGCGCTGAGTGTGGCGCTGGTGACCACGCACATCCCCCTACGCGACGTGGTCACGCGACTGGAGACGGCGGAGATCGCGCGGGTCGGCTCCCTGCTGACCGGCTTCCTGCGCACCCGCCTGCGGCGACCGGTGCGGGTGGCGGTGGCGGCGCTCAACCCGCACGCCGGGGAATCCGGCGCGATGGGGGACGAGGAACCGCGGCTGATCGAGCCTGCCGTGCGCACCCTCCGCGAACGGTGGGAAGGGGTGGCGACTTTTGAGGGGCCGGTCTCTCCGGATACGCTCTTTTTCCGGGCGGTTTCCGGGGAGTTCGACGGGGTGCTCTGCATGTACCACGATCAAGGGTTGATCCCGCTCAAGCTCCATGCGTTTGATCAGGGGGTGAACGTCACCCTTGGCCTCCCGTTCGTGCGGACGAGCCCGGATCACGGCACCGCTTTCGGCATCGCCGGGCGCGGAATCGCCCGGCCCGAGAGCATGATCTGCGCGATCCGGCTCGCCGGGGAACTGATCGCGTAGCCCCGGTTACGCCCGCGCCAGAAGGGCGAGCATCCGGCCCGTTTGCCCCTTTTCCATCCGGTAGGAATAGTACCGCCGCGGATCGGAGGCGGTGCACGCGCCCGAATCGAGCAGCGTCCCGATTCCCGCGGCCCGGCCCTGCCGGAGGATTTCCGCCGCAAAATCAATCTCGTAATGCGGCGGACGGATGCACGGGCTCAGGACCACCACCAGCGAAGCCGGGTCCGTCCCGAAGGCGTTGCGCATCGCTTCCACCATCGCGGGGAGGATTTCCATCTGCGTCCCCTTTTTTCCGGAATGCGCCAGCCCGATCCCGCCGCTCACCGGGTCCACGGCGTAGATCGCCCCGCAATCCGCCACGTAAATGCCGAGGCAGACGCGCGGGTCGTCGGTGATCAGGGCATCCACCCCCTCCACGGGAAACGGCGTGGCGGCATCCACCCGGGCCACCCCGTTGCCATGCACCTGCCGGGCGGTGGCCAGAAGACGGTCGCCGAGGCCGAGGGTGCACCGGGCCTCCTCGTGCGACTGGCGCAGCCGGGCGAGCGCCGTTTCCCGGTCCGTTGTCACGTCCAGGCCCGGCATCCGCCCCAGAAAGGCGTTGCGGAAGCGGCCCCCGCACGAAAGGGCATCGTAAGTTTCCACCGAAGGGTTCATCCCTTACCGGTACCATCAGCGGCGCTCTTTTTGAAGCTTCCTGAGCCGTTTTTCGTAGTATCGGCGCTTTTTCGGGTCGCTCAACGGATCGTGGAAGGTTTCATCGTAGCGGGTGACGGTGCCGGTGACCCGTTCGAGTTCCGCCATGGCGGCGTTGTAGTTGTAGCGCGCCTGCAATTCCGTGATGCGCGCCTGCGTGAGCGAGACGGAGGCGTTGAGCACGTCGAGCTGTGTCCCCGTGCCCGCGGCGAGCCGTTCCCGGGCAAGGCGGACCGCCTCCTGCGCCTGCACGATGGTCTGCCGGTGGCTGCGGATGGTGGCGAGCGCTTCGTTGAGGTCGAGCCACGCCTGCTGCACCTCCGTATCGACCTGAAGCACGGAGCGTTCGTAGTTCACCCGGGCCTGGTCAAACCGGGCCTTCGCCTGAATGAGCCGCCCGTGGGTGGCCAGACCGTCGAAAACCGTCCAGTTTCCCTCGATGCCGAAGAACCAGCCGTGAACCACGTCCCCGAGGGAATTGGAGAGGGCGGAGTTTTTCACCGTGTACCCGGCGGCGGCCTGAAGGGTCGGTTTGTAGCCGGAACGCTGGATGGCGATCTCTTCCACATCCATGAGGATCTGCTGGCGCTGGGCCTTGAGCGAGGCGCGCCGTTCGCGGGCGGTTGCCAGCGCCCCGGCCAGGTCCATCCGGAGCGCGGGGAGCGTCAGTTCGCCCCGGATGCGGAACGGCTCCGCCTGCCCGGCGAGTGCGAAGGTTTCGTAGCCGAGCGTGCGGGCCAGTTCCAGTTGGGCGCTCCGGTAGTCGTTGCGGGCCTGAATGAGCGAAGGGCGGGCGTTGGCGAGCGCCACCCCCGCCTGAAGGACGTTGAAACGGGGGACCGTACCGGCCTCGTAGCGTTCCTCCTGATCCTTGAGCTGGGAGGCGAGCAGCGCCACGGACTCTTCCTGCACGATGATGAGCGCCTGCGTCGCCTGCACCCGGTAGAACTGCTGTCGCACGACGGTGACAACCGTTTCCACCGTGTCGCGGAGCTTGAACCACGCTTCCTCCTCCGCCAGCTTCGCCTGCCGGATGCCAGCGGCGATCCGCCCCCCGGCGTAGAGCGTTTGCGTCACCTGGATGGTCACCTGCCACTGTTTGTTCTGCGGGCGCGCTTCCTGAAGGAGGCTGGAGAGGTCCGGGGTTTCCGGCTCCGTGGCGGGGGTGGGTTCCGGGGTGGGCGTCGGGGTCGGAATCGGCGTGGGGGAGGGGGTTGGCGTCGGGGTGGGAGTCGGGGAAGAGCCGCCGGAGGGGGGCGGCGGGGTGGGCAGCCCGGCCGGGAGCCCGCCCGCGCCGCCCCCTTCGAGCAGGCGGCGGTCCTGCTGCTGGTAGCTTGCGTTTAATGTCACCTGCGGCAACGCCTGGGCGCGCACTTCGATCACCACCCCGCGCGTGCGCCGGATTTCCAGCAGGGCCGCGCGGATCTGGGGGTTGTTGGCCAGCGCCATGGCGACGGCCTGATCCAGCGTCAACTCACGCGTGCCGGTGGCGGCGGCCATGCGGGGCGGGAGATCCCGAGCCGTCAGCCAGCCGCCGCCGAGCAACACCAGAAGCGCCAGCCAGGAAAGGGCGGCGCGCGCCGTGATCGCACAACCGGGGTTCATCAATCGGGGAGTCCCTTGCTTTCGAGAAACGGCGGTCGCCCGGGTGTAAAAATCCGGGGGCGTTCGCCCGTGTTTCCGGCCCCCGGTGCAAGCGCAGGCTTGTTTCCCGCCCCGGAAGCCGTAGGCTTGGGCCGTTCCCCATGTCCACGCCCGCCATTCCCGATCCCCCGGGCGTCCCGCCGCCCGGCCCGGGGACGTGGCGGTTTTTCCGGCTGATGTTCTGGGTGCATTGGCGGATGTTTCTGGCGCAGGCGCGCTCCATGCGGCGGCGTTCCCCGTTCCTGATCGCCATTCTCGCCGGGTTCATCCTCGGCTACCTGGGGCTTGGCTACTGGCTTTTCCGCTCCGGGCTGGAGTACCTGAACACCTTTCCGCTGGTCGGCACGCTGCTTTCCCGGCGGATCGTCTTTCTCGTCTTCATCTGCTTTTTCGTGATGCTCATTTTCTCCAATCTGATCATCGGCTATTCCACGCTTTTCCGGAACCGGGAGACGGCGTGGCTTCTCACGCTGCCGATCCGGCATCGCGATGTCTACCGGTGGAAATTTCTCGAAGGGCTGGTGATCTCCAGTTGGGCGCTGATTTTCCTGAGCGCGCCGATGATGGCCGCCTACGGGGCCGTGGCGCAGGTTTCCCCCTGGTTTTACGGGCAGGTGGCGCTCGCGTATCTTCCCTTTATCATCATTCCGGGGCTGATCGGCTCGTGGATCATTCTGGCTTCCGTCCATATTCTTACCCGCCGGTGGGTCAAGCGGGGGCTGCTTGCGGCGGGGTTGATCCTGCTCATCGGCGCGGTCACGCAGATCCGTCCCGTGGACCCGTCCGAAGCGGTTCTGGCGCACGATGTCCTTTCCTTTGACAAACTCCTGCAACATACCCGGATCAGCCAGCATCTGCTGCTGCCGAGCGCCTGGATGGGGCAGATCATCCTCTCCTTCAGTGAAGGGCTCGCGGGTCAGGGGTTCTTCTTTTTCTTTGTGTTGCTGAGCAACGCGTTGATGGGGCTCCTGATCGCATTTGGCGGCTCGGACCGGCTCTTCTTCGCGAGCTGGTCGCGCGCGCTCCACAGCCGCGCGGAGCGTTTTCACCGGGAAGCGGAGCGCAAACGGCAGCGGCGCGTCCAGCGCAGCCTGCTGGAATGGGTGCCGTTTTTGCCCCGGCCGATGCGGGCGCTTCTCTTCAAGGATACGCGGCTCTTCTGGCGCGACCCGGCGCAGTGGACACAGTTCCTCATCTTTTTTGGCCTGCTCTGCATCTACGTGCTCAACCTGCGCAACGTCGCCTTCAATTTTCAGAATGTTTACTGGGAGACGCTGATCTCCTACCTGAACCTTGCCGCCTCCGCGCTCACCCTTTCCACCCTCACCACCCGTTTTGTTTTTCCCCAGTTCAGCCTGGAGGGGCGGCGGCTCTGGGTGTTGGGGCTCGCGCCGATCGGCCTGCGGAAAGTGATCCTGCTCAAATTCTGGTGCAGCTTCATCGGCTCCAGCCTGATGACCGTCACGCTGATGGTGGTCAGCAGCCTGATGCTGAATCTTCCGCTGGAGAAGATTCTCTTTTTCGCCGTGGCGATCTCCATCCTGAGCGGGGGGCTCTCCGGGTTGGCGGTGGGGCTCGGCGCGCTTTTCCCCAATCTGCGCGAGGATAACCCGAGCCGGATCGTGAGCGGCTTTGGCGGCACGCTTTGCCTGGCGGTGAGCTTTCTCTATATCACCGCGTTTGTGGCGCTCATCGCGATTCCGGCTCTGGAAGAGGCGGCGCAGATCGTCACGCCGCTTCCCGGCTGGCTGGCGGTGATTCTCGCCCTGGGCCTGAGCGGAGCCATGGCCGGGGTGCCGATGACGCTGGCGCTCCGGCGGCTGGAGCGGGCGCATGAAACGGCCCAGTGGGGGTGAACGCCACGCCGCACCACGGGAAGCGGCGTATGGATATTCCCTTGATTTGGATTGACATACGCTCCGCAATGCTTTTGAAGTATTACCCGATGTTCGAGAAGACCTTCGGTTTGATGTCGGACTATTCGCCGGAATGGAAGCGGGTTGTCGGGATTGTCGGGGGGATTGGAACCGCTTGCATGGCCGTGATGATTCTGGTGGAGCCGGCCCGGGCGGATGAGGCCGCTTCTTCTTCCCGATCGGCTTTGGAATCGGAAACGAGGTCGCAGGGGGAATCCGCGGCGCAGCGTCAGGCATTGATGCGGGAGCGCCGGGACGAATCCGACAAGCTGCGGGCCATCCTTGAGAACGAGGCGAGCACGCCCGAGGAAAAAAGGAAGGCGATGGAGGCGTTTCGCGCAAAAAGCGAGGTCTGGCGGGAGGCGATGTTCCGGGAGATTCCGCGGCGGACCCAGGCGGAGAAAGCTGCCGCAAGGGAAAAGAGGAAGGAGTGGATCAGCCGGTTGCCCGAAGAGCGCCGGAAGCTCATGGAATCGCAACTGGCGATTTCCGAAGAAATGGAAAAGCTACGATCCGAAGAGAAAAGCCTGAGCCCCGAAGAGCGGAGAACGCGGATGCAGGCATTGATGGATCGCCGCCGGGAGGTGATGGAGGTGCGGTCCGCGGCCCTGGCGGCGGAGGCCGCCCGGATGTCCGGGGATGCATCCAAACGCCCCGAAAGCCCTTTCCAGCGCGCCGTGAAAGCGGAAAAACAGAAGCTGGATACCGCCCTGGCGAGCAATGACCCGGAGCAACGGCGGGCCGCGATGGAAAATTTTCGCATGGAAATGAACAAAATACGGGATGCCCGGCGGCAGGAGATGGAGTTGCGCCGGGGAGAAACGATCCCGCCGCCCATGTCGCCCGAACCACCAGCGGAATTCCGGGGGTCGTCATCGCCCCCATGAGCCCGGAAGAAGGAACCCCCCCAAGCGACAGAAGATCCGATGAGATACCGCCCCCTCCCCAAACCGCCGTCTCAACCCCGCAGCACAACCCCGGCTGATCCCGCGGTCCTCCGATGGAACCCGGGGCGAATCGTGAACATGGGCGTGATCTGGGCCGTCATCGTTGCCGGGCTGAACCCTGCCTTGGCTCAGCCGGTCCCGGGGAGCGCACCGGCGATTTCCATCGGATTTGAGGAGCAGGAAGGGTATTTCTTCGAAAGCGCGATCACCCGGGTGGAAGGCTGGAGTGCCAGCGGGGAAGCTGACGGGGTGATTATCGGAGAAGCCCCCTTCTCTGGAGAGCAAAGCCTCCGTGTTGAAGCGAATGAAGGGCCGGTGGAAGTCGGCTATCGCACCGGTGGCCTGCCGGAATCCGGTGTCCGGTTCATCAAAGCCGCCATCAGGCCGGCACCGCTGGAAAGGAGCGGCGCGACGGCGAGACTTGATCTGTGGGGATCGGAGATCGGCTTCATCCTGAGCGAGGACCGGACGGTCAAGCTCTCTCTACGCGGTGACGCGGCGGGAGAGGCCGAATCTCTCCGCTTGGCGACCCCGGTTCAGGTGGACGGGGAGGGGCGGGGAACCCATTGGCTGGCCGTCCTGATCCGGCAGGATCTTGCCGCGGCCACCTGGGATCTGTTTCTGGAGGGCATGCCGGTTGCGATCAATCTGCCCATGGCCGAAGGAGCGGATTCGCTGGGGATCGTGGTCGGTCCTTACGAGGCGATCGGGCTGGACGGGATCGGGATCGGCTCGGAAAATCCGCTCTTTATCGACAGCGATGGCGACGGAATGCCGGATGCCTATGAGGTCGCCCATCGCCTCAATCCCCATGCGGACGACCGGAACAGCGACCGGGATGGCGACGGGATTCGCAACATCGACGAGTACCTCGCGGGAAGCTCCCCGGACGTTGCGGGGGCGGGCACTGTTGCGCAGATCATTTACGTGGACAACGCCAGCGGTCGGGACAGCAACAGCGGGCAATTTTCCCATGGGGTGGGAGCCGGCGGCCCGAAATTCAGCATCAAAGCCGCGATGGCGGCGGCTCAAAGCGGCGCGGTCATTGTGGTGCTGCCGGGAACGGGGACCTATCACGAAGGCTCCCGAAGCGCCAAGGGGAAGAGACTCACGATCCGGACGGTCAAGCCGGTCATCATCAAATAACATTTGGCCAGCGAGGAAACGCAAATGAAAAGAGACTACTCATTTACCAAAACCGTTTGGGCTTTGATCACTTCCGCAGCGATGCTCACGGGCGCGGAGGCGCAGACGGTATTGTCGGGAGATCATGTCGTGGAGGGGAATCTGGGGGTGGGGACTTCCGTTCAAAAAGGGGGGCTTACGATTACGGGAGAGACCGGAGGGGCCGCCAGTCCGGGGATACGGGTGACGGGTGATGGAGGGGTGGTGTTTGAGGGGACGGGTGGGACCGGAGCTATACCGGCAGAAGGGCAGGGGACTCGTTTGATGTGGTATCCTGGGAAGGCGGCTTTCAGAGTTGGCGAGTTTTGGGATTTGGGTATAATGAATAGCGAAATCGGTCATGGATCAGTTGCTTTTAGCAGATCTGTCGCAAAGGAGTCGTTTTCTGTAGCTATGAGCCTAGGGTGGGCTGAGGGCCAATATTCGACAGCCATGAGTTATGGAGTGGCGGACGGTGACCATTCAACCGCGATGAGTGATGGATGGGCAACAGGGGTCGCATCAACTGCGATGAGTTATGGACGGGCAACAGGGATATATTCAACTGCCATGAGCTTTGCCGATGCAGATGGCAACTCTTCGACAGCCATGAGCCGAGGAAGCGCGTACGCTAATTATTCAACCGCTATGAGCGGAGGATGGGCGCATGGAAATTATTCGGTGGCAATGAGCGAAGGAACTGCGCTAGGTGACCATTCGGTGGCTATGAATGACGGATGGGCGGATGGTGCATATTCGGTAGGCTTAAGAGCGGCCGCCGTGGGTGACTATTCTGCGGCGATAAAGGGAGGAACAGCATTGGGTTTTTCTTCGTTCGCCGTGGGTATGGACGCAACTACATATGGATCGGAAAGTATTGCTATTGGTTTCGTTGTGGTATCGCGAGCGTATCAATGTGTAACCGTTGGAAGTTATAATGCTTACAGTTTGAGTGAAACTACAGACTCATGGGTGCCAACAGATCCCATTTTTGTAGTCGGAAATGGAGAAGACTCCAATAGCCGAAGCAACGCCTTCCTCATCCGAAAAAACGGCGACATCGAAATGATGGCGAAGGTGAGCATGCCCCGGCAGGGTGATATCCTGATGGGTGAATTCGGAGATCCCGAACCCTAGGGAATCACCTCGTCCCTTATCCTTCGAAACCACCCTCCTTTCCCTTCCGTGAAACGCACCTTATTGACAATCGCCTTGTTCCTGGTGGGGATTCTGCATGTCTACGCGCCCCCGCCCGTCTGGTGGAGCGGATCAGGAACCGAAATTATCGATTCCCAATCCGACGAAGACAACTATGCACCGGCGAATCTGGGGCAACTCAAACACGTTGCCAAGCAGGCAAAGGCCTATCTTGATGCCACGTTACCGGGAGGAGCGGGCGAATCCATTACGCTCCTGGTGGAAAGCTTTGAACCCCGGGCGAATCAAGGCTACACCCAGAGCGAAATCGACGACTTCATCGCGGACAATTACTCGCCGATCAACCTGGGCCAGCTCAAGGCGATCGCCAAGCCGTTCTACGATCGCCTGCTTCAGGTCGGCTATGATACCAAGGCCAACCTGATCGCCAAAGGATATCCTGGTAACTGGGCCAACGATTACCCATGGGATTCCCAGACCCCCGTTTCGGAAAACTACGCTCCCGCCAATCTCGGGCAACTGAAGCTGGTCTTCAGCTTCGATCTCCTCGACGACCGGGACGATCCGGCCAACGGGCTTCCCGACTGGTGGGAGCGGCATTACTTCAGCCAAACCGGGATCAATCCCGATGCCCCGGCGGAACGCGGGGATGGGTTGACCAACCTGCAAGCTTACCAGCAGGGGAAAAATCCGGTTGACTATTACGACGGCGAGGCTCCCGTTCTTGTCATCCACGGAGGGAACAATCAGTCGGGACCGCCGGAGCAGTTTCTGACCCAGGCGTTGAGCGTGGAGGTCCGGCAGGAGCCGGGCGGCGCGCCTTTGATCAACGCGCCGGTTTCTTTTACGGTTACCGGGGGAGGGGGTGGAGTCTCGGCTCAGACGGGAGGCATGGCCTCCGGAACCCTCGGCGTGAGGACGGATCATGAGGGTATCGCCCGGGTCTGGTTTCAGACCGGCAATCAGGGAGGTGCCGGCAGCGCCGTCACCGCGCAGGCGGGGACCGCCACGCCGGTGGAATTCACCCTTTCCACCGAGGACGATCCCGAAGTTGCCCCCTCGGTCCGATGGCCGCTGGATGAGACCGAAGGCACCGTGGCCGGAGATTACAGCGGCAATGGGCGGGACGCCACTTTGCTTGGAAACCTTGAGCCGCGTTACGGATTGGGGATTCGCGATTACGCGACGGCTTTCAACGGGACGGACACGATTCTTGAGGCGGAGAATACCGGCTACGATCTGATTCCTGAAAACGGCAGGTTCACCTTGTCGTTCTGGGTCAGGCCGGATGAGATCGCCGGGCCCAATGAGAGTCTCATCGCGCTCGTTTCCAACGATACGGGAGAGGGGGACGGTTTCCGGCTTGCCGTGGTCTCTCATGGAAACGGGGAGGGCCATCTTCGCCTCTGGTCATCGCAAAGCGGAGGCGATATCGCGATGAATTCCAACCAACCCGTCGTTGCGGGAAGCTGGTATCACGTCGTGATCACCTATAACGGAAGCCGTGCGGATCTCTACCTTAACGGGGCGCATGAAGCCGGAGCAACGGGAACCATTCATGCCAACAGCCGCCCCTTGTCTTTTGGCGGAGGGATTGCCGGAACCTCGAAGTTGAAGGGACTCCTGGACGAAGTCGTCCTCCATCCCAAGGCGTTGTCGGGAACAAAGGTGCAGAGCGCGTATCGCCACGACGCTCCGCTGCCACGCCTGACAACGAGCGTCTTGACGGCCTGGGTGAATGTCCCGATCAGTTTTCCTCTCACCTTTTCCAATTCACCGGGTTCGGTGACCAGCGCCGGTGTGCCGTCAGGCTTGACCTTTGATGGAGGTACTTTGGTGATCGGAGGCACGCCGACCGTGGCGGGGATTTATAGTGTCATATTCGAAGCGGAAAACAGTTATGGAAGCGCGTCGAGCGTTTTGACGATGATCGTGTCGGAGGAGCTTCCGCAGGCACCGGTCATCAATAGTGTTCTTTCCGGAACGGCATCGGCGGGAGCGACCTTTGCCTACCGGATCACAGCGGAGAATCATCCCGCCTCCTATGGCGCGGCTCCCTTGCCGCAAGGTCTTTCTCTGGATGCGTCCACGGGAATCATTACCGGCACTCCCTCCCAGTCGGGCACCTTTTCGATCACGCTTTCCGCCACCAACCCCACCGGAACGGATACCGCCGAATTGATTCTCCAGATTCACGCCGCGACCGGAGCGGTGCCGGTTATTACCAGCCCGACCTCCGCATCCGCCCAGGTTGGAACCCCGTTTACCTATACGATCATCGCCAGTCATTCACCGGTTTCGTATGCCGCGGAGGGGCTCCCGGACGGGCTTTCCATCAATGAAGAGACGGGGGTGATCTCCGGAACACCCACGATGGGGAACCCGGTGGATGCGTTTGTGGTGCGTGCCATCAACGCGAACGGTTCGGCCAGCCAGGTGGTGCAGCTCACCATCGCCGAAGGCGAATCGTCGATTACCAGCCCGCTGGCCGTCAACGCGGTGGTCAATGAATCGTTCGTCTATGAGCTACAGGCGTCGAATCATCCGACGGGTTTTCTGGCTTCGGGCCTGCCTTCGTGGTTGACGTTCGATGCCGTGAATGGACTTCTGAGCGGTATCCCGCCAGAGCCGACTCCTCCTGATACGATTCCTTACGATGTCGTGATCCCGGTGGCCGCAGCCAATTTGGTGGAGCCCGAACCGCAAACCGTTGCGCTGACCATCACGGTGCTCGGGCCGCGGCCGACAATCACCAGCGCCACCCGGGAAAGCGCCACGGTGGGGGAAAGCTTTTCCTACCAGATTTCGGCGACGGGCAACCCCACCAGCTTTTCCGCGGAGAGCCTGCCCGCCGGGCTTTCGCTCAACAGTGCCACCGGGTTGATTTCGGGAGTGCCGACTCTGAGCGGAGAATATCTGGTCCGTCTCGGGGCAACGAACGCCTCTGGTGAAGGCGATATCTTGTTCCTGCGGCTCGAAGTGCTGGAACCCAGCGCACCGGAGATCACCAGCGCGAGAAAAATCTACGTCGTTCAAAACGAGCCCCTGGCTTACGAAATCGAAGCAACGGGAAGCCCGACTTCGTATAACGCGACCAATCTGCCAGCGGGCCTGACGTTCAACCCCGGCACCCACACCATTTCCGGAGCGATCACCCAAGTGGGGACGCCCGAAATGGACCTCTCCGCGACCAATGCCATGGGGACCGGGGCGGCAAAGCTCAAAGTGGTCGTTCTTTCGGATTCCAGCACCGTCACGGCCATTCTTCGCCTCCAAAGCGGAGTGAACCCGAGGGAAACGTATCGCTCGTCTTCCGCTGGCATCAGTTACGATGCGAATGATCCCGATGTTGCATTGCGTTCGGAGTTTGGCGGAATGATCGGCGTTTCGGAGGAAGAAATCGCGAGTCGTACCCTGATCGGTTTCGATATTTCCGATCTGCCGGCAGACGCGGAAATCAGTTCGGCGGCATTGACCTTGACCGGCTGGTCGCCCAGTTCGGCGCAGGTGGAATTGCATCAAACCGATCCTTTCGACCCCGAAACGGCTTGCTGGGATGATAACGCCACCTATGACCAGACCAGCCTCGGCGGCCTGAGTGTGGATTCGCTGACGATGGCTCCGAGGGTCTGGTCCTCGACTCCGGAGTTCGTGGACGCTGTCGAGGATGCCTTTTCGGGGCGGGAGCCGCTGTATCTGATGCTGGTTTCCCCCTTGGCGGAGGAAGCTGACTCCGAAGAACTCCCGCAGCAGTTGTTCGTTAATCTGGAGGAAGCAATTTCTTCGAACAGGCCGCTGCTGGAGATCGGTTATACCACCGCCGCCCCTCCCGAGATCGAGGAAGCCGACGGTATATCCGGGGTGAACGGAACCGCTTTCGAGTTCCAGGTGCGGGCGCTCCATGCTCCCACGCTGTTCCAGGCCAGCGGGCTTCCCTCCGGGCTGACAATCGACGCTTCGACCGGCGTGATATCGGGCACCCCTTCCGTTCACGGGAGCTTCCCGGTCCTTCTGACCGTCTCCAATGCCAATGGAGCGGCAACGGGTGTTCTGCCTCTCACCATCCATCCGAGCGCTCCGCAGATCACCAGCGCCCTTACGGCGACGATCCCCGCCAAGGATTCCTTCTCTTACACCATCGTGGCAACGAACGATCCCACACGGTATGCCGCATCGGCGCTGCCATCGGGATTGGCGATTGATCCCCTCAGTGGGGTGATATCCGGGTCTGTGGCCAACGCGGGAACGTACCATATTACCATCAAGGCGGCCAATGGGGGAGGGGAAACCACGGCGACTCTGGTGCTCACCGTGGAAACCATTCCGCCCGAGATCACCAGTTCACTGACCGCCAGCGGGAACGTTGGAGCGAGCTTCAACTACTCGATTTCGGCAAGCAACGGCGCTACCTCTTATAGCGCAACGGGTCTCCCTCCCGGATTGAGTATCAGCGGTCGCTTCATTTCCGGAACACCGACTCAGGAAGGCGTCTATTCTGTTTCAATCGGCGCATTCAATACCGCCGGAAGCGATTCCGCCTCCCTGGAAATCACGATCGGGCCGCTCCTGGTGCCCGTGGTGACGGGAGCGTCTCTCAACGCCGCCTTGGGGACTTCGTTCAGCTATTACATGGAAATCAGTAATTTCCCGACCAGCTACGAACTGACCGGTCTGCCGCCCGGAATTACGCGATCGGGTCGATCCCTGTTCGGCACGCCAACCCAGGCGGGCGTCTTCACGGTGGAGGTTACAGCGACCAATGCCTATGGAAGTGGAAGCGGAGTCATCGAAATCATTGTCAGCGAGGGGCCGGTGATCACCAGCTCTTCCAGCGCCACCGGAATTCAGGGAAGTTCCTTTTCCTATACGGTGCAGACGATGGGGTACGGGGGCGTGACGGTGAGCGCAAGCGGACTTCCTCCCGGCCTGACATCCCAGGGAACCTACATCAGCGGAACCCCTGCTCAACTGGGGACCTACCCCGTCGCATTAAGTGTCAGCAACGCCTACGGCACCTCCGAATTTACCCTGACGATTGTCATTCACTCCCGTCCCGTCATCACGAGCGGCAACACCATCGACGCCCAGGTGGGCGAGCCGTTGAGCTACCACCTTACTGCGGATCACGATCCGACTTCATGGGATATCGTCGGCTTGCCCGCCGGCCTGCAACTCGATTCACTCACCGGTGAGATCACGGGAACTCCAACCATCGCCGGTCAGGTTCTCGCCAACGTCACGGTCCAGAACGCCTTTGGGACAAAGCAGGATACCCTGGTCTTTAACGTCGCCGCCGCCGGGAGTGATCTGAAGATTGATTTCCAGCAAGAGGTAAGCCCCACCGTTGTTTACACCGTCTCCACGGCAGCCATTGCAAACGATACGGAGGACCCGGCGGTTGGCCAGCAGGGGGCGGCGGATGAACCGCTGGCCTGGGTGGGTCGCACCTCCGCCTCGACCGTAGAGAGAATGTTGATTGCCTTCGACCTGACGCTGTTGCCGCAAGAGGCGACGGTGACGGCGGCGGAACTGGGCCTTTTCCTGCCCACGGACGATTTTCAGGCCGACAATCTGGAAATCCGGCTCTACGAAGCATTTCCCTTTGAAGGAGAGAACCCCAACTGGATCGACCATTCCGCCCGGAAAAATGCCGAGCTGGGCCGGGTTTCTCTGGCGTCCGGTGGAGCCTCGGTCATCCATGGCATGGCTGCGCTGGCCCAGGCGATCCAAACGGCCCGCGCCTCGGAAAATCCGGTGCTGTATCTCATGCTCCTGGCTCCCGCCGCCGAATCGGGGCTTTCGGCGTCCGGAAGCATCGTGGCGCATGGGGAAGACCCCGCACACAACCCCAGGCTGACCATATCCTATACCGCCTCCCCGCCTTCGGAGGCGCCGGAGATCACGAGTCCGCTGGTGGTCGCCGTTACGGTCGGGGAGGCGATGACCTACGGAATCACCGCGACCAATCGCCCGACGCAGTACGCGGCGTCCGGTCTTCCGGACGGGTTGACCATTGATCCGCAAACAGGCGTCATTTCAGGAGAACCTGAAGAGATCGGGGAATTTCCCGTAACCCTTGGCGCGACCAATCTGGTTGGAACCGGGGAAGCGGTTCTGCGCCTGAGGGTGGAGAGCCTTGCCCGCACCGACCAGTTGACGATCGTGAGCGGCGATCGGCAAAGCGGTCCCGTTGGCGAGTTTCTGAGCGCTCCGCTGGTGGTTTGCGCGTTGAGGCAAGGCGTCCCCCTTGAAGAAACGCTGGTCACCTTCAGCGTGCGCGAGGGAGATGGGGAGGTGGCGCTTGATGACGATTCCGCCCCGCCCAGCCACCGGGTTTCCGTACTCACCGACGAAAACGGACTCGCCGGAGTCTTTTTCAAAACACCCGGCTCCGTCAAGACTATCGAAGTGACGGCGGAAAGCGGAAACGCCGATCCGGTCAAATTCCAGATTTCCTCGACGGCGGATTCTGGGGAAGGAGACCAGATCACCTTGCGGGTGGTGAGCGGAAACGCGCAGGTGACCGCGCAAGGAAATGCCTTGCCGAATCCGGTAATCCTTGAGGTGACCGATGAAAGCGGTTTGCCGATGCCGGGAGTGGCGATGAGTTATGAAATGATTCAGGGCAGCGGCCAGCTTTCCGGAGATTCCGTCACCGGCAGCAATGGCAGGGCATCCCTTTCCGTGACGCTTTCCGGGCAACCGGGGACCATCCACCGCATTCGGGCGACCGCATCAGGTCAGGCGCAGGCAACCGTTGTCGCGACCACCGCATCCGCCGGAGGGGGAGGTGGCAATCCGGGGGGGAATCCTGATGGCGATCCGGGCGGCGGCGATCCGCCGGGGGAAACTCCGATGCCGGGTGGGAGCGGTACCAGGACCATGGACGCTTCCGCGATGCTCTCGGTTTCGAACCTTGTTGCTCAAGCGTACAGTGAATATGACAATGGAGGCTATCTTGAAGTGTTTGACCCAACAAGAGCCGTCCTCTCATGGGATAACGCTTCCATTGGAGGACAGGGGATCACCATTGATCGGCGCACTAGCACGACTGGTTGGATGCGTATTGCTACGGTCGGATCGGGTGTGACCTCGTATACCGATAATGGACTGAAAGCTGATCGTCGGTATTTCTATCGTGTTAGAGCTTATCGTGGAAACGAATCTTCCGCGCCAGCGGAGACCGCCTATCGTGTGCTTCTCATTAAGGCGTTGGAAAAACGTTATAGATACGCTTCGGAAGGAAAGGGATCCGTTGGGTGGCAGGAATATATCGAAAGCGGCGATACGCAAAGGTATTATCTTAAAAGAGTGGTTGAATCTTCAGAAACAACGTACAAGTCAACGGCTATAAGAAAGCCGGTTTTTAATTCGCAAACCGGTAGACTTGATTTTGAAATTGCCTATTATGGCGACTCCTCATATTTTAATCTAGGGAGTCTTGTACGCACGGAACCTACATCCATGATTTACGAAAACGGCTCGATTACGCTATCGGATGAATATACAACTGATCATCTAATTGCGGACACTGAAACCTTTGCGTTGTCAGATGTTGGTGATTGGGTGTCATACGATTATATTGATTATAATCATGATCCTTTTTATAATCCAATTGAAGAAGATTGGTGGTATAAGATATGGGATATGTATTGGGATTACTATGGGTACCCTGAGAATGCATTTATATCTTTAAGGGATATTGAGTATTATGAATCAAGCTATTATTTAACTATTGGTCAATATCGTTTTCAATTTTTCGATTCGTTCGATGGCAAAATAAATTTGCTCGAAATTTTTTCTCCTGAGAACGACCCTTTTACAACAAAAGACGAGTCAGACGACATCGTTGTTCACAAAAAACGTGCAATTTCATTTGGAAATTCGTCTTCCGAAGATTTTACTATAGACCCTCGTGAGCGAGGTGAAGATGGAACTTACTATATTGTTCCCGTGGTCGATCTAAATATAAACGATGAAAAAGGGGCTGAAATCGATGAAAGAGAGAGGCAGCAGGGTATTCCAATTGAAAAGGATAGTGAGGGTGAGTCATCGGTGACATTTTCCTTTTCCGTGACCGATTTGCCGAAAACTACATATACAATCAGCTGGACGAATTTTAGTAAATTTAGAGTGTATGCTTTTACTTATTATGCGGGATGGGTGGAAATCCAAAGTGGACAACAAGGGAATGCAAGCACGTTCTTCCAACTCGGGAATAGTACTTTCAAGATTGTTGCGGTTGACTCATTGAACGGGCAGGCGCGCACGACGTTGACCCTAACAACAACCGCGAACGATCAACTCCTTCACACCTCAACCGCCGATTTCGTCTACGAACCCCCCACCGCAAGCCTCGCCATGCCGCTGGACGAAGCCTCCGGAGCCCGGTATCGCAAAATTGGCCTGACCGGCATTCCCCTTCCCGACGATAAGCCGCAGCAAGCCGAAGAGAGCGGACAGGAGCCAGAAGAGACCTTTATCGACGCGCTGACGCTCGGTCTGCGCCACAGCACCACCGATATTTACCTCCCGATTCCGGGAAGCGACTTTGCTCTTTCAGCCCGGCGCGATTATCAATCCGAAGTCTGGAGCCTGAGGAACGGTCTGCGCCCTCAGGAAGACCCGACGAAACCGTTCGGGGTTGGCTGGAGTTCCAATCTGGTGCCGCATGTCAAGATAGTCAGCAATGTCGATGAACCGACCAAGGCTTACGTGACCGATGAATCCGGCGCGGTCCATTCCTTTGTCGTCTGGTATGAACCGGGCAACTCCCGGCCTAAATTCTTCCCGATGCCCACGGCAAAGCATCAGCAGGCTCCGAACCTGAGTTCGCTGGAAATCGTTTCGTCTGCGTCGAAGACGAATTACATCTTCAAGAGAAAATATGGTTCGACGCTGACCTTCGAATCGGCTGGCAGTCAATCGTTCCCCGCAAACCGGTTCAATGCGACCGGCAGCGGAACCTCCTACACCTACGCCCGCCTGAAAACCGGCGTGGACCGGCTTGGGTACACCCTTCTCTTCAGTTACGAAAATGCCACAAACCTCATTCCCAAAACCATCAGCGTCAAGGATCACCCCGACCTGAAAATCTCCATTCTCCAGGATGCGGGACTGATCACCAAAATCTGGGATGCCAAAGGATACGCGACGACTTTTGAGTACGAAAGCGAGACCTACACGAATACCCTCAACGTCAGCCCCGTCAAGAAACTCGCCCGCGTGATTCATCCTGACGGCTCCGTCACAAAATACACCTACGTCTTCACGGAGGAGATCAGCCCGGAGCCGCTTCCCCCGGATTCTCCGCAGACGAAATATTGGCATTGCGACCTCGCTTCCATCACCGACCCCCTCAACAACACGTATCAGTTTGACTACAACGGCGGCAGTCCCACGCCGGTCTTCGATCGTTCCAAGCTTGATTACAAGAGCGACGAGTTTTTCACCGGCTATTTTCCCCAGTCCGGATTGCCCAGAAACATCCGCAAGATCATCCTGCCCAACGGGGCGGAAAGCGAATTCTTCAACGATTCCAGCGTCTGGATCGCCCGGGATACTTCCGGGGCTCTCCAGGCCCAAGGCCAGCGGCGCAACCGCGTTACCGACGTGCTCGGGTTGACCCGTACCTATGAATTCAGCGATGCGAAAGTCATTCCGCTGCCAGAGATCACCAGCGCCGGCTACGCCGTCAATCGGAACTTCCGCGAACCCAAGATCGCGGTCTATCAACAGATGACCCTTGCCCACGGCACGCAGGGCACCGAGACGTTCGAGTTCGACATCGACGCGGCAATGGCGCTCAAACGCGTCACTGACCTGAGCGGAAACACCACCACATTCGCCTATGAGGATACATGGAACGCCCCGGCGGATTTCCTGCACATCCTTAATACGGATGCCTACCGCTACCACTCTGACCCCACCCGCCAGACCAACGCCCTGGGCAGCGTCAAATCATTCACCTACACGCCGGAATCCCGGTTGATGAAAACCATCACCGACGAAGCCGGCCGGACCACCACCTACGTTTTCGACAGCCGAGGCCGCCGGACGCAGGAAACGATCAGCGGGGACGGTGTGACCCAGGTGACGAAATTTACCTACGGGAATACCGCCCACCCCGGCTTCATCACGCGCAAAGTGGTCGAGAAACAGGCGGGCGACTCCTCCCCCACCACAAGCCTGGTCACCGAATCCATTCCAGACGCCAACGGAAACCTCGCCAGCGAAACCATCGCACCGGGATCGCTCAACCTCACCACCCGGCACACCTACGACGCCAACGGCAACCGCAAAACCACGACCGATCCCCGTGGCAACACCACCACCTTCAGCTACGACCAGCGCAACCGCCTCACGGCGATCAGCTATCCCGATGGCGGAACCAAATACCTCGTCTACGACGCCCGCGGCAACAAAATCAAGGAGTACGACGAAAACGGCCACGTCACCCTTATGGACTACGACGAAATGAACCGCGTCACCCAACAGGTGCGCGATCTCAACGGCAACGGGGAAAACGACGGGCGTGGCACCGACCTCGTTACCTCCTATACCTACAACAACGCGGGAGCCAGACTCAGCGAAACCGATCCTCGCGGGAACGCGACCACTTATCAGTACGATTCCCTGCAACGGCGGACCAGGGTCAAGGACACGGAGGGCAACACCACCACCTTTGAATATGGAACCAACAGCGGCGGCAGCGTCTTCGAAAGCACCGGCTTCAAGCCGACACGGAGCGTCGCACCGCGTGGCGTCGTCACGACGATTACCTACGACAACCTCTACCGGCCCGTCCTGGCCACCGTCACCGCGCCGAACACCGCGACCCTCACCACCGCACTCCAGTACGACGCCGTCGGCAACCCCGTCATCGCCACCGACAGCCTCAACCGTCAGACCCGGACCACCTACGACGGCCTCAACCGCCCCACCCGGGTGACCTACGCCGACGGCACCTATACCGAAACCAGCTACAGCACCACCGGCCTGAACTGGAAAATCCGCGACGAACTCGGGCGGGAAACCGTCACCGAATACGACGCCGCGGGCCGTGCCACGCTAGTGCGCCAGCCCGCCGTGGACCCGGGCGACGGCACCCCGGTCCACCCCGAAACGCGTACCATCTACGACGCCGCGGGCAACATCCTGGCCGTCATCAACCCGCTGGGCAACCGGTGGGACTACAGCTACGACGTCCGCAACCGCAAAGTGCGCGAGACCCAGCCGGGCGTCTACGACTTCGACACCGACGAAACCCGCCGCCCCACCTTCACCACCCGTTACGACGCCGTCGGCAACGTCATCGCCGCCACCGACGCCCTGGGCGGCACCGTCGATACCGAATACGACGCCGCCAACCGGCCCACCGACGTCTACGCCCCCGAAGTCGCCGTGGCAGGCGGCAACCCAAGCCGCCCCCACACCGCGACCACCTACGATGCCAACGGAAACATCCTGAGCGTCACCGACCCCAACGGCCATACCACCACCAACACCTACGACAAACTCAACCGCCTGCTGAGCACCACCGACGCCGCCGGGATCACCGTCCGCAACCAGTACGACGCGGCCGGAAACCGGACCGTGGTCATCGACGGCATGGGCCATCAGACCCGGTTTGAGTACGACGGGCATAACCGCAACACCAAAGTCATCGACCCTGCGGGAGAGGCCACCACCTACCAATATAACGCGCTTCACAAAACCCAGCGCACCGACGCCCTCGGCCAGGTCACCACCTACACCTACGACCTCCGCGACCGCCTCAAAAACGTCATCTACGCAAACGCCCCTCCGTCAAGCCCCATCCGCGCCCACACCTACGACGCCGTCGGCAACCTGCTCACCGTTAGCGAAGCCGGGAAATCAGGCAAAGCGGATGTTAGCTATACCTACGACGCCCTTAACCGCCAGATCACTGAAACCAGCGGCGGCCTTACCCATCAATACCGGTACGGCCTCGCAGGCGACCGCCTGAAAACGACCTACGGCGGCAGCGGTCTGGAAATCGTCTCCACCTACGACGCGCTCAATCGCCTGAGCACCATGACCGAAGGCGGCCGGACCACCACCTATCGTTACGACCGCAACGGCAAAACGCGACAAAAGGAACTCCCCGGTGCCACCATCACCGAAACCACCTACGATGCCCTTGGCCGCATCCAGACCATCCTCGAAAAGGTAGGAGTCAACGACCTGAGCGTAACGCTCAATGAGTATGACCTGGCAAGCAACGTCAAAACCGTCGAAGAACAATATTCGCAGGGCACCCTCCCTGATCGCACCGTCCGCAACACCTACGACGATGCCAACCGCCTGATTGAGGAAGCGATCGACCTCGAATCCGACGCCACAGCGGACATCACGACCAGCTATGTCTACGACGCCGGAAACAACCGGAGGCAAAAGACCGTCGTCGGAGGAAACAACGCCGGAGTCACCGACTACAGGATCAACCACCTCAACCAGATCGTGGCGATCGACGGGCCTGATGGCATCGTCGCCTACACTTACGATGCCAACGGCAACCGGCTTACCCGCAGCAAGGGAGGTCAAACCGACACCTACGCCTACGATTTCGAGAACCGGTTGGTGACACTGGAAAAGGCAACCAGCGGAGCAAGCGGAGTTTATAACTACCTCTACGACTACCGGACGCGTCGAGTGGAGCGTGACGAATGCCAGGCTGGGGGGAACACCACCAGAGTGATCTTCAGCGGAGGCCTCTCCTGCTTTGAGGAAGAAGGGGGTAACCGAATCGTCGAATACATCCGCGGCTCGGACTACGGCGGAGGAGTCGGCGGCATTCTCTACACGCTGAGAAGCAACGTCCCAAGCTATAACCACTACAACAACCGGGGAGATGTCGTGGCCAAGAGCGATGGGGTGGGGGCAATCACCTACGAAGCCCAGTATGAAGCCTTCGGTACGC
>Ga0206106_100120_pt1 | contig 139969 bp, 147 predicted proteins | sample 1B1ome_FD_148677 | JGI IMG/M metagenome (GOLD analysis project Ga0206106, IMG submission 148677) | Enriched microbial communities from leaf-cutter ant dump, University of Wisconsin, Madison, United States - 1B110A | ecosystem: Environmental > Terrestrial > Nest > Insects nest > Nest dump...
CCCCCGTCGCGCCCACCCCCGCCGCACCCCCCGCATCCGTGTCAGAAGTGCAGGAGACGCCGAGGGCTCCGGATGCGGCACCCCAGCGTTCTCGGGCCCCGCGGTGAGCGACTCCTGCATTTCTGACATAGCGGCCGACAGATCTCCTGCATTTTCGACGTGAGGACCGCCGATACGCTGGGCGCATGACCGCGCACGGCCCCCGCCCCCACATCGAGAGCTGGCTCACCGACATGGACGGCGTGCTCGTCCACGAGAACAAGCCGCTCCCGGGCGCGCCCGAGCTCATCCACCACTGGGTCGAGTCGGGCACGCCGTTCCTCGTGCTCACCAACAACTCGATCTTCACGCCGCGCGACCTCGCGGCGCGGCTGCGCGCATCTGGGCTCGAGGTGCCCGAGGAGCGCATCTGGACGAGCGCGCTCGCGACCGCCGACTTCTGCCGCAGCCAGATCCCGAACGGCTCGGCATTCGTCATCGGCGAGGCGGGGCTCACGACCGCGCTGCACGAGGCCGGCTTCGTGATGACCGAGACCTCACCCGACTTCGTGGTCGTCGGCGAGACCCGCAACTACTCGTTCGAGGCGATCACGAAGGCGATCCGCCTCATCAACGACGGCGCCCGCTTCATCGCCACCAACCCGGATGCGACGGGGCCGTCGGCCGACGGCGTGCTGCCCGCCACCGGTGCGATCGCGGCGCTCATCACGAAGGCCACCGGCAAGGACCCGTACGTGGTCGGCAAGCCGAACCCGATGATGTTCCGCTCGGCCATGAACAAGGTGGGCGCGCACTCCGAGACGACGGCCATGATCGGCGACCGCATGGACACGGATGTCGTAGCCGGCATCGAGGCGGGGCTGCACACGATCCTCGTGCTCACCGGCATCAGCGACGAGACCGAGATCGCGCGCTACCCGTTCCGTCCGTCGGAGATCCTCGCGGGCGTGCACGAGCTGCTGCCGTAGGCGCGGGTCGCCGCTATCCGGCGTCGCCCTCCGCCGCCGGCGCGACCGCGAGCGACCCCGTGAGGGGATCGCCGGATGAGCGGTTCACGAAGCAGTAGTAGCTGCGGTCGCCCGCGTCCCACTGGCTGCTTGTGGCCGGGTAGCTGCCCTCGAACTGCACGTCGGTGTACTGACCCGCGGCCGCGAGGTCGAGCACGCCGGGTGCCGAGCACAGCAGGGTGAGCTGGCCGTGCAGCGCCTCGGTGCCGGGGAAGGGGTCGTCGGTGACGCCCTCGGCCGACGGCGGGAAGGTGTCGCGGAACACGAGCTGCGCCGGATGCGGTTCCGCGCAGTCGACGACCGTGAACTCCTCGGCCCACGGGTCGTCGTACTCGGCGAGGCACTCGCCGCCGAGCAGCTCGTCCCAGGCCCACACACCCGGCTCGACCGGGCCGGCCGGCCGGGTCGTGGCCGACGGGCTCGGGTTCGGACTCGCGCTCGGCGAGGTGCTCGGCAGCGGCGCCGCGGCAGGACCGATGAGGTCGGGCAGACGCGTGCCCAGCAGGAACAGCGCCACGAGGGCCAGCACCGCCACGAGACCGCCGGCGACGCCGAGCAGGATCTTCTGCGCGCGCGAGATCTCGCCCCGGTGCGGCGCGGCCGCGGGTGCCGGCGCATCGTCGTTCGCGCGCGCCCGTGAGAACGGCGCCTGCGAGACGCCCGGCTCGGCCTCGTAGTCGCGGAAGTTCTCCTCCGCGAAGAGCGACTCGAGAGCGGATGTGGTCGCGGCGTCCTGCGCGATGCTCGTCGCGCCGAGCCGGTCGCCGGCACGCAGTTCGGCGCCGAGCAGCTCCGTCGCCGCGGGGTCGGATGCCGTGAGCCGCTCGGTCGGCTGGGTCGCGGCGGGCTCCGGGGGCGTCGCAACGGCATCCATCATCTGCGTCGGGATGTCCCAGCTCGGGGCGTCGGACGCATCCGGTGCGACCTCGGCGAGCCGCGCGGTCTCGAAGGGCATCGGCGCGGCGGGCGGCGCGGCAGGCGGGGTGGCGCCGTCGAGTGCGGACTCGAGTGGCGGTGGCGTCCACGCGGCCGTCGCGGGCGGCTCGGCCGGTTCGATGAGCGGGGGAGGCACCGGGGGCGCCGACGGCATCGCGGCGGTCGGCGGCGACGGTGCGACGGGCGGAGCGGATGCGGCGGGCGGAGAGGATGCGACCGACGGTGCGGGCGAGGCCGGTGCGGCGGATGCCGCGGCCGGCGGTGCGGGCGAGGCCGGTGCGACCGGCGGAGCGGATGCCGCCGCTGGCGGTGTGGACGCACCCGTCGGAGCCGCCGGCGGCACGAGAGGGGTGGGCTGCGGGGGCGATGTCGGCGGGACGGCAGACGTCGGCGGCACGGCAGACGTCGGCGGCACGACAGACGTCGGCGGCACGGCAGACGTCGGCGGCACGACAGGCGGGGCGGGCACCACCGGCTCGGCAGACGCGGCGGGCTCAGGTGTGGCGGGGGGCTGCGGTGCACGCGCAGGTACGCCGAACTGCGGGACCGGCAGCGGCGCCTCGGGCTCCTGCGGCACGGAGGGCACGGACGCCGAGAACGGGCGCGCGGGAGCGGACGACGGAGGCTCCGACGGAGCGGCGGGCGACGGAGGCGCCGACGGCCCGGCGACCTGCGGAGGATCGTTGCGCACCGGCGGCGTCGTCGAGCCTCCCGGTTGCAGACCCCACGAGAATCCTCCCGACGGCGACGACGGGGGTGCGGCAGCTGGCGGAACCGCAGCTGGGGGCGCCGTCACGGGGGGATGCGATGCGGGCGGCACCGAAGCGGGCGGCGCAGCGGGAGGCTCGTGCGGCGCGCTCGGCGCAGCATCCGGCTCGTCGTCGTCTGCAGCGAACTGCGCGGCGAGCCAGTCGCTCGCGGAGGGCTCGTCGTCGTCGCGGGGTCGATCGTTCATCGCGCGTGTGGGTTACTGCGGCTCGAGTCCGAGGTCGGAGAGGCGGATGGCGGCAAGGTAGGGATAACCGGCGGCCTCGATGCGCTCCTGCGCCCCCGTGGCACGGTCGACGACGACGGCGACCGCCACGACATCCGCGCCGACCTTCTGCAACGCCTCGATCGCCTTGAGGGGCGAGCCACCGGTGGTCGAGGTGTCTTCGAGCACGACGACGCGCTTGCCCGCGAGGTCGGGGCCCTCCACCTGCTTGCCGCGGCCATGATCCTTGGGCTCCTTGCGCACGACGAAGGCGTCATAGCCGAGCCCGCGGGCAGCGCCCTGGTGCAGCACCGCGGCCGCGATCGGGTCGGCGCCCATCGTGAGCCCCCCGACGGCGTCGACGTCGGGCAGCTCGGCGATCAGATCGACCATGACCTGCCCGATGAGCGGCGCGACGCGGTGGTCGAGGCTCACCTTGCGCAGGTCGATGTAGTAGCTGGCCTTCTTGCCGCTCGTGAGCGTGAAGTCGCCGTGGAAGACGGCCTCGTTCGAGATGTGCTCGATGAGCTGGGTGCGGGCGTCGGTCACGCCGTACAGCCTAGGGCCGCCATCTCGTGTGCCAAACGCTGTAGCGATTGACGTCGGGCACCAGCGATCACACGCGCGCGGGGCGAAACGCTGCAGCGTTTGACCACCAGCCGGGGCCGCTAGCGTTGAGAGCATGCGCATCGCGACCTGGAACATCAACTCGATCCGCACCCGGCACGCCCGCGCCATCGACTGGATGCTGCGCGAAGACGTCGACGTCGTCGCGTTCCAGGAGATCAAGTGCAAGCCCGAGCAGTTCCCCGACGAGGCGTTCCAGGACGCCGGCTACGAGGTGGTGCTGCACGGGCTCAACCAGTGGAACGGCGTCGCGATCGCCTCCCGGCATCCGATCGAGGATGTCGAGATCGGGTTCCCCGGCCAGCCCGGCTTCCTGAAGGGGCATGAGGGTCCGGATGCGCCCCTCGAGGCGCGCGCGATCGGCGCCACGGTCGAAGGGTTGCGCCTGTGGAGCCTCTACGTGCCCAACGGCCGCGCGCTCGACGACCCGCACTACGTCTACAAGCTCGACTGGCTCGCGACCCTCACCGCCGACGTGCGCGACTGGCTCGCGGCCGAGCCGGAGCTGCCGCTCGCCCTCATGGGCGACTTCAACATCGCCCCGCTCGACTCGGATGTGGGCGACCCGAGCCTCGTGCCCGGCCTCTCGACCCACATCTCCCCGCCCGAGCGCGAGGCGTTCGCGGCCCTCGAGGCGGCCGGCCTCACCGACGTCGTGCGCCCCATCCGTCCCGAGGGCTACACCTACTGGGACTACAAGCAGTTGCGCTTCCCGCGCAACGAGGGGCTGCGCATCGACTTCATCCTCGGGTCGCAGGCTTTCGCCGACCGCGTCGTCGACGCATCCATCCACCGCGAGGAGCGCAAGGGCGACGGCCCGAGCGACCACGTGCCGGTGGTCGTCGACCTCGACCTCGGCGTCGCGGATGACGACGACCGCCCGATGATCTTCTGACCCGCGCGGCTCCCCGCTGACGCCCGACGGCATCCGCGTCGTCGAGACGGCAGTTCCGACCCGAAAACCGCCGGCGGAAGGGTCGGAACTGCCGTCTCGACGCCCCGCGAGCGTGAGCGCGCCGCGCGGCTCCCGCTAGCGTGGGGGAAGCAGCGCGGCCGATCGCACGGGGGAACGCTGCGCCATCGACCGCAAGGGGGCGGGATGAAGAAGGTTCTGCGCATCGTCGGCGTCGCCGTGGGCGTTCTCGTGCTCGCGTTCGCGGCGCTCGTGTCGCACTTCGCGATCCTCGGCGGCGACTCGGTTCGCGCGCAGGCCGAGCGGATGCAGCACCTGCGGGATGCGGACGTCGCGCCCGCCGCATCCGCCGACACCCACGAGTTCGACGAGCTGCCCTACGGCGCACTCCAGGTGGTCGCCACCCACAACAGCTACAACCTCGAGCCCACCTGGCTGCAGACCGAGGTCATCCGGCTCGTCGAGCCGGGCGAGGCCGACGCGCTGCAGTACGCGCACGCGACGCTCACCGAGCAGCTCGACGCCGGCATCCGCAGCTTCGAGCTCGACGCCCGCTGGGACGGCGAGCGCTTCTGGTCGGTGCACGTGCCGCTCGTCGGCAACCGCGCCACCGCGCCCGATCTGGCCCTCGGGCTCGAAGAGATCGCGCTGTGGTCCGAGCGCCACCCCGACCACCTGCCCATCAGCATCATGGTCGAGGTGAAAGACGACTACATGTTCCTCGACCCGCGCCTGAACGACTTCGACGCGGATGCCGCGGCCGCCCTCGACGCGCTCGTCGCCACCCAGCTCGGCGAGCGCCTCTTCGCACCGGGCGACCTCGACGCCCTCGGCGGCGAGTGGCCCACCGTCGGCGAACTGCGCGACCGCGTGCTGCTCTACTTCGGCGACGACGAAGACGTGCGCGAGCTCTACCTCGACGGCCACCCGCAGCTCGAGGGCCGCAGCGTCTTCACCTCGTCGAAGACGGGGGCGGCGGATGCGCGGTTCGCGGTGGTCGACGACCCGCACGACCCGCTGCTGGCCGGCCTGCTCGCCGACGGGGTCATCGTGCGCACGCGCGCCGACGCCGACCTCGCGACGGATGCGCGCCAGCGCGACGCGGCCCTGGCATCCGGAGCCCAGATCGTCTCGACCGACTTCCCGGCCTCGGCGCCGCAGCAGGGCACGGGCTACCTCGTCGAGTTCCCCGGCGGGTCGCTCGTGCGCGCCGTGCCCTGACCGCGGCTGTGGGCCCCGCGGCACAGCGGCTCAGAGCCGCTGGCCTCCGGATGCCTCGATGCGCTGGCCGGTGACCCACGCCATCCGCGGGTCGAGAATCGAGGCGACCGCCGCACCGATGTCGTCGGCCTCGCCGATGCGCCCGAGCGCCACCGACGGCGCGATCATCGCGCGGTACTGCTCGTTGTCGCGCACCGCCCCACCGGCGAAGTCGGTGGCGGTGGCACCCGGCGCGATGGCGTTGACGCGGATGCCGCGCGGGCCGAGCTCGCGGGCGAGGTAGGTGGTCCACACCTCGATTGCGCCCTTCATCGACGAGTACACCGAGTAGGCGGGGTTCGCGATGAAGCGCGTGAGGCCGGTCGAGACGTTGAGGATGCTGCCCCCGTCGGCCAGCAGCGGTGCGAGCTGCTGGGTGAGCAGCACGACACCCGTGAAGTGCACGGCCACGAGCGACTCGATCGTGGCGCGCTCGATGCCGCCGAACGGGGTGTCGCCCGCGAAGCCGGCGTTGTTGACGAGCGCGTCGAGGTCGTCCCGCTGCCAGGTGGAGCGCAGCGCGTCGCGCAGGCGGTCGGCGAAGTCGGCGAAGCCCGCCGGCTCGGCGGTGTCGAGCTGCAGCGCCACCGCGCGACGCCCGCGGGAGGTGACCTCGGCGACGACCGCGGCAGCGGCATCCGCTTCCGTGCGGTAGGTGAGCACGACGTCGGAGCCGGCGTCGGCGAGGGCGAGCGCGGCGGCACGGCCGAGGCCGCGCGAACCGCCGGTGATGAGGGTGATGCGGGATGTGTTCATGCAGCAAGGCTGCGCGCGCTCGGCCGGCGCATCCAGGCCGCGTCGATCGGGGGATCGGCGATCCCTGGTTGGCGCGGGCGCGCGGGGGGAGGATGGGGGCATGGATCGCGCACAGCTCGCCGAGTTCCTGCGGCACCGCCGCGAGGCTCTGCACCCCGAAGACGTCGGGCTCTCGCGCGGTCCGCGGCGCCGCACCCCGGGGCTGCGCCGCGAGGAGGTCGCCCAGCTCGCGGGCATCTCCACCGACTACCTCAACCGGCTCGAGCAGGCGCGCGGACCGCAGCCGTCGCCGCAGGTGCTCGGGGCGCTCGCCCGGGCCCTGCGTCTCGGCGTCGACGAGCGCGACCACCTGTTCCGGCTGGCGGGGCACCCGGCGCCCGAGCGCGGCGCCGGCAGCATCCACGTCTCGCCCGCGCTGCTGCGCATCCTCGACCGTCTGCCCGACACCCCCGCGCAGGTCATCAGCGAGCTCGGCGAGACGCTCGCGCAGACCGCACCCGCGAAGGCGCTGCTCGGCGACATCGACGAGCGCGAGGGACTCGAGCGGATCACGGTGTACCGCTGGTTCTCCGACCCCAGCTCGCGCGATGTCTACGTCGCCGAAGATCAGCCCGAGCACGCGCGGGTGTTCGTCGCCGAGTTGCGAGCCGCGAGCGCCCGGCCCGGGTCGCGCGCCGGCGAGGTCGCGGCGGCGCTGCTCGCCGTCAGCCCCGAGTTCGCGCGGCTCTGGAACGAGCATGACGTCACGGCGAAGCATCCGCGCACGAAGCGGCTGCAGCATCCGGAGCTCGGCGTCATGACCCTCGACTGCCAGACCCTGCTCGACACCGAAACGGGCCAGCGGCTGCTCGTGTTCACGGCGCCGCCCGGCAGCCCCGACTCCGACAAGCTCGCCATGCTCGCCGTGATCGGCACGCAGAGCTTCGCGGCCACCTGAGCGGGCCTGCCGCGTCGAGACGGCAGTTCCGACCCGAAAACTTCGAGCGGATGGGTCGAAACTGCCGTCTCGATGCGCACGGTTTCGGGGTGGGCCTATCGCATGTCGTACGCGTCGCTTAGTCTGGCGACGTGCCCCCCACCGCGGTTGTGCCGGGCGCGACGCTCGCCTACGACGTCGCGGGGCCACCGGATGCGCCCGCCGTGCTGTTCGTGCACGCGGGCGTCGCCACGCGGTCGATGTGGGACCCGCAGTTCGACGCTCTCGCGGCCGATCACCGGGTCGTGCGCTACGACACCCGCGGCTACGGTGAGTCGCCCGGCGAGGCCGTCGCCTACTCGGAGGTCGACGACCTGCTGCGCGTGCTCGACGCGGCAGAGGTGGAGCGCGCCGCGGTCGTGGGCGCCTCCCGCGGGGGACAGTTCGCGCTCGACGCGGCCCTCGCGCATCCCGACCGCGTGTGCGGGCTCGTGCTCGTCGGCTCCAACCCGAGCGGCATGAGCGACGAGCGCATCGTCTACACCGAGAACGAACGCGAACTCGAGCGGGCGATGGATGCCGCGGAGGCTGCCGAGGATGTCGACGCGCTCGTGCGCATCGAGGTGCAGCTGTGGGATCTGGGCCCCGAGCGGGACTCCGACGAGGTCGACCCGGCGTTCCTCGAGCGCGCGATCGAACTCAACGTGGGTGCCGCGCACTGGGACTTCGCCGGCACCGCGACCCCGCCCGAGCATCCGGCCGTCGACCGCCTCGGCGAGGTCGCGGTGCCGACGCTCGTGGTGATCGGCGACCACGACGTCACCGACGCGAAGGTCGCGGCGCACCTGCTGCTCGAGCGCGTGCCGGGCGCGGAGGAGGAGCGCTTCGCCGACTCGGCGCACCTGCCGAGCGTCGAGCACCCCGATCGCTTCACGGCGGCGCTGCGCGGCTGGCTCTCGCGTCACGCGCTCTGAGGCACCCTCGGCTACGCCGCGAGCAACGCCGCCACGATCACGATGACGGGCAGCGACAGCAGGGTCGACAGCAGCACGGCATCCCGCGCGAGCGTCTCGCCTCGCCGGTAGCGCTGTGCGTAGTTGAACACGTTCTGCCCCGTCGGCAGCGCCGCGAGCACGACAGCGACGAACAGCGCATGGTCGTCGAGGCCGAACAGGAAGCGCGCGGCCGCCCACGCCACGAGCGGCATCACGACCAGTTTGAGCGCGACCGCCAGCACGATGTCGCGGCGGGAACCGGGGGTGTCGAGCAGTCGCCGACCGTGCAACGACATCCCGAAGTTGAGCAGGATCACCGGCACCGCCGCCGCCCCGACCAGCTCGAACGGGTCGAGCACGGGCTGCGGCAGCTCGACCCCGCTGAGTGCGACGACGAGCCCGGCCAGCGAGCCGATGATGAGCGGGTTGCGCACCGGCTGACTCAGGATGCGTCCCACGGATGCGCGCCCCGAGGTCGTCACGTCGAGTACGGTCAGCGCGATGGGGGCGAACACGATGAGCTGCAGCAGGATGACGGGCGCCGAGGCCGCCGCGTCACCGACGACGTACGCGGCCACCGGGATGCCGATGTTGTTGGCGTTGAGGTACCCGGATGCGAGGGTGCCGATGGTCGCGTCGGGCACCCTGCGCCGCCACACCGCGAGCGCCACGGTGAGGAAGATCGCCATGGGCACGAGCGCCGACACGGCCGCCACCGGCAGCTGCGTCGAGAAGAGCGCGTGCAGGTCGGCCTCCGCGAGCACCGTGAAGAGCAGTGCAGGCGACAGCACGAAGAAGGCGAGCCTGCTGAGCACCTGGTGCGCCTCGGGCCCGACGACGCGGAAGCGGGCGATGAGGTATCCGGCGACGATGACGACGGCGATGATCGCGAACCCGATCAGCACCCCACCCATCCGTTCAGCCTAGGTGCGCGGGGAGGCGGCCCGGCGACGACCGAGCAGCGCCGAGAAGGTGCGCGGATCGTTGCGTCGACGCAAGAAGCGTGCGTGGTCCACAACCCTTCGCACAACGATCCTTCCTAGGCTCGAAGGTTGAGAGGAGGCGCACCATGACCACGATCGCCCACACCCCGTCCATCATCGGAGAACCGGAGGTCGTCGAAGACGCCTCCACCGCGGAGCACAGCGCCGCATGGGCGCAGCTGAAGCGGGCGGCCACGGCCCTCCAGGCGCTGCAGGAGAAGGACGGCTCGATCCCCGACGCCGCCCACCACGACGAGGCCCGCGCCCACGTCACCGCGATCGTCGACGGCATCCGGGCTCTCGCCCCCGCGTTCCCGCACGACGCCGCCTACCTCGAGGCGCTGCCCGGCGACTTCGCACGCTGGGAGGAGGGCGGCTTCGGCGTGCCCGACTTCCTCGACTCGCTCGTCGCCTTCGACCCCGCGAGTCATCGCGTCGACGGTCTGCGTCACCTCGTGGTGTTCCCCATGTACACCCAGAACGGCTCGCCCGACCGCCACGTCGAGGCGCTCATCGTCGAGGTGATCTGGCCCGAGTTCATCGCGAAGCTCGAGGAGACCTACACCAACAAGCTGTTCGTCTCGTTGCGGCTGATCGACTTCACGCCCGGCTACGACACCAACTCGGCGGTGCTGTTCCCCGAGACGGTCGCGATGCGCGAGATCCCGCCGTTCACGTGGGGCGCGATCTTCCAGGATCGCGAGGCGGCCCGTTTCCGTCGCGTGGTCGAGGCTGCGGCCGACATCACGAAGCTCGACCTGCTGCCGAGTCAGCGCACGCTGCTCGACGACCAGGGGCTCGCCGAGCAGACCTTCGTGATGTGGGACCTCATCCACGACCGCTCGCACATGCGGGGCGACCTGCCGTTCGACCCGTTCATGATCAAGCAGCGCATGCCGTTCTTCCTCTACTCGCTCGAGGAGCTGCGGTGCGACCTCACCGCGTTCCGGGAGTGCGTGAAGCTCGAACGCGGCGATGACACCGACGAGCAGACCCGCGACCGCGCGGTGCACGTGCAGCACGCGATCCTGTTCGACCGCATCTTCCGGTTCCCGCTCACCGGCAGCCGCATCCGCAATTACGACGGGTTGGGCGGGCAGCTGCTGTTCGCGTGGCTGCACCAGCGCGGCGTGCTGCACTGGACCGACACGCAGCTCGCCTTCGACTGGGATCAGGTGCCGGATGCCGTGATCGCCCTGTCGGATGCGATCGACGAGCTGTACTGGCGCTCGATCGACCGCCCGAAGACGGCGCACTGGCTCGCCGCGTACGAACTGGTGCGCGGCACGCTCGAGCCGAACCCCGCATCCGTGTGGGCGCGCGGGCTGCCCGATGAGGTGCTCGCGGGGCCGCCCAAGGGTTACGCGGATGCCGTGCTCGACGACGAGTTCCCGCTGTCGATGTTCTACGAGGCGCTCGCGAAGAAGATGACCGACGTGATCGAGTCGACGCGCGGCATCACCGGCGCAACCCCCTGAGGCCGAGTCCGTGAGAGTACGCACTTTTGCCGAGAAACGGCACGTTTTCGCCCCAAAGTGCGTACTCTCGCGGATGGGGTGAGGGCATGAACGTCGTCGTCACGGGTGCGAGCGGCACGGCGGGGCACGCGGTGTGCGCCAGGCTGCGCGACCGCGGCGACACCGTGATCGCGGTCGGCACGGATGCGGCACGCCTCACCTCGGTCGCCGCATCCGATCGGCGCGTCGCCGATCTGACGGATCCAGATGCCGCACGCGCCCTCGCGGCGGACGTCACGGATGCGCACCGTCACGTCGACGCCGTCATCCACCTCGTCGGGGGGTGGCGCGGCGGCGACTCCCCCGACGCCGACGCGTGGTTGCGTCCGCGGCTCGTCGACACGACGGCGAACGTCATCGCGGCGTTCGAGGGTGCGCTCACGGCATCCGAGGGGCGGCTCGCGATCATCAGCTCGACCGCCGTGCGGCCCGGCGCGCGCAGCTCCTACGCGCGCGCGAAGGCGGATGCCGAGCAGCTCGTGATGCAGCTCGCGCAGCGGCTCGGCGCCGAGGACGGCGCAGCGACCGTCTTCGCGATCGGCTCGCTCGGCGAGGACGGCACCCCTGCGGCCGTTCTCGCCGAGCGGCTCGCGGCGTGGCTCACCGAGCCCGCGGCCGAGGTCAACGGCGCCCGCCTCCCCCTCCCCGGGTGAAGCCCCCGGGTGAGGGGTCGCAAAGTGCTCGCGACACGCCGGAATGAGCGCACTTTGCGACCCCTCTAGGGTGGGTGGATGAGCGACATCCGCGACGTGGTCATCGTCGGCGGCGGGCACAACGCACTCGTGGCGGCCGCCTACCTCGCGGGGGCGGGCCGCAGCGTCACCCTGCTCGAGCGACAGAGGCACCTCGGCGGCGCCGCCGTGTCGGCCGAGGTGTTCCCGGGCGTCGACGCGCGCCTCTCCCGCTACTCCTACCTGGTGAGCCTGCTGCCCGAGCGCATCCGCCGCGACCTGAACCTCGACGTCGAGCTCGCGCGGCGCCGCTTCTCGTCGTACACGCCGCTGCCGGGCAGCGACCGCGGTCTGCTGGTCGACACCGGCGACGCGCAGGCGACCGCGGCGAGCTTCGCCTCGATCGGGGCGGCATCCGACCACACGGCCTGGAACGCGTTCGGCGACGACACCGCCCGGCTCGCGAGCGCCGTCTGGCCGACCCTCACCGACCCGCTGCTGACCCGCGCCGAGGTGCGACGCGCGGTGGGCGACGACGCCGTCTGGGCGCAGTTCGTCGAGTCGCCCATCGGCGCCACCATCGAGCACCGCTTCACCGACGATCTCGTGCGCGGCGTCGTGCTCACCGACGGCCTCATCGGCACCTTCGCGCCCGCGGTCGACGCGACCCTCGCCGCCAACCGCTGCTTCCTCTACCACGTGATCGGCGGCGGAACCAGCCACTGGGACGTGCCGGTCGGCGGCATGGGCGCCGTCTCGGGAGCTCTCACCCGCGCCGCACGCGAGGCCGGAGCGGAGCTCGTGACGGATGCCGAGGTCACCTCCGTCACGCCCGACGGCGAGGTCGCCTACCGTAGCGGCGACGTCGAGCACCGCCTGGCGGGTCGCGTCGTGCTCTCCGGAGTCGCGCCGTTCGAGCTCGCCCGGCTGCTCGGTGAGACCGCGGAGCGGCCCGAGGGCGCGCAGGTGAAGGTCAACCTGCTGCTGAAGCGCCTGCCGAAGCTGCGCGATGCATTCGCCGACCCCGCGAGCGCGTTCGCCGGCACCTTCCATGTGCACGAGGGCTTCGCGGCGATCGACACCGCCTACAACGCCGCGCGCGAGGGCCGCATCCCGTCGCCCCTGCCGCTCGAGAGCTACTGCCACTCGCTCACCGATCCGAGTATCCTCTCGCCCGAGCTGCGGGAGTCGGGGGCGCACACCCTCACGGTGTTCGGCCTGCAGACGCCCGACCGGCTGCTCGAGGGTCGCGACCCGGATACCGCCCGCGCTGAACTGCAGGCCGCGGTGCTGCACTCGCTCGACTCGGTGCTCGCCGAGCCGCTCGAGGAGGTGCTGCTGACGGACGCCGAGGGTCGGCCGTGCATCGAGACGGCGACGACCCGCGACCTCGAGCAGAGCCTGCGGATGCCGGGCGGCAACATCTTCCACGGCCCGCTCGCGTGGCCGTGGGCCGAAGACGGCGACGCGCTCGCGACGCCCGCCGAGCGCTGGGGGGTGGCGACGGCGCACGAGCGCATCCTGCTGTGCGGTTCGGGCTCGCGCCGCGGGGGTGCCGTGTCGGGGCTCGGCGGCTACCACGCCGCGATGGCCGTGCTTGAGCTCTGACCCCGCCCTCATCCGCGCCGTCGCGTCGACCGCATCCGGGCTCGACCTGTTGCCAAACGCAGCAGCTCTTGCCAACCCGCGGCGGTCGTCTCTGCCGCCCAGGGCCAAGCGCTACAGCGTTTGACCACCGAGCCGAGTCAGTCCCAGGTGGAGGGGGCGGGGGTGCGGGTGCCGGGGAGGCGGATGCGGTCGGCCCACTCGTGCAGCCACTCGGGGATCGGATGCGCCACAGGGTCCATGCCGGTCACCTCGCTGAGCTGGTCCATCGGCACGGTGCCGCCGCGATCGAACAGGAAGCGACCCTGCACATACGCACGCGCGTACACCTCACCGTCGACCACGAAGCGCTGCTCGAGGTAGGCCGCGCGGTCGTCGAGCCCCAGGAATCGCGACTCGATCGTGTAGCGCTGACCGAGTTCGAGCGACTTGCGATACGCGATCGTCTGCGCCGACACGACCGGGTACATGCCGGCGTCGCGCATCCGCTTCCAGAGTCCGGTGCGCACCACGAGCTCCTGCCGCGCGTGGTCGAGCACCGTCAGGTACGCGCCGTTGTTCATGTGCCGCAACTCGTCGAGGTCGCCGAGCGTCACGCGCCGCGGCGAGCGGCAGACGTCGTAGATGTCGAGCGGCGGCAGCTTCGGCGCACGCGTCGCGAGCCAGAGGAGACGAGGAAGTCGACGGAGGATGCCCACGCGGGCACGTTAGACGATCCGTGAGCGGATGAGCGAGACGACTGTGGGGTGGGCACAATTCAGCGGGCGCGTCAGCGGCTGCGGTGCGCGGGGATCGCCAGCCGCGGCCCGTGCCGCTCGTAGCCGATGCCCGCCGCCTCGATGAGCCGCACGACGCGCTGCCGATGCCCGCGCCACGGCTCGAGCAGTTCGAGCATGCCGTCGTCGTCGACACGGTGCCCCGCGAGCGCGGTTCCGACGCGCTTGCACAGGTGCAGATCACCGACGCTCACCGCATCCGGGTCGCCGTGCGAGCGCTGCACGGTCTCGGCGACCGTCCAGGGGCCGATGCCGACGATCGTGCGCATGCGCCGCCCCGCCTCGGCCGCGGACACGGTCGCCGCACGCTCGAGCGCGTCCGCGACGGCGAACACCCGCATGAGCGTGTCGGAGCGCTGCGGCCCGACCCCCGCCCGGTGCCACTGCCACGAGGGGATGCGCCGCCACACGGCCGCCGTCGGCACGACGCGCATGCCGAGCGGCGCGGGCCCCGGCGCCGGGTCGCCGTGGCGCGTCACGAGTTCGCGCCACGCGCTCTTCGCCTCGATGCCCGTCACCTTCTGCCCCAGCACGCTCGGCACGAGGGCGGGCAGGATGCGCTCCGTGCGTGCCAGACGCAGCCCCGGCGTCTCGTGGTGCAGCCGGGCGATCATTGGATGCCGCGCCGGCTCGAATCCGGAGTCGTCGTCATCCGCGCCGAGCAGTCGCGGCACGCCCGCCACCGCCTCCTCGGCACCCGCACCCCACGCCCGCGCCTCCACGGCATCCGAGCGCTCCCGCAGCAGCAGGGTCGCCGTGCCGGAGGGCAGGCGCAGCGTGAGCCACCAGCCGTCGGCGTCGCGGCGGATCGTCGGATCGGTGCGCCCCTGCGCGAGCGAGCCCAGCACGAGTCGCAGCTCGATGCGGTGCGCGGGCGCGTAGCGCGTGGTGACCGGATCCATCGGGCTCAGGCTAACCCGCGGCGCCGACGCTCCCCGTCGGCGCCGCGATGCTTCCCGCACATGACGAGGGGCCGGGCGGATCGCTCCTCCCGGCCCCTCGCGCCCGATCGATCAGGCGCAGACGTACTGTCCGGGCGCCACCTCGGGGCAGTTGCTGATGATGGCCGCGAAGAGCGCACCCCACAGGATCCAGAAGATGATCCACAGCACCGAGAAGATGATGCCGAGGATGAGACCCACCTTCGCGGGGGTGTTCTTGTAGCCGGCCTTCTTCGACTGCGAGAGCGCGATCGCGCTCACGATGAGGCCGACGATCGCCGCGAGGAAGCTCAGGACGAGGCCGACGATGCCGAGGGTCTTACCGGGGTAGCTCGCACCGGGCGCGGCGGCGGCCGGAGCCGCGGGCGCGGCGGGAGCAGCAGGCTGCGACTCGGGGGCAGGGACGTTGGGGTCGGTCATGACGCTCCTTGTGATGGTGGTGGTGGCCGGTGACACCCGGCCAGGGGGCACTCTACCGAGAGTCGTCGCCCGGGCGCGACAGGCGCGACTGTCAAAACAGGGCATGATAGCCAGGTGAAGATCGGAATCCTCACCAGTGGTGGCGACTGTCCCGGGCTCAACGCGGTCATCCGCGGCGCGGTGCTGAAGGGCTTGACACAGCACGACGACGTCGAGTTCGTGGGCATCAAGAACGGGTGGAAGGGCCTCGTCGAGGCCGACGTGCACCCGCTCGGACGCCCGCAGGTCATGGGCATCTCAAAGCAGGGCGGCACGATCCTCGGCACCTCCCGCACGAACCCGTTCGAGTTCGGCGGCGTCGAGCGGGTGCGCGAGGTGATGGCCGAGACCGAGATGGATGCCGTGGTCGCGATCGGCGGCGAGGGCACCCTCGCGGCGGCCAAGCGGCTCACCGACGAGGGCATCCACATCGTGGGGGTGCCGAAGACCGTCGACAACGACCTCTCGGCCACCGACTACACCTTCGGTTTCGACACGGCGGTGCAGATCGCGACCGAGGCGATGGACCGGCTGCGCACCACGGGCGACTCCCACGGCCGCTGCATGGTGGCCGAGGTGATGGGCCGTCACGTCGGCTGGATCGCCCTGCACTCGGGCATGGCCGCGGGCGCGCACGCGATCCTCATCCCCGAGCGCAAGACGAGCATGGACGAGATCTGCGGATGGGTCGACTCGGCCCGTGCACGCGGTCGCGCCCCGCTCATCGTGGTGGCGGAGGGTTTCCAGCTCGACACGATGGACGACGCCCACTCCGAGCGCGGCCTCGACGCCTTCGGCCGCCCGCGTCTCGGCGGCATCGGAGACCAGCTCGCGCCCGAGATCGAGGCGCGCACCGGCATCGAGACCCGCGCCACGACCCTCGGGCACATCCAGCGCGGTGGCACCCCGAGCGCCTACGACCGCGTGCTCGCGACCCGCTACGGCATGGCCGTGGTCGACATCGTGCTCGAGGAGCAGTGGGGCAAGATGGTGGCCCTGCGCGGCACCCAGATCGTGACCGTGCCCTTCGAAGACGCCCTCGGCCGGCTCAAGACCGTGCCGCAGTCGCGCTATGACGAGGCAGCCATCCTGTTCGGCTGAGCCGCTCGGCTGCCCGGACGTTATGGGCGGAAGTAGCGTGCACCCCGCCTCTCGCCCCGGATCTGCAATGCTCCCTCATTACGAAGTCGTGACAGCAGACGGCGAGCTTCGTACGAACTGGTTCCGCAGAGCTCGGCCGCCTCACTCCGTGAGATGCTGCCATTCGCATCGACGTAGCTCAGAATCATCTGCACCTGCTGGGGCTCATCGAAAGAGCGAACACGCACATAGTTCGCAGCGCTCGACAATGAGCGGTAGGTTGACGCGCTCAGGGTGTAGCGACGCGCCCGCCCATCACCTCGCATTTCGATGAGGCCATCCTCTACAAGGGCCGTGAGGCGGGCTCGGGTACGTTGGAGGGGCTGCTGGAGCACTTCGGAGAGGTCGCCGAGCGTCATTCTGGGGTCGTCTTTGAGCGCGCGAACGATCTGAAGATCTGGAAGGTCGAAGGGACGTTGCGTGCGCTCATCATGTTCGATGACGAAGCGTACGAGCTCGGTGTCTGCACCGCCCAGATCGACGGTCACCGACACGTGGTCCGCGCTCGACCGAGTGAAGTCTGGCTCTGGCCGACCCGAGCGAAGCGCCGCTTCGAATACTCGGTTGATTCCCCGCCCGGCGCGGTCGACGAGCCGTGCCTCGCGGAACGCGTCGGCGAGAACGCGACTTCGCGGATTGCTGCTCTCCAGCAGGTTGTCTACTGTGATTCCTCGTGGGAAGCCGCCCGGGCTCGTGATCGTCAGCTGATCGTCATGCAGTTGCACACGCGTCGCGCCCATCACCGTGTAGTCGCGATGCACGAGTGCGTTAGCTACCAGCTCGCGTGCGATAATCTCCGGCACCCGATCAATCTCGATACGCGTGAGTCCGATGACGACCTCGTCGCTCTGATTCTGCTCCCGAAGCAGCGCGAACAACGCATCCGCAGATTTCAGAAGCGGATCACGCCGGATGACTGTGGTGCGAATGGCGCCACGCTCGAGAACTTGGAAGACTGTCTCGTGGGTGGGAACGAATCGCTCGAGGGTTGAGGAGTGGCCGAAGAGCAGGAGCGCCCCCCGGCGGAGCGTCAATCCGTTGTCGCGAAGTTCCGCAAGGCCCAAGGCGCTGAGAAGCTCGACGTCGCCCATCCCCGCGAACGCGCTGGGCGGGCCCCCTCCGAGTCCGGCCAGATGTCGAAACCGGTCGAGTTCGGCGCTATCGAGGTCTTCCATTCGAGCACTTGGCTCGGCAATCGTGGCGAAGTCGGCTTCTCCCCGCGCAATTCTGTCGGCGAGCATCTCATGTGCCAGGAAGGGAAGGCATGCTGGGCGACCGTCTGATCCGAGTCCGCGCCTGACGTACTTGCCGTCCTTCGTTCCGGAGACGGTAGCGGCCTGATCAACGTGCACACGGATGACCTCTCGACCGTAATAGTCGATGAGCTCGACGTGGGTCACGATCTGAGGAACCGTGTTGTTTGCGATGAGTGCTTGTAGTTTGAGCGGGTCGGTGTGGGATCCGTGCCGAGGGCGCGCCCCGGTGACGTCACCGTCGTCCTCGACGCCGATATAGAGGTCGCCAGCCCCATGGGACGAGTTCGCGAGACAGACGACCGCTTCCACAAGGCTGGCATCATTGAACTGCTTCTTGTGGTCGGATTTGAACTCGACGGTCATCGTCTCGCCTGACGCGAGGACGTTCGCGAGGTCTTCAGGTGTCATGTTCATATGATTTCATATTTATGAACTTTTCTGACGAGCTTCATATTGATCCAAATCGTTCATATTCATATCCATTTGGATGTGAGCCTGTTGAGAAGCCCCGCTCGCCTAGGCTCGAACAATGGTGCGCGCACTGCAGATGACCCGCGGCGACGACGGCGCGAGCGTCGATGTCGTCGCTGTCGCCGAGTCGGAGCTGGGCGAGGGCGAGGTGCTGCTCGACGTCGCCTACTCGAGCCTCAACTACAAAGACGGGCTCGCTCTGCGCGGCGATCGCGGCGTCGCCCGCATCTCGCCGCTCATCCCCGGCATCGACGTCGTGGGTACGGTGCGTGAGTCGAGAGACGAGCGCTGGCAGAGCGGCGACGAGGTCGTGCTCACGGGCGCCGGCCTCGGTGAAACCCGCAATGGTGGTTTCTCGACGCGGGCTCGCGTCCCGTCCGCATCGCTCGTGCGCGTTCCGCCGCAGCTCGGGATGCGTCGCGCCGCCGCGATCGGCACCGCCGGCTTCACGGCCGCCCAGGCGGTGCTCGCGCTCGAACGCGCCGAGCTCCCCGACGGCGACATCGTCGTCACGGGCGCGACGGGCGGCGTCGGGTCGATCGCGGTGATGCTGCTCGCCGCATCCGGAAGCCGTGTCGTCGCCGCCACGGGCCACCCCGGTGACCGCGGCTACCTGGAACGGCTCGGCGCATCCGAGCTGCTCGACCGTGCCGAACTGCAGCAGGCGGGCAAGCCCCTGCAGGCGAGCCGCTGGGCGGGCGCCGTCGACGTCGTCGGCGGCACGACCCTCGCGACGCTGCTCGCGCAGACCCGCTACGGCGGGGCCGTCGCGAGCTGCGGACTCGTCGAGAGCCCCGAGCTCGTCACGACCGTCATGCCGTTCATCCTGCGCGGGGTGGCGCTGCTCGGCATCAACTCGGTCGAGGCGCCGCTCGCCACGCGAGCTCGCGTCTGGGAGCGTCTCGCGCGCGACCTCGACCTCGGCCTGCTCGACAGCCTCACGACCGAGATCGCGCTCGACGAGGTGCCCGCCTACGCGAGCCGCATCCTCGCGGGTGACACCCGCGGACGCATCGCCGTGCGGGTGCAAGACTGAGGCGATGAACACCGCCGTTCTCGTCATCGGGTCTGTCTTCGCCGGTATCGCGGCGCTCATCCACGTGTACATCTGGCTGCTCGAGAGCGTGCTGTGGACGAGCGCGTCGACGCGGCGCACCTTCGGAGTGAAGAGCGCGGAGGACGCCGAGACGCTGCGCCCGATGGCCTACAACCAGGGCTTCTACAACCTCTTCCTCGCGCTCGGCGTGGTCGTCGGGCTCGTGCTCATGTGGTCGGGGATGCAGCTCGCGGGCGTCGTGCTCGCCCTCTTCGTGTGCGTCAGCATGGTGCTCGCGGCCCTCGTGCTGCTCACCTCGAACCGTCGGATGCTACGGGCCGCGCTCGTGCAGGGTGCGGTGCCGCTCGTGGCCGTGGTGCTGCTCGCCGCGGCGCTGGCTCGGCTATGACCTGGCGCTCGCCGCTGCGCGTGCGGCGACCGGGAGCGCGGCACGGATGCGCTCGAGCGCCGCGTCGTCGTGCGCTGCCGTGAGGAACCACGCCTCGAACACGCTCGGCGGCGCCGCGACGCCCGCGTCGAGCAGCGCGTGGAAGAACGGCGGGTAACGCCAGGCGTCCTGCGCCTTCGCGTCGGCGTAGTCGTGCACCGGTTCGTCGCGGAACGCGATCGAGAACAGACTGCCGGCGCGCGGGATCACGTGGGCGACTCCCTCGGCGTGCAGCGCCTGCGAGACCCAGCCGGCCACGGCATCCGCCGCCCGGTCGACGTGAGCGTAGACCGCGGCGTCGGCGAGCCGCAGCGTCGCGAGACCGGCGGCGACGGCGAGCGGGTTCCCCGAGAGCGTGCCTGCCTGGTACACGGGGCCGAGCGGCGCGAGCAGTTCGAGCAGGGCGGCGCGCCCGCCGAGAGCGGCGAGGGGCATGCCGCCGCCGATCACCTTGCCGAAGGTGAAGAGGTCGGGCGCCCAGCCCTCGCCGGCGCCCTCGAGCCCCCACCACCCGGCGGGCCCGACCCGGAAGCCGGTGAGCACCTCGTCGAGAATCAGCAGCGCCCCCTCGGTGTGCGCGAGCTCGCGCAGCGCGCGGTTGAAGCCCGGCTGGGGCCTCAGCACGCCCGCGTTGGCCCCTGCCGCCTCGGTGATGATCGCCGCGATCCGCCCCGGATGCGCGAGGAACGCGGCGCGCACCGCGTCGAGGTCGTTGTAGGGCAGCACGAGCGTCTGCGCCGCGATGGGCGCGGGAACGCCCGCCGAGCCCGGCAGGCCCTGCGTGGCGACGCCCGAGCCGGCGTCGGCGAGCAGCCCGTCGGAGTGTCCGTGATAGTGCCCCGCGAACTTGATGACGAGGTCGCGCCTCGTCGCCCCGCGCGCGAGCCGGATCGCCGTCATGGTCGCCTCGGTGCCCGTCGAGACGAGCCGCAGCCGCTCGACCCCGCTCGCCGTGCCCAGCCGCTCGCGCACGAGCTCGGCGAGCTCGGTCTCGGCGGGGGTCGACGCTCCGAAGGAGAGCCCGCGGGCGGCGGCCTCCTGCACGGCCGCCACGACCTGCGGATGCGCGTGCCCCAGCAGCGACGGACCCCACGACGCGACGAGGTCGACGTACTCGCGGCCCGCGACATCCGTCACGGTCGCGCCGCGCGCCGACACGAGGAAGCGCGGCGTGCCGCCGACCGAGCCGTACGCACGCACGGGCGAGTTGACGCCGCCGGGGAGGGCCGCCTGCGCGCGGGCGAACGCCGCCTCGTTCGAGGAGGCCGGGCTCGCCGCGCCGCTCACGCGCGCGCCCAGCGTTCGGCGACCTCGACCGCGTAGTAGGTGAGCACGGCATCCGCACCCGCCCGCACGATCGAGGTGAGCGACTCGTCGATCGCCCGCTCGCGCTCGATCCAGCCGTTCGCGGCGGCGGCCTCGATCATCGCGTACTCCCCCGACACCTGGTAGGCCCACACCGGCACGCTCGACGCGGCCGCGGCATCCGCGAGCACGTCGAGGTAGCTCATCGCGGGCTTCACCATGACGATGTCGGCACCCTCGGCCACATCGAGCTCGACCTCGCGGGCGCCCTCGCGACGGTTGGCCGGGTCGAGCTGGTACGTGCGGCGGTCGCCCTGCAGCGACGACTGCACCGCCTCGCGGAACGGGCCGTAGAAAGCGGATGCGTACTTGGCCGCGTACGCGAGCGTCGGCACGTGGTGCGCGCCCGCGGCATCGAGTGCCGCCCGCACGGCGGCGACCTGGCCGTCCATCATGCCCGAGAGCCCCACGAGCTGCGAGCCGGCCTCGGCCTGCGCGATGGCCATCTCGCGGTAGCGCACGAGCGTCGCATCGTTGTCGACGCGGCCGTCGTGGTCGAGCACGCCGCAGTGGCCGTGGTCGGTGAACTCGTCGAGGCACAGATCGGTCTGCACGACGAGCGCGTCGCCCACCTCGGAGCTCGCGATGCGCGTCGCCACGTTGAGGATGCCCTCGACATCGCTCGCCCCCGAGCCGACGGCGTCCTTGTGCTCGGGAACCCCGAACAGCATGACGCCGCCGATGCCCGCCTCCGCCGCGCGCTGCAGTTCGGCACGGAACGAGTCGAGCGAGTGCTGCACGACGCCCGGCATGGATGCGATGGGGCGCGCCTCGCTCGCCCCCTCCGCCACGAACAGGGGCAGCACGAGCTGGGCGGGAGCTACCCGGGTCTGCTGGGTGAGGCGGCGCCACGCCGCGCTCTGCCGCAGGCGGCGCGGACGGATGATCGGCGCGCCGTTCATCCGGCCTCGGCGTATTCGATGAGGGCCTCGATGAGCGACTCGGTGCTGCGCTCCTCGGCGATCACGTGCACGGGCAGGCCCGCCGCACGGGTGTCGAACGCCGTGCGCGGGCCGATGCAGGCGACGACCGTGTCGTCGGGCAGGGGCGCGAGCTGGTCGGCGACCTGGCGGGCGACCGAGCCGGAGGTCACGAGCACGGCGCGGATGCGGCCCGAGGCCACGTCGCGCGCGACGTCGGGCGACACGGGCACGCCGACCGTGCGGTAGGCGGTGACGAACTCGACGTCGAAGCCGAGCTTGGTGAGGCCCGCCACGAGCGTCGGGTCGGAGAGGTCGGATTGCGGCACGAGAACCCGCCCCGCGGCGGCCGGGTCGGGCCACTCCTTCACGAGCCCGCGCGCGGAGTTGTCAGAGCTCGGCACGAAGTCGACACGGTAGCCGGCGAGCTGCAGGGCGGATGCGGTCGTCTCGCCGACCGCCGCGATGCGGGTGTTCTCCGGCACCTTCACGCGCTGCCCGTTGAGCACGTCGACGGTCGTGGCGCTCGTGACGACGAGCCACGAGAACTGGCCGTCCTGCAGTTCGTGCAGCGCGTTGGCGAGGGTCGTCGGGTCGTCGCTCGAGGCGAAGTTGATGAGCGGCGCGATCACCGGGATGCCGCCGTAGCCGCGCAGCGTCGCGGCGACCGAGTCGCCCCACTTGCCGCCACGGGGCACGAGCACGCGCCAGCCGGAGAGCGGCTTGCCGGGTTTCGTACCGGGAGCGTTCATCCGCGCCCCCCTGCGAGCGGAGCGAGGTCGGCGGCACCGGCCGCGAGCAGCTCCTCGGCGACGCGTGCGGCGAGCTCGCCGGCGGGGTCGCGCGCATCCTCCGGGTAGAGGGCGTGCGAGGCGGTGAGCTGCGCGGAGCCGTCGAGGGCGTAGACGCGCGCCGAGAGGAACAACAGGCCGTCCTCGAACAGGGCCGTCGCCCCGAGCGGGGCGGCGCATCCGGCCTCGAGACGCGCGAGCACGCCGCGCTCGGCCTCGGCGGCGAGGCGGCTGGGCTTGTGCTCGAGCTTCGCCACGAGCCGCTCGTCGCCCGTGCGGGTCTCGACGGCGAGAGCCCCCTGCGCGGGAGCCGTCGGCCAGTCGCTCAGGCTCAGCAGCTCGGTGGCCGCGTCGCTGCGGCCGAGGCGCTCGAGCCCCGCCGCGGCGAGCACGATCGCGTCGAGGCGGCGCTCGGGGTCGTCGCTGTCGAGGCGGGCGAGGCGCGTGTCGACGTTGCCGCGGATGTCGACCACCTCGAGGTCGGCGCGACGGCTGAGCAGCTGCGCGCGGCGGCGGGGCGAGCCGGTGCCGACGCGGGCTCCGGACGGCAGCGCGTCGAGGGTACGGCCGGCGGATGCGCACAGCGCGTCACGCGCGTCGGCCCGCTTCGGCACGGCGGCCACCGTGAGCCCCGGCAGCGGCGCGGTCGGGAGGTCTTTGTACGAGTGCACGACGGCGTCGACCTCCCCCGCGAGCAACGCCTCACGCAGGGCCGCGGCGAAGACCCCCGCGCCGCCCAGGTCGGCCAGCGGCGCACTCGAGCGGTCGCCCTCGCTCTCGATCGCGACGAGCTCGGCGCCGAGACGCTTCGCGACCGCGCCGGCCTGCGCGAGCGCGAGCGCGCTGCCGCGCGTTCCGAGTCGGAGAGTGCTCACGGTGCCACCCCCGCGATGGCGGGCGTGAACCCGGCACGCACGTTCTCACAGCATCCGGGACGGCACACGTCGAACCACGGGCCGAACTCGGTGAGCGCGGGACGCTCGGCCGTCGCTGTGCCGTTCACGCGCTCGAGCACGAGATCCACGAGACCCGCGACGTAGGCCGGATGCGTGCCGGGCGTGGGGGTGCGCACGGCGATGAGCCCGTGCTGCTCGGCCGTCTCCATGGCCTCGGTGTCGAGATCCCAGAGCACCTCCATGTGATCGGAGACGAAGCCGAGCGGAACGATCACGACGGCGGCGACCCCCGCATCCGCGAAGCCCGCGATGACGTCGTTGACGTCGGGTTCGAGCCACGGCTGCGTGGGCGGGCCGGAACGGCTCTGGTAGACGAGCTGCCACGGCACGGTCGAGCCGAGCTCGCGCATGACGACCTCGCCGACCGCGAGATGCTGCGCCGCGTACGCACCACCCGGGCCGTAGTCGACGCTGCGGTCGCCGGAACGCAGGGCGTCGTCCGTGGGGATCGAGTGGGTCGCGAAGAGCACGCGGGTGGCCTGCTCGGGGATGCCGCGCCGCGCCAGCTCGGCGAGCGCCGCGCGCACCCCCTCGACGAAGGGCGTCACGAAGCCGGGGTGGTCGAAGAACTGCCGCACCTTGTCGATGCGCAGCTCGTCGCCGAGCGCGGTCTGCTCGAGCGCCATGGCGAAGTCCTCGCGGTACTGCCGGCAGCTCGAGAAGCTCGAGTAGGCGCTCGTCGCGAGCCCGAGCAGCGTGCGGAACCCGCGCGCGTGGGCCTCCTGCAGCGCCTCGGCGAGGTAGGGCTGCCAGTTGCGGTTGCCCCAGAGAACCGGCAGCTCGATGCCACGGGAGGCGAGCTCGGCCTCGAGCGCGGCCTTCAACTCGCGGTTCTGCTGGTTGATGGGGCTCACGCCGCCGAAGTGGCGGTAATGGTGCGCCACCTCCTCGAGCCGCTCGTCGGGGATGCCGCGCCCGCGCGTCACGTTGCGCAGGAACGGGATGACGTCGTCCTGGCCCTCGGGGCCGCCGAATCCCGCGAGCACGATCGCGTCGTAGGCCACCGGCTGCTCCACGTGCTCCGGGCCGGCCGCGGCAGCGGGAGTCGCCGCGAGCACGGGGCCGGCACCGACGCCGTTCGTGATCGTCATCCCAGCACCTCGGCCACCTCGTCGACGCCGATCCGCCGACCTGTGAAGAACGGCACCTCTTCGCGGATGTGCAGGCGTGCCTCGGTCTTGCGCAGGTGCCGCATCAGATCGACCGTGTCGACCACGTCATCCGCCTCGAGCGCGAGCACCCACTCGTAGTCGCCGAGCGCGAAGTTCGCGACCGTGTTCGCCTGAACGCTCGGGTAGGCCCCGCCCTTGCGGCCGTGATCGGAGAGCATGGCGCTGCGCTGCTCGTCGGGAAGCAGATACCAGTCGTAGCTGCGCACGAACGGGTAGACGGTGAGCCACCCCTTCGGCGGCAGGCCGCGCAGGAACGCCGGCACGTGGCCGCGCGCGAACTCGGCCGGCCGGTGGGTGCCGAGCACGTTCCAGGTGGGCAACAGGGCCGCGATCGCGGGAACGCGACGCAGGATGCGCAGGGCCGCCTGCAGCGCCTCCGCCGTGTCGCCCGTCAGCCACACCATGAGGTCGGCGTCGGCCCGCAGTCCCGAGACGTCGTACAGGCCGCGCAGGGTCACGCCGCTGCGCTCGACGGCCGCCACCGCATCCGCGAGCCCCGAGGTGTCGGCCGGGCCCCGCGTCGCAGGGTCGCGCCGCCAGACCGCCCACAGCGTGAAGCCGGTGGGCTCGTCGTCGGGCAGGGGTGACACGGGAGACGAGGACGTCACCCGCCTATCCTCCCCCGATCACCCCCGGGGCGCGAATCGAGCCTCAGTCGTCATCCCCGCCGAAGATCGCCCACGCGACGAGGCCGACGGCGATGATCGCGACGGCGGCTCCGCCGACGATCCACGGCACGGGGTTCTTCTCATAGGCGACCTTCGCCTTCTCGACGAGCTCGCTCGTGCGCTGGGGCACGTTGAACTTGTCCTCGAGCGCGTCGAGGGTGTCGGCCAGCTCGTGGCGGGCCTTGGTAGCTGCGGCCTTCGCGGCCTCGGTGGCGTCACTCATCCTTGCCTCGTCTCCCTTCGCCCTTGATGGCGGAGATGTCCTTCTTGATGGATGCGATCGATTCGGTGGGCACGGGCGGCATGCCGCTCATGAGCACGCGGTAGCCCACGAGGCCCAGGATGACGGCGACGAGCAGCAGCACCCCCGCCACGATGAGCGCCGCCGCCCACGCGGGGAGCACCGCGCTCAGCCCGATGATCGCGAGGGTCAGCAGCACGCCGATGAAGAACATGAGGGTCACGACGGCGCCGAGCAGCAGCCCCGCACCCGCACCGATCGCCTTGAGCTTCTCGACGATCTCGGTCTTGACGAGCTCGATCTCGCGCTGCACGAGCAGCTGCACCTGCTCGGGCAGGCTCGTGAGCAGTTCGAGCAGCGAGCGCTTGCGCGGCTTCGTCTCCGGCTTCGGCTCCGCGGCGGGGTCGGTCATCGCGCTCCCCCTAGGAGTTCGAGCCCGACGCCGACTTCTTCGAGCCGCTCGCGGGCTTCTTCGTGCTCGAGCTCGAGCTCGAACGCGTGCTCGACGAACCGGAACGCGAGGAGGAGCTGCGCTTGCTCGCGGAGGAGCCGGCTTCGCGGCCCGCGACCTGGGCGGCGACCTTCTTCGCGCCGTCGGCCACGAACTCGACCACCTCGGGCGCCTTGTCCTTCACGAAGTCCTGCACGGTGTCGACCTGACGCTGCACGACGGGGGCGTTCCACAGGCTGCTCGCGGCCGCCTTGATCTGCTCGTAGCGTTCGCGCCCCGCGCGCGTGCCGAGCACGTATCCGACGCCGAGTCCGGCGAGGAAGAGGATCTTGCCTTTCATGGTGCTCCGTTCTCCGCGACCCGCTGACGCGGTGAGGTGACCTGGCTCCGATCCAGACTAACCCTCGCGCCCCCGGCTGTCGGAGGGGATTGCGTCCACGACCGATCGTGAGTAAGGGATCACAGCAGCGAGACCGGTGCCGGATTCAGCCTCCCCCACCCGATGCATTCCGTCAATGGCATGCGCAGCATCGCTGCGACGTCCGACCCGCTCCCACGGCACGGTCGCGGTGTCGATCGGATGCGGCAGCGCGGTGCCCAGCAGCAGCTCGGCGTCGCGACGTGCCACCTCGGGCGTCACCTCGACGTCGGCGTCGTACGACAGCCGCACGAGCTGCAGCGGAGTCGCCTCGGCGAGCCACTGCCACTTCGCGGAGAGGTGGGTGAGGGCGCGGGCCGCGACGCCCGGAGCGCCCGAGGCGACGAGCACGCCCGAGCCGCGCGGCGCATCCGCCAGCTGCGGCGCCTCGAGGGCCAAGGTCACGACGCTCACGCGCGCGCGCGGAGCCTCGACGCCGAGCGGGGCCGCGAGCACGACCTCGCCCCGGATGCGTTCACCGTCGCTCGTGGTCACGCCGGCGGCATCCGCGGCGGTCACCTCGGTTCCCGTGCGCACCTCCACGCCGAAGCGAGCGAGGTCTCGGGCGAGGGCGTCGACGAGGCGGAAGAGCCCGCCACGCAGTGAGGCGACGAGGGAACCGGCCGGTGCCTTCTCCCGCCGTGCGCGGACGGCGGCCGCGAGGCTTCCCGAGCTGAGCATGAGCGCGCGCAGACCCGGCGCCACCTGCTCGACGGGCAGCAGGTCGGGCGAGGTCGAGTGCACCCCGCGCACGACGGGCGCCACGAGCCCGTCGAGCACGCCGCGGCCCATCCGGCGCGAGACGAGCTGCTCGAGGGTCTCGGATTTCGACGCCACGAGCCCCGGGAGCAGATTGTCGAGCTGGGCACGCAGGGCGGCACGCGCACCGATCGCCTGGATGACATCGCGTGCGAGGGGCACGCCGGGGATGCCCAGCAGGCTCGTGGCGGGCAGCGGAACGGCGCTGCCGTCGGCACGGTGCAGCCAGGCGGGAACATCGCGGGGGATCACGATGTCGTCGGCGAGACCGAGCGCCTGCAGCAGCCCGGCCACACCGCCGCCGCGCTGGGCATACGCTTCGGCACCTGCGTCGAGCTGGATGCCCGCAACGGAATGCGAGGTGAGCTGGCCGCCGAGGCGCTCCGACCTCTCGAGCAGCAGCACCTCGCGCCCGGCGAGCACGAGCTCGCGCGCCGCGACGAGACCCGCGACACCGCCACCCACGACGATCACGCGATCAGAGCCGGGCATGCACGAACTCCACGATGCGCGTCAACACCTCGGGGTCGGTATCGGGTGGCACGCCGTGCCCGAGGTTGACGATGTGGGCGGGGGCCGCGAGGCCGCGGTCGAGAACGTCCTCGACGTGCGCCTGCAGCACCGTCCACGGCGCGGCGAGCAGGGCGGGGTCGATGTTGCCCTGCAGCGGAACCCCGCCGCCGAGCCGCGCGCTCGCCTCGTCGAGCGGAATGCGCCAGTCGACGCCGACCGCATCCGCGCCGATCCCGGGCAGCAGGTCGAGCACCTCGCCGCTGCCCACCCCGAAGTGCAGCTTCGGCACCTCGAGACCGCGCAGGGCGTCGAGTGCGCGCTTCGAGTGGGGCGCAACCCGACGCTGGTAGTCGCGGCGCGAGAGCGAGCCGATCCACGAGTCGAAGAGCTGCGCGGCGCTCGCGCCCGCCTCGACCTGCGCGCGCAGGAAGGCGCCCGTGACGTCGGCGCACCAGTTGAGCAGCGACGCCCAGGCATGCGGGTCGCTGTACATGAGCGAGCGCGCACGCAGCTGATCCTTCGAGGGTCCGCCCTCCACGAGGTACGACGCGAGAGTGAACGGGGCACCCCCGAAGGCGATGAGCGGGGTGCTGCCGAGCTCGGCCACGGTCAACCGCACCGCCTCGGCGATCGGCGCGAGCGCATCCGGGTCGATCGGTCGCAGTCGCAGCACGTCCGAGGCCGTGCGGATGGGCGCGTCGAGCACGGGACCGCGCCCCGGCACGATGCGCACGTCGACGCCCGCGAGCAGCACGGGCACGACGATGTCGCTGAACAGGATGGCGGCATCGACCCCGTGGCGGCGCACCGGCTGCAGGGTGATCTCGGCGGCGAGCTCGGGCGTGAGGCACGCGTCGAGCATGTCGATGCCCTCGCGCGCCGCGCGGTACTCGGGCAGCGAGCGTCCGGCCTGACGCATGAACCACACGGGCGTGCGCGCGGGCCGCTCCCCGCGCAAGGCGCGCACGAGATCGGATGCCGCGGTGCGGCCGTCGGTCAGCGGATGCGTGGGGGGAAGCACCCGCCCATCCTCGCACTCCGTGAAAGTACGCACTTCTTCGCGATGCGACGTCGATATCGCCACAGAGTGCGTACTTTCGCGGACGCTTACGATGGAACGCGTGCTGTTCTGTCTGACGGCGAATCACGGCAACGCCGACTTCGAGCTCCTCGACCGGATCTCGCGCACCCCGGCGGCGGAAGCAGCCGGTCGCCTCACAGAGCTCGAGTTCGTCCGCGGGGCGGTCGTGCTCGCGACGTGCAACCGCTTCGAGGCGTACCTCGACCTCGACGACCCGCTCGCGGCTCCGGATGCCGTGGCCGCCGAGGCGGTTGTCGCGGCCCTCGCCGAGGACTCCCCCGCCGACGCCGAACTGCTTCGCGCGAGCGCACACACCCACCTCGGCGAGAGCGCGGTGCGGCACCTGTTCGCCGTGACCGCGGGGCTCGAGTCGATGGTCGTCGGCGAGGAGGAGATCGCGGGTCAGGTGCAGCGCGCGGCACAGGACGCCCGCGCGGCCGGCACCGTGAGCGCCCAGCTCGATCGCCTGTTCCAGCAGGCGGCGCGCACCTCCCGCAGCGTGCGCGGAGTCGCCGACCAGAGCCGTGCCGATCGCGGCGTCGCGCGGCTCGCCCTCGACCTCGCCTCCAGTCGGGTGCAGAACTGGTCGAGCGCGCGCGTGCTACTCGTCGGCACGGGGCGTTACGCCGCCACGACGATCGCCTCGCTGCGCGCGCGGGGCGCAGGCGAGCTGCGGGTGTACTCGGCCACCGGCCGCGCCGCGATGTTCGCTGCCAAGTACGGCGTTCGCGCCGAGAGCGAGCTCGTCGCCGCAATCGCGGACGCCGACGTCGTCGTCACGTGCACCTCGAGGTACACGGTCGCCGTCTCCGACATCCCCGCCATGTCATCCGGTCGGCGGCTGCTCGTCGTCGACCTCGGGTTGCCGCGCAATGTCGACCCCGCCGTCGGGCAGCTGCCGGGCGTCGAGCTCATCGACCTCGAACTGCTGGCCCGGCACACGCCGGTTCCCGAGCTCGCGGGCTCGGCGCACGCCCTCGTCGGGGATGCGGCGGCTGGCTTCGCCGCGGATGCCGCAGCCGCACCCGCGATCGTGGCACTGCGCCGACACGTCGACGAGGTGCTCGAGGCCGAGATCGCACGGGCCCGTTCGCGCGGTGACGACGGCACCGTCGAGTCGGCTCTGCGGCACTTCGCCGGTGTGCTCGGGCACGGTCCGTCGCAGCGGGCGCGCGAGCTGGCGGCCGAGGGGAGGCTCGCGGAGTTCACGGCCGGTCTCGCCGCCCTCTACGGGGTCGAGGTCGACGAGCCCGAGGCGGGCACACCGAGCGCCGAAGGCTCCGCGACGGCCTGAACCGGCATCCGCCGGCACGTGGACCGGGCCCCGTCCGCCCCTGCAGCGGACGGGACCCGGATTCTCACGCTCGGGTTCTCACACCTCGCGTTCCGGCGCCTCGCGGTGCTATGCCTCGGTGCGCACTCGACGGATCACGACGATCGACGCTCCCGCGGCGAGCAACAGGGCGGCGAGCGCGGCGAGGTAGCCGGCGTCGAACCCGGTGAGGGCGAGTGTCGTGAGATCACCGCATACGCCCGTGCCGGTCACGTCGACCTGCCAGGCCGTCGGCCCGTCCAGTCCGTCGCTCGCGTTCTTGGTGGTCACCGTCACCTGGTAGCTGCCGGGGTTGAGGTAGACCGTCGCGCTCGTCGCCGGCGCACCGTCGATGAAGTAGTTCACATCGTCGAAGAACGACACGCCGTCGACGAGACCGAGGGTCAGCACGCCTCGCCCGTCACTCGTGCACTGCTGCGCCAGCTGCGCGTTGGTGGGGAAGAGGCCGAGGGTCGGCGGATCCAGCGGGGGCAGCGGGGGTCGCGTGATGCAGTTCGGGTCGCCCGGCGGGTAGGTGACGCTCGCGACGATGTCCGGGTTGACCGAGATGGTGGCCGTGAGGCCGTCACCGCGGGCCCAGCCGTAGTTGCCGGTGGTCTCCACCCACGTCGTGCCGTCGAGCTCCCAGCCCGGCCATCCCGTGGCGTTGCCGTCGGCGTCGACGCTCGCGCCCGGCCAGATGCGGCTGCCGGTGAGCGTCTCGCCGTCGTGGATGGTGCCGAGCGCCGGATCGAAGACGTAGCTGTTGCTTCCGTCGCTCAGCGTGAGCACCGCCTCGTCTCCCGTCGACTGGTTCGACGGGTCGATGAGGGTCACCGAGTAGCTGAGGATCGGCACGTCGTTGAGGCACTGTGCGGTGATCGACCCGATGAGCTGCGCGGCGGCGCAGACACCCGCGCCCTCGAAGTGGAACGTCCAGCTGCGCGACCACTCGTTCGTCTTCGGATCCTGCGTTCCGCCGGCGAGCACCCAGGTCTCGTCGGCGATCGCGGTGATGGTGACGCTCGTGCCGTTCGGCGCGCTGTAGTCGCCCGCGGCGATCGTCACACCGTCGCGGAGCCAGCGCACGTGGTCGACAGCCGGCAGCGAGTAGCTGCCATCGTCGGTGCAGTTGGGCTGCGTGATGACGGGCGCGGCCACGACCTCGTTGCAGCCGAGCGTCGAGTTCACGTAGGTCGGCTTCGGTCCGGAGAAGCCCATCTCGTGCAGGAAGTGCTCGTCGAAGGGGTTGTCGGGGCCGTAGAGGTACGGCGTCGGGTCGAGCGTTGCGGCGTCTTCACGGAACGAGGCGTAGACATCCCCCTGCCCGCACGTGACGGGAGCCGAGAAGGCGTAGCTGCCGGGCGTGGCGATCTTGCCGAGCTTGTGCACGTTCTCGAGCTTCTGCGCCCAGGTGCCGTCGCCCAGGTACTTCCAACTCGCCGCGGTGACCCAGAACGGCGAGCACAGCTCGCCCGTCGAGCCCGACTTCGCCGGCACCGTGATGACGCCGCTGTTGGTCGTGCGGTCGTAGCTGTAGCTGACGGACGAACTCGGGATGCAGCTCCTGGAGCCCTTGTCCTTCTTCTTGTCGTCCTTCTTCTTGTCGTCCTTCTTCTTGTCCTTGTCGTACTTCTTGTCCTTATCGGACTTCTTCTTGTCGTCCTTCTTCGAGTCGTGCTTCTTGTCCGACTGCTTCGAGTCGTCCTTCTTGTCGGACTGCTTCTTCGAGTCCTGCTTCTTGTCGTTTCCCCACTGCTTCTGGTCGGACTGCTTCTTGTCCGACTGCTTCGGGGAGTCGTTCTTGGTGTCGGAGCTCTTCTTCGCGTCGTCGTACCTCTTGCCGTCGTCGCGAGAGTTCTTCGACCGATCGTCGCCACGGTTCGAGTCACCACGGTTCGAGTCGGAGCGGTGGGAGTCGGAGGAATTGCGCGACCTGTCGTCGTGTGAGGGCCATCCATGTGCCGAGGCGGGCGAGGCCACCACGATCGACAGGCCGAGAGCGAGCACAAAGGCGACGAGCGTCGCCGACAACTTCTTGAGCACGGTGTTGTCCTTGCAGGGAGGACCCGCGCGTATGGCGGCGCGCGGGCGCACACCCTCGTCTCGGGCGCGCCGGAGCAGCCCGGAGTGGGATGCGTCCGAGACGAGAGCAGGCGATGTGGGGGGTTATCGGGGGGTGGAGCTGGTGGTTCATGCTCCGGGCAGGTGGGATTCCGCGGGTACGGACTGACCGGGGCAACCCTCAACTTAGGGCCCCCCGTACGGGGGACGCAACCCCGCACGACGATCTGTGGACAACGGGGGTAGACCGCTCGCTCGGGAGGAGACGTACCGAGCGCGAGCGCTCAGTGCACGTACTCGAGCAGGTCGAAGCCCGTCGAGCGCAGCGCCTCGAGCACGCGCAGACGGGCCGCGATCGAGCGGTCGCTGAACTGCACCGACACCGCGTAGGCCACCCCGCGCCGCGGTCCCCGCAGGATCCCGACCTCGGAGCGCACCCCGACATCCGTGCCCGTCTTGTTGACGAGCTGCAGCCCGTGGTCGACACCGCGATGCGAGAGCGGGTCGACGCCGAAGGCGCTCGCGACCATCGAGAGATCGGTGTTGAGCGAGAGCCAACCCAGCACGCGCGACGACGTCAGCGCGTCGACGACGCGCCCCCGCGCGAGCGCCGCGAACAGCCACGAGAGCTCCGCGGTCGACCCGACCGAGAGCTGCGGGGCGTCATCCGGCCCCCGGGTGTCGCGCACGAGGTCGAGCAGCGCGGTGCGCAGCAGCCCCAGCTCCTCGGTGCGAGCCCGCACGGCATCCAGCCCCACCTCCCGCAGCAGCACGTTGGTCGCGAGGTTGTCGCTCGTCGCCCCCACGAGCGTCGCGACATCCGCGAGCGGGAGCGACCGCGCCTGCAGGTGACGCCACAGCCCCGAGTCGCCCACGACATCCTTCGACGTCTTGTCGAGCACCTCGACGGCCGGCACCGCGTGCTCCGAGAGTCGCGCCGACACCTCGATGAGCAGCAGGATCTTCCCCACGGATGCCGTGGGCAACACGATGCGGTCGTCGATCGAGAGGATGCGCTCGTCGGAGTCGAGGTCGATCGCCGACGCCGACACCTGTGCACCGCTGTAGGCGAGCTCGCCGAGCGCATGGAACGTGCTCGCGAAACTCGGCTCCGCGCGCTCGGAACGGTGGCGCGGCGCGCGTGCCTCCTGCACACGCGCGCGCCGTCCGGTGAGCACGGGGGCATCTACCAAATGGTGACCCTGTCGTCGGGAGCGAGCCAGAGCGCGTCCGCGGGGGTGAGCCCGAACGCGTCGGAGAACACGTCCAGGTTACGGACGATCTGGTTGCAACGGAACTCGTTCGGCGAATGCGGATCGATCGAGAGCAGCCGCAGGGCCTCCTCGTCGCGCACCTTGATCTGCCACGCCTGCGCCCAGCTGAGGAAGAAGCGCTCGGCGCCGGTGAGCCCGTCGACAACGGGCGGCTCCTCGCCCGCGAGCGAGAGCAGGTAGGCCTTCCACGCGATACCCAGACCGCCGAGGTCTCCGATGTTCTCGCCGATCGTGAGCGCGCCGTTGACGTGATGACCCGGCAGCTGCGCCGGCTCGAGGGCGTCGTACTGGGCGATCAGCTTGGAGGTGCGCTCCTCGAACGCGGCACGGTCGGCCTCCGTCCACCAGTCGATGAGGCGCCCGTCGCCGTCGAAACGGGATCCCTGGTCGTCGAAGCCGTGGCCGATCTCGTGGCCGATCACCGCGCCGATCGCGCCGTAGTTGGCCGCCGCATCCCGGTTCTCGTCGAAGAACGGGTACTGCAGGATCGCCGCGGGGAACACGATCTCGTTGAAGCCCGGGTTGTAGTAGGCGTTGATCGTCTGCGGGGTCATGAACCACTCGTCGCGATCGATCGGCTTGCCGATCTTGCCGAGCTCACGCGCGAACTCGAACTCGGCGGCGGCGCGCACGTTCGCGACGAGATCGGACGCGACGACCGCGAGCGTCGAGTAGTCGCGCCACTTCGCCGGGAAGCCGATCTTGGGCGTGAACTTGCCGAGCTTCTCGAGGGCGCGCTCCCGGGTCTCATCCGTCATCCACTCGAGCGTATCGATCGACTGGCGGTACGCCTCCACGAGGTTCGCGACGAGCTCGTCCATCGCCGTCTTGGCCGCCGGGCTGAAGTGCCGCTCGACGTAGACCTTGCCGACCGCCTCGCCCATCGCGCCCTCCACGAGGCTCACGCCGCGCTTCCACCGGGCACGCAGCTCGGGGGCGCCCGTGAGGGTCGTGCCGTAGAAGTCGAAGTTGGTCTGCACGACCTCGCTGTGCAGGTAGGGCGCGACCGAGCGGATGAGCTGGAACCGCAGCCAGTCGCGCCAGGCGGTGAGCTTCGACTCCTTCAGCAGCGCGAACACCCCGGTCAGGAAGCTCGGCTCGCGCACGACCACGGTGTCGAAGACCCCCTCGGGGGCGTCGAGGCCCGCGAGCCAGGCCCGAAGCAGCACGGGGTCGACGAGTTCGTCGAGCTCGGCGCGGCTCATCGGGTTGTACGTCGCCTGGCTGTCGCGGGTGCGCACGTTGTCCCAGTGCTGCGCGGCGATCTCCGTCTCGAGCTCGAGCACGCGCGCGGCGCGCTTGGGGCACTTGTCGAAACCGGCGAGGGTCAGCATCCGCTCGAGATACGCGAGGTAGGCCGCGCGGATGTCGGCGAACTTCTCCTCGCGGTAGTACGACTCGTCGGGCAGGCCGAGACCCGCCTGTTCGAGGAACACGAGGTAGCGCTCGGGGTCGCCGGGGTCGTTGTCGACGAAGGCGGCGAGGAAGCCGCCGACGCCGGTGCGTTCGAAGGCGCCGAGTGCGCGCAGGAAGGTGGGGATGTCCTCGATCGTCGCGACCTCGGCGAGCTCGGCGCGGATCGGCTCCCAGGCGAGGGCCTCGATGCGCTCGGTGTCCATGAAGCTCGCGTAGAGGTCGCCGATCTTGCGCTCCTCGGTGCCGGGGTCGGCGCCCTGTGCCTCTTCGATGATCTCGCGCACCGCGAGCTCGGCGGCTTCGGCGAGCACGTAGAACGATCCGTAGCGCGCCTTGTCGGACGGGATCTCGGTGCGCGCGATCCATTTCCCGTTGACGTGGCGGAACAGGTCGTCCTGGGGGCGGATGTCGTGGTCGAGTTCGTCGAGAGCGATCCCGGATGCGTTGTGCGGGTTCGCGTCGACGGCGGCGGAGGGAGCCTCGTCGGTCATGTCCTCACCCTATGCCGCTCGCTCGCCCCTCTCCCCCTGCTGGGGGGGTGCTCGTAGCTCCAGCTACGAGCTCGGCGCCCCAGAAGGATTCGGGGCGCCGAGGTGCGAGCTCCAGCTACGAGCACCCTGCGGAGGCGGGCGCGGGCGTCCTAGGCTCGGGGCATGGCAGCTCAGCGGGTGCTCATCGTCGGCGGCAACGGGATCATCAGCTCGTCGGTGTCGCGGCTTGCGGTCGAGCGCGGGTACGAGGTGACCCTCCTCAACCGCGGACTCTCGACAAAGCGCCCACCCGTCGACGGAGCCGAGGTGCTCATCGGCGACGCCGACGACGCGGCCTCCGTCGCATCCGCCGTGGGGGACCGCGAGTTCGACGTCGTCGCGAACTTCCGCGCCTTCCGCCCCGAACAGGTCGCGGCCGATGTCGAACTGTTCACGGGACGGACGGGACAGTACCTCTTCATCTCCTCCGCATCCGCGTACCAGAAGCCGATCGCACAGCTGCCGATCGTCGAGTCGACCCCGCTGCGCAACCCGTTCTGGCAGTACTCGCGCGACAAGATCGCGTGCGAAGACCTGCTCGTGAACGCGTACCGCGCATCCGGCTTCCCGATGACGATCGTGCGGCCCTCGCACACCTACGACGCCACCCTCATCCCGCTCGAGGGCGCGTGGACCACGCTGCAGCGCATGCTCGACGGCAAGCCCGTGATCGTGCACGGCGACGGCACGAGCTGGTGGACCCTCACCCACACCCGCGACTTCGCGCGCGCCTTCGTCGGCCTCTTCGGCAACCCGCACGCGATCGGCAGCCCCGTGCACATCACGGGCGACGAGTCGCTCACCTGGGACGAGATCACGCGTCTGCTCGGCCGCGCCCTCGGCGTCGAGCCCGAGATCGTGCACGTCGCGTCGGATGCGATCGCGCGCGAGATCCCGTCGATGGGGCCGGGGCTCGTGGGCGACAAGGCGCACTCGGTGCTCTTCGACAACACGCGCATCAAGACGCTCGTGCCCGGGTGGGTGGCGACGACGCCGTTCGTGGAGGGGGCGCGCGAGATCGCGGAGTGGTACCTCGCGGATGCGGAGCGTCGCGTCGTCGACGCCGACCTCGACGCCGCCTTCGACCGGCTGGTCGCCGCGCACCGCTGACGCGCGGCACCCCGGGAGGGGTCAAACGCTGTAGCGTTCGGAATCCCGCGCCAGACATCTCTGTCGCGCGTGGAATGAAACTGGCGCGCGTCGAGCGGGCGGCAGCGGCGGCGGCGGCGGCGGCGAAACGCTACAGCGTTTGACCAACAGATCGTCGGGGCTCCGCCACCGTCTCGCCGCGACGCAGCTGCGCGGTGAGGGCCACGGCATCCGGGGTCTCGCCCGCGATCGCGGCGCGCACCGCGCGGCCGGCCGCACGCCCCTTCTCGACGGCCGGCTGCACGAGCGTCGTGAGCTGGTGCGAGGTGATCCCGTCGAGCCGGATGCCGTCGAACCCCAGCACGCTCAGCTGCGCGGGCACCGCGATGCCGAGCTCCTCGGCGGCCCGGATGACGCCCGCCGCCAGCAGGTCGCTCTGCGCGATGACGGCGGTCGGCCGGTGCGCTTCGGGCACATCGAGCAGCGCGAGCCCCGCCGCGTACCCCTCGCCGACCGTGCTGCCGCCCGCCGAGACGCCCCCCGCATCCGGGAACACCTCGCGCGCACCGCGGATGCGCTCGGATGCCGTGAACGCGGTCGCCGCCGCCTCGCGTTCCGGCGTGAGGGCGGCGCGCGTGCGCTCGACATCGAGCGGGAGGGTCACGAGCGCGACCCGCTCGTGTCCGAGCTCGCGCAGCAGCTCGGCGCCGCGCCGGGTGGCCTCGACGTTGTCGAGGTCGATCGGCACGACCCCCGGCAGCTCGGGCGCCTCGATCGCGACGACGGGGATGCGGCGCTGCTGCAGCACCTCGGCCGAGTGCGCGAGGTCGGCGCTGCAGCCGAGCAGGATCGCGGCGTCCATCGGAGCGGCCGCGAGGTCGACGCTCGACCCCGGCGCCCACGGCAGCACGAGCAGTCCGTAGCCCTCGTCGGCGAGTTCGTCGCCGAGCCCGTCGAGCAGGGCGAGGTTCATCGGGTCGCGGAACGCATCGCCCAGGCGGTCCTCGGTGACGACGCCGACGACACCCGTGCGGCCGCGACGCAGGGAGCGGGCGGTCGGATCGGGCCCCGCGTAGTCGAGGTCGGCCGCCGCTTCCAGCACCCGGGCGCGTGTCGCCTCGGACACCGGGCCCGCGCCGCTGAAGACGAGCGAGGCCGTCGACGCGGACACCCCGGCGCGGGAGGCGACGGCGGCGAGCGTCGGCCGGGTGTTTGCGACGTCGGTCATGGCGCGTTAGCCTACTCGAATCGTTTCGATCGAATCGATTCGATGCGCGCCCGGGACAGCGGACCGCACCGTGCGGCCCCGCGCTGCGCACCGCATCCGGATACCGCGCCCGCCCGGCATCCGCCCGCTCCCACCCACGACCGTCCACCCACGACCACACGGACAACGCATGACGACGACCACATCCCGCCCCGCCCACGCGACAGCCTGGCGCAACGCCGTGTTCGCGGTGTTCGCCCTCAACGGCCTGGGGGCGGCGACCTGGGCGGTGCGCATCCCGTCGATCCGCGACCACCTCGAACTGCCGACGTCGTGGGTGGGCTACCTGATCCTCGGGGTGTCGGTGGGGTCGATCATCGGCCTGCTGCTCGCGAGCCACGTCATCCAGTGGCTCGGCGGGCGCCGCACGATCGCCGTCATGCTCGGCATCTGCTCCGTCGCGCTCGTCGTGATCGGCCTCGGGGCGTCGACGTTCGGGGAGTTCACGCTCGTCGTCGCCGGGATGGCGCTCTACGGGTTCGGCAGTGCGATCTGCGACGTCGCGATGAATGTGGAGGGGGCGGCCGTCGAGAAGGCGATCGGCAAGACGATCATGCCGCTGCTGCACGCGAGCTGGAGCGCCGGCATGGTGATCGGCACGACGCTCGGCACGACACTCGTCTTCGCCCACGTCGACGTGGCCGTGCACGCGATCGGCATGGCCGTGCTGCTCGCGCTCGGCGCGGTGATCGCCCCGCGCGCCATCCCGCGAGTGGCGACGCACGCCGACACGGGGGAAGAGGTCGCGCACGTGTCGTTCCGCGACCGGATGTCGATCTGGCTCGAACCGCGCACGCTCGCGATCGGGCTCATCGCGCTCGGCATGGCCTTCACCGAGGGGTCGGCGAACGACTGGCTCGCGCTCGGCATGGTCGACGACCGCGGGCTCGAGAACGGCCAGGCGGCCGCGCTCTTCACGGTCTTCACGGCCGCGATGATGGTGGGCCGCATCGTCGGCGGGCCGCTCATCGACCGCTTCGGCCGCGTGCCGCTGCTGTGGGCGTCCGGCGGTTCGGCGGCGGTCGGGCTCGCGCTCGTGATCTTCGTTCCCGTCATCCCGGTCGCCGTCGCCGGCATCGTACTGTGGGGTCTCGGCGCCTCGCTCGGCTTCCCCGTCGCGATGTCGGCAGCGGCCGACGACCCGGCCCGCGCGGCCGCGCGCGTCTCCGCGGTGGCGACCGTCGGCTACTGCGCGTTCCTCGTCGGGCCGCCGCTCATCGGTGTCGTGGGCGAGCATGTCGGCATCCTCAACGCGCTGCTCATCGTGTTCGTGCTCATCGTGCTCGCGACGCTCGCCGCGCCCGCCGCGCGCCCGCCGCGCGCTGCCCGCTCGGCGGGTGCCGCATCCGGCCCCGCCCCCTCCCCCTCCGAATCGATGTCGTAGCTGGAGCTACGAACTCGGCGCCCCGGAAGCATTCGGGGCGCCGAGTCGCTTTCTGGGGCGCCGACGGAGGCGAGCCGCCGCAGGTAGCGTGAACGGGTGCGAGCGGTCGACCGACGGATCCTGGGCCTGGCCGTGCCGGCGCTCGGTGCGCTCGTGGCCGAGCCGCTCTTCCTCGCGACCGACACGGCGCTCGTCGGCCACCTCGGCGTCGACCCCCTCGCGGGGCTCGGCATCGCAAGCACCGTGCTGCAGACGACCATCGGCCTGCTCGTGTTCCTCGCCTACGCGACGACCCCCGCCGTCGCCCGGATGCTGGGGTCCGGCGACCGGGCGGGTGCGGTTCGCGCGGGCATCGACGGGATCTGGCTCGCGCTCGCGCTCGGCGTGCTGCTGGCGATCGCCGGGCCGCTCGCCGCGCATCCGCTCGCGTCCGCCTTCGGTGCGACGCCGCGCGTGACCGAGCTCGCGGCGACGTACCTCGCGATCTCGAGCCTCGGCATCCCCGCGATGCTCGCCGTGATCGCGGCGACCGGCCTGTTCCGCGGCCTGCAGGACACCCGCACGCCCCTCGTCATCGCCGTCGCCGGGTTCGCCGCCAACGGCGCGCTCAACGCCGTGCTCATCTACGGCGCGGGGTGGGGCATCGCGGGCTCGGCGGTCGGCACGGTCGTCGCCCAGTGGGGGATGGCGGCGGCGTGCCTCGTGATCGCCGCGCGTCATGCGCGTCGCGAGGGGTCGGGGGTGGGCCCGCGGCTGCCGGGGGTCGCGTCTGCCGCTCGCGCCGGCGGATGGATGCTGCTGCGCACCGTCACCCTGCGGGTCGCGCTCGTCGCCACCACCGTCGCAGCGACGGGGCTGGGCACCGTGACGCTGGCGTCGACGCAGGTGCTCTTCCAGCTCACCTTCCTGTTCGCGCTCGCCCTCGACGCGTTCGCGATCGCGGCGCAGGCGATGATCGGCTACGACCTCGGCGCGGGCACACCGGCCGCGGTGCGCGCGACGGTGCGCCGCCTCGTGGGGTGGGGGGTCGCATCCGGATTCGTGCTCGGAGCCGTGCTCGCCGCTGCTGCTCCGTGGCTCGGCTTCGTGTTCTCAGCGGATGCCGGGGTGATCGCCGCGGTGCCGGCCGGCGCGTGGGTGGTCGCCGCGACGATGCCGCTCGCCGCGCTCGTGTTCGTGCTCGACGGCGTGCTCATCGGTGCCGCCGACGGCCGCTACCTCGCGCTCGCGGGGCTCGTGAACCTCGTCGTCTACGTGCCGCTGCTCTGGTGGGCCGCCCAGACGCCGCCCGAGGCGGGCGCGCCGGCGGCCGTGCTCGCGATCCAGCTCGCGTACTGCGTGGGGTTCTACGGCATCCGCGCTCTCACCCTCGGCATCCGTGCGCTCTCGTCACGGTGGATGCCCGCGCCTGCTGCCACGCGCTCGTAGCTGGAGCTCGCACCTCGGCGCCCCGAATCCTTCCGGGGCGCCGACGTCGTAGCTGGAGCTACGAGCACCTCACAGAGTGGGGATGCGAGAATCGGGCGGTGAGTGAGATCAAGCAGGTCAGGCCCCGCACCGAGGGCTGGACCCAGCAGGTGGATGCCGATGGCCGGCCGAAGCTGCAGTTCGCCTCCCCCCGCCGCACGCAGCCGCCCACCCATCTCGCCGACCTCACCCCCGAGGAGCGCGCCGCGAAGGTCGTCGAGCTCGGCCTCCCCGCCTTCCGCGCGAAGCAGCTCAGCACCCACTACTTCACCCACTACACGACCGATCCGGCCGAGATGACCGACCTGCCCGCCACCGGCCGCGACGAGCTCGTGAGCACGATGCTGCCGCCGCTGCTCACCGAGGTGCGGCGGCTGCGAACCGACGGCGGCGAGACCATCAAGTTCCTGTGGCGCCTGTTCGACGGCGCGCTCGTCGAGTCGGTGCTCATGCGCTACCCCGGCCGCGTCACGCTGTGCGTGTCGAGCCAGGCCGGATGCGGCATGAACTGCCCGTTCTGCGCCACCGGTCAGGCGGGGCTCACCCGCAACATGTCGGCGGCCGAGATCGTCGCCCAGGTCGTGGAGGCGAACCGGGCGATCGCGAACGGCGAGCTGGGCGGGCTGCGCCGCGACGGAGGCCATGACGCCCCGCGCGTCACCAACATCGTCTTCATGGGCATGGGCGAGCCGCTCGCCAATTACAACCGCCTCATGAAGGCGGTGCGCACGATGGTCGCACCGACCCCGAACGGGCTCGGGATGTCGGCCCGCCACATCACGGTGTCGTCGGTAGGGCTCGCCCCCGCGATCCGCAAGCTCGCCGACGAGAATCTGCCGCTCACCTTCGCCCTGAGCCTGCACGCACCCGACGACGTGCTGCGCGACGAGCTCATCCCGGTAAATTCGCGCTGGAAGGTCGACGAGGCGCTCGACGCCGCGCGCCACTACTTCGAGGTGACGGGTCGCCGGGTGTCGATCGAGTACGCCCTCATCAAAGACATGAACGACCACGCGTGGCGCGCCGAGCTGCTCGCCCAGAAGCTCAACGAGCGCGGACGCGGCTGGGTGCACGTGAACCCCATCCCCCTGAATCCGACCCCCGGCTCGGTGTGGACGTCGTCGGATGCCGATGTCACCGCCGAGTTCATCGCGCGTCTCGAGGCGGCCGGCATCCCGACGACCCTGCGCGACACCCGCGGCAAGGAGATCGACGGCGCGTGCGGCCAGCTCGCCGCGGCCGACGCGCCCGCCGCCAGCTGAGTCCGATCCGCTGCCGGCTGAGTCCGGCCCGCTGTCTACCCGCGTTTGCGGGACTGCCGCGGCATCGCCCCCCGGGCTTATCGTGAGGAAATCTACGCGGCCCGAACCGCGGAAGGGTGCCCCATGCGCGAGCCGTTGCCCACGGCCGCGGAGATCGAGCAGCACCTCGAGCTCGCGGCGCGCGGCGTCGTGCCCTCGCACCTGAGCGACGTGCGGTGGGAGGCGCTCATCCTCGCCGTCGCCCGCCGAGGCGTCGTGACGACGAGCGACCGGCGCGCCGCCGCCCGGCTGCTCGCCGAGCTGGAGGCCGAGCTGGAGGCCGAGCTCGACGGCGAGGCCGCACGGGACGGCGACGCCACCCGCACCGAGCGCGACCGCGACTGACCGCGGCGGGGCGCAGCGGCATCCGCTCGCCGTTCCCGTCTCAAGGAGTCGAGCAACCCGTCTCACGGAGTCGATGTGGCACCTGACGTCCACTGTGGCTGCCGCGGCCCCACGCCGACGCATCTCCGTGAGACGGGTTGCCGAACTCCTTGAGACGGGAGGCGTCGCCGGCGTCAGGGGGCCAGGCCCAGCCCGATGTCGACGAGCTCGATGCGCCCCACGAGCTCGGGGGCAGTGCGCAGCAGACCAACCTTGCACGCGCCGAAGGTGACGGTGACATCTGCGGGCAGCACGGCATCCGGGTCGGCGTCGCCGGTGTCCGGATGGATGCCACTGGGCACGTCGACCGCGAACGTCACGGGAAGCCGCCCCTCGCGTTCGAGCACGCGCTCACGCGCGAACATGACGACCGTGCGCGCCGTCTCGCGGAGCCTGACCGCCCCCGACGCCCCCGCCCCCGACGCCCCCGACGCCCCGGCCCCAGCGGCCCCGGCCCCGGCGGCCCCGATGCCGACGATCCCGTCGAGGATCGCGTCGGCCTCGTCGAGCACCGCATGGAACCCGGCGCTGCCCGGCGCGTCGACGACACGCTCGACGCCCGCCGCGAGCGCCGCCTCCTCGCCCGCGGCGTGCACACGCGAGCCGAGCGGCAGGTACGACACGTGCGCTCCGCGACCGGCGAGCAGGGCACCGGCGAACAGCGTGTCGCCGCCGTTGTTGCCCGACCCGACGAGCAGCAGCACGCGCGCGTCGCGCAGCCGCACACCGCGCGTGCTCACCTCGCTCGACACGACATCCGCAAGCCCCGCCGCGGCCCGCGCCATGAGCGGAACGCCCGCCGCCAGCAGCGGTGCCTCCGCCGCCCGCACCTGCTCGGCCGTGTACCCGCGCATGCCCCCATTGTGGTCCGTCCTCGCGAACCCACCACCCCGCGCACGCCCAAATAGACTCGTCGGGTGCGTCTCGTCATTGCCCGGTGCTCGGTGGACTACGCCGGACGTCTCTCGGCGCACCTGCCGCTCGCCACGCGCCTGCTGCTCGTGAAGGCCGACGGGAGCGTGCTCGTGCACTCCGACTCGCTCAGCTACAAGCCGCTCAACTGGATGAGCCCGCCGACGACGTTCACCCTCGACGAGGTCGACGAGGAGCGGGCGGCGGCGGGCGTCGTCGAGCTGTGGCGTGTCGCGAACGCCAAGACTGCCGACCTGCTCGTGATCTCGATCCACGAGATCCTGCACGACTCGAGCCACGAGCTCGGCGTCGATCCCGGGCTGCAGAAGGATGGCGTCGAAGCCGACCTGCAGCGCCTGCTCGCCGAGCAGATCGAACTGCTGGGCGAGGGCTGCACCCTCGTGCGCCGCGAGTACATGACCGCGATCGGACCCGTCGACATCCTCGCGCGTGACGCCGCCGGCGCGAGCATCGCGGTCGAGATCAAGCGCCGCGGCGACATCGACGGTGTCGAGCAGCTCACCCGCTACCTCGAGCTCATGAACCGCGACCCGCTGCTCGCGCCCGTCAGCGGTGTGTTCGCCGCCCAGGAGATCAAACCCCAGGCGCGCACCCTCGCCGAGGACCGCGGCATCCGCTGCCTCGTGCTCGACTACGACGCGATGCGCGGCCTCGAGACCGGCCACGCCCGCCTGTTCTGACCCGCACCCCGCATCCCACCATGTCGAAAATGCAGGAGAATCTGACACCGTCGCCGGGAGTACGGGGCGTCGATCGCACGACACGCGCGGCTTCTCCTGCATTTTCGACATGACGACGACCGACACGACCACGACCGACACGACGACGACCGACACGACCACGACCGACACGGCCACGACGACCGACCACGGCCACGACCACGACCACGACCACGAGCACCTGAGAACACGAGAACCCGAGACCCCATGAGCCCCCGCTTCACCCCCGTGCTGTTCGACCTCGACGGAACGATCGTCGACTCGGCGCCGGGCATCCTCTCGAGCCTCGCCTGGACCTACGAGCAGCTGCGGATGCCGGTTCCGCCGCCCGCCGAGATGCTCAAGTGGGTGGGTCCGCCGCTGCTCGACTCGTTCCGCGACCTCGCGAAGCTCGACGAGGACGAGGCCCGCTACGCCCTCTCGCTCTACCGCGAGCACTACGCCGAGGTCGGGGTGTTCGACGCGACCCCGTACCCCGGCGTGATCGACGTGCTGCACAGCATCCACGACGCGGGCGTGCCGCTCTCGCTCGCCACCTCGAAACCCGAGTCGGCGGCCACGGCGATCCTCGAGCACATCGGCATCGCCGAGGCGTTCACCGAGATCACGGGCGCCTCCGAAGACGAGGTGCGCTCCTCGAAGCCGGATGTCGTGGCCGAGGCACTGCGCCGTCTCGCCGCGAATCACGGGCTCGAGCGTCCGATCATGGTGGGCGACCGCATCCACGACGTCGAGGGGGCCGCGGTGCACGAGGTGCCGACGATCTTCGTCAGCTGGGGTTACGGCTCGCCCGCCGAGGCGGCCGGCGCGATCGCCATCGCCGACACGGCCGAAGAGCTGCGCGGCGAGCTCGCCCTGTAGGCGCCCGCCTCAGCAGCGGCGCACCCAGCGGCGCACCCGGCCGCGCCTCAGCAGCCGCAGTCCTCCGGAACCGGCCCGACGAGCGCGTCGACGCCGCGCACCACGGGACCCGCGCCCGACACGACGTCGTAGCCCTCGCGGGCCCAGTACTCGAAGCCGCCGATCATGAGTCGCACCTCGTAGCCGAGCTTCGCGAACTCGAGCGCGGCCTTGTCGGCGCCGTTGCACCCGGGACTCCAGCAGTAGACGACGACCGGCGTGTCGAGCGGGATCTCGCGCGGCGCACGCTCGGCCACCTCGGTGCGCGGCATGTGCACGGCGCCGGCCGCGTGCCCCTGGTTCCATGAGGCGAGGTTGCGGGTGTCGACGAGCGCGAGCCGCTCGCCCGCAGCCATCGCGGCCACGACATCCGCGGCGTCGGTCTCGTAGCGCAGCTTCGCGGCGAAGTGGGCCACGGCCGCCTCGCGTTCGGCGGCGCTCAGCGGCGATACGCCGGCGGCGGACCCTGATGCGGGCGGCGACACGGCGGCGGGGGCGGCGGACCCGGATGCGATGCTCGTCTCGGTCATGTCCAGCAGGTTAGCGAGACCCACCGCGGCACGCGCCTGCCGCATCCGTCACGCCCCGACGACTTCCCGCCACCTCCGCGAGAGTACGCACTTCGGGGCCCCGCGACGGCGTGTCGGGGGCGAAAGTGCGTACTCTCGCGGAGACGGGACGGGGTTGTCTAGGTGCGGAAAGCGCGCGGGTCCGACAGGATGCAGCCATGGGATCAGCGTTGACCTCCATCGGATTGCCCGTCGCCCTCGGCATCATCATGTTCGGACTGGGCCTCTCCCTTCGCCCGGCCGACTTCGCCCGCGTGGCGAAGCATCCGAAGGCCGTCGTGATCGCGCTCGTCTGCCAGCTCGTGCTGCTGCCGGCGCTGTGCCTCGGCCTCGTCGTGCTCTTCCAGCTGCCACCCGTGCTCGCGGTGGGCATGATGCTGCTCGCGGCCTCACCCGGCGGCACGACGGCGAACCTCTACAGCCACCTGTTCCGCGGCGATGTGGCGCTCAACATCTCGCTCACCGCCGTCAACTCGGTGATCGCGGTGTTCACCCTTCCGCTCATCACCAACCTCGCCATCCTGTGGTTCATGCCGGGCCAGGACGAGCTCGGCGTGCAGTTCGCGAAGGCCGTCGAGGTGTTCGCGATCGTGCTGCTGCCCGTCGTGCTCGGCATGCTCGTGCGCTGGTGGAAGCCGGCCTTCGCGATCCGCATGGACAAGCCGGTGCGCATCGCGTCGATGGTCATCCTCGCGGTCGTGATCGCCGGGGCGATCGTGTCGAACTGGAAGCTCCTGATCGACAACGTGGGGCAGCTCGCGCTCATCACGGTGCTCTTCTGCCTGCTGTCGCTCGCCGTCGGCTTCGTCGTGCCGCGCCTGTTCCGCATCGAGCCGCGTCAGGCTGTCGCGAGCTCGTTCGAGATCGGCATCCACAACGCGACCCTGTCGATCGTGATCGCGCAGACCGTCATCGGCAGCATGGAGATGTCGCTGCCCGCGGCCGTCTACGGCGTGCTCATGTTCTTCGTCGCGCTCGGCTGGGGGTTCGTCATCCGTCGGATCGTGCCGGTGCAGCCCGAGGCCGCGCCGGCGACGGCGGGTGCCTCTTCCGCCTAGACCGACACGGCGGCGCGTTCCGAGGTGGTCGCGACCGCGGTCGAGAGCTCACCCCCGATGCGGTAGCGCGCACCGCGGTGGTCGTCGGGCAGCCGGTCGCCGCGACCGTGCAGCTTGTGGCGCAGCGTGCCCTCGGCGTACTCCGCCGGGTACGCGCCACGCGCCCGCAGCACCGGGATCACGTGCTCCACGACGTCTTCGAAGGTGCCGGGCGTGATCGCGTAGGCGAGGTTGAAACCGTCGACGTCGGTGTACTCCACCCACTCCTGCAGCCGGTCGGCGATCGTCTCGGCCCCGCCCACGAAGGTGGGCCCGAGCCCGCCGATGGCCCCGCCCACGGCGATGTCGCGCACGGTGAACTCCTCGCCGTTCTTCGCCGACTCCTCGTAGTTCTGGATCACCGAGCGGATCGCGTTCGACTCGACGTTGCCCACCGGCTCGTCGAGGTCGTACTGCGACAGGTCGATGCCCATCCAGCCCGACATGAACACGAGCGCGCCCTCGGGCGAGGCGTAGCGCAGGTAGTCCTCGTACTTCGCCTGCGCCTTCGCATCCGTCTCGTCGGTCACGAGGGTCACGAGCGTGTAGATGCGCGCGGCGTAGCGGTCGCGCCCCGCGGCCTCGAGGGCGTCACGGATGCGGGAGACGGTCGCGCGCAGCACCTCCTTGGTGGGCGCCGCCACGAAGATCGCCTCGGCGTTGTCCGCCGCGAACGCGATGCCGCGCGGAGAGGCACCCGCCTGGTAGATCACGGGGGAGCGCTGCGGTGAGGGCTCCGAGATGTGGATGCCGGGCACCGTGAAGTGCCGTCCCTCGTGCCGGATCTCGTGCACCTTCTCGGGCCGGGTGAACACGCCCGTCTCGCGGTCGCGCACGACGGCGTCGTCTTCCCACGAGCCCTCCCACAGCTTGTAGAGCACCTCGAGGTACTCGTCGGCGTGGTCGTAGCGGTCGTCGTGCTCGAGCTGGTCGTCGTGACCCATGTTGCGTGCGGCGCTCGGCAGGTAGCCGGTGACGACGTTCCAGCCGACGCGGCCCTTGGTGAGGTGGTCGAGCGTCGACATGCGGCGGGCGAAGGGGTACGGATGCTCGTACGCGGTCCCCGCGGTCACCCCGAACCCGAGGTGCTCGGTCACCGCAGCCATGGCGGAGATCAGCAGCACGGGGTCGTTCACCGGCACCTGCGCGCCGTTGCGGATCGCGGCCTCGTTCGTGCCGCCGTACACGTCGTAGGTGCCGAGCACATCCGCGATGAAGACCCCGTCGAAGGTGCCGCGTTCGAGCAGCTGCGCGAGGTTCGTCCAGTACGCGATGTCCTTGTAGGTTTCGGAGCGGTCGTCGGGATGACGCCACATCCCGGACGACTGGTGGGCGACGCAGTTCATGTCGAACGCGTTGAAACGGATCTGGCGGGGCGCGGTCTGCTCGGTCACCCGAGCATGCTGCCGCGCCCCGCCCTGTGCGTCGAGGGCACCGGTCATAGACCGTCACGGCGGGTCACACGGTGTCACAGTGGGGGCGTTGCTCCGCTCCCGCACCGCTGCCGTGCGCCCGCCGTGCCGCCCGCCTCAGCGGCGGTGCGCGGTCGCCCGGCGCGTCACGAGCACGCCGCCCACGACGAGCAGCATCGCCGCCAGTCCGAGCGCGGTGAGCCCGCCGTCGACGCCCGTCTCGGCGAGGGCCGAGACATCGTCCGCCGCGAGCGCGTACGTCGGCAGTTCGCCGTCGTCACCGGGATCCGTTCCGGGATCCGTTCCCGGGTCGGTTCCGGGGTCCGTTCCCGGATCCGTGCCCGGGTCGGTTCCGGGGTCGGTCGCCGGCGCATCGCTCGTCGCGTCGCCCAGCAGCGAGATCGCATTGCCACCGAGCGTCACCGGCACCCCGAGGTCGGCCAGCAGCTGCGTGCCGCCGAGCGTGCTGTCGGTTCCGCTGGTCGACCCCTCCTGGCCGCCCGCCGTGGTTCCGCCCGCCGTGGTTCCGGATGCGGTGTCGGCACCGCTGCTCGACGCATCACCCAGCAGCGAGATCGCATTGCCACCGAGCGTCACCGGCACCCCGAGGTCGGCCAGCAGCTGCGTGCCCGACAGCACGCCGTTCGTGCCGTCGGTCGAGCCGGATGCCGCGGTGCCGTCGTCCGACGCGCCCGCCGGGGTGGTCGTGGCCGCCGAACTCGTGGCGTCGCCGAAGATGCTGATCGAGTTGCCGCCGAGCGTGATCGGCAACCCGAGCTCGGGCAGCAGCTGGGTGCCGCCCGCGATCGAGTCCGACCCGCTCGTGCTGCCGCCCGCATCCGCTTCGGCCGTCGCGGCAGCGGGTGCGCTCGTCGCGGCGCCCGAGCTGTGGGCGTCGCCGAACAGCGAGATGGCGTTGCCCCCGAGCTGCACGGGAAGCTCGATGCCGAGGATCCCCTGCGTGCCGGAGGCGATGCCGTCATCGCCCGTGGTTGCCGTGTCGGCGTGTGCGACACCGACTCCGAGGGCCATGAAGCCCCCGGTGGCGAGGACTGTCCACAGCCCTCGCGAGACGTACTTGTTCATGTTCTCGGCTCCTTGCCTGATCTCTCTGACGCGCATCCGGTCGGACGCGCGGAACGGTTGTCGCCCATGCGCGGTGCGCAGGGCAGACCCGTCCCCGGTCAGTCAGGCGAGGTGTCGGTGGCGAACACGGGCGAGGGAGGCGCCCGGAAGCCCGCGGAACGCACGCGTCCCCGGGCGAGGAGGAAGAGCAGGCCGGCGCCGAGCACCGCGGCGGCCAGGCCGATCGGCGGCCCGCCCGCGGTGACTGCGGAGGTGGGCGCGATGTCGCCCGGAGCGCTCACGGGCCCGTGGAGGGGGCCCTCGGCGCCGACCGCGCCGACGACGGCGAGTGCGCCGACGTGGGAGACGAGGGGCAGTTCGACGGCGAAGCCGACGAGCTGCGATACGAGCGAGGTGGCGGGCAGCTCGGATGCCACCCCCGCGTCCGGCGCGGAGCTCGCGGGAGGCGCGGGTACCGCGGCAGCGTCTCCCGCGACCCCGTCGAGCGTGCCGTCGACCATGCCGCTCACCGGCTCGGTGACCGAGCCGAGCGGGGTGTCGCCGAGCAGGCCGCCCACGAGCGGCAGCGATCCGACGGTGTCGCCGAGCAGGCCGTCGACGAGCCCCGCGAGGGGCTCGGTCACGGTGTTCACGGGCCGGCTGTCGACCACCTCGCCGACGAGACCGCCTACGACGGGCAGCTCACGCGCATCCGGAAGCGGCGCGACGACGGGGTCGACGACTTCGCTCACGGTGGACGTGAGCCCGTGCACGAGCGAGCCGACGAGGCCCGGCTCGCCGCCGTCGTCGGCGTGCGCGGCCTGCGGAGCGAAGAGCGTGAGAAGACCGGCCGCGATCGCGACGCCGACGCCGATGAGTGCGCCACGCCAGTGCGTTCGTCGTGTGTCGACGGCGTCGTCAGCGACGCCGCCTGCCGGCTGCATCTCGCCCTCCTCACGGTGGGATGCCGGAGGAGTCTGTCTCCCCCCGGATGGGGGCCACGATACGTGGAACCCCGCGGAATCTCCAGAGACACTTGCGCAAACGATAGTTACCGATATATCGTTGACGGGTCGCGACACCTCGCGACGTCATGGTCCGACGAAAGGATCCCGATCATGAATCCCCAGGCTTTCCGACGCCACGAGCGTCACGCCATGTTCCACCACGACCCCCAGGGTCCCGCCGCCCACGGCCCGCACGCCGAATGGGGCGTCCACGCGCCGCTGCGCGGAGGGATGCCGTTCGGTGCCGGTTTCGGCCCGGGCCCCGGCTTCGGCCGCGGACGCGGGCGTGGACGCGCCGGCCGCGGTGACATCCGCGCCGTCATCCTCTCGGTGCTCTCCGAGGGGCCCTCCAACGGCTACAACGTCATCAAGACGATCGCCGAGCGCAGCGGGGGCGTCTGGCGCCCGAGCCCTGGCTCGGTGTACCCGACGCTGCAGCAACTCGTCGACGAAGAGCTCATCGAGGCGGTCGGCGAAGGCCGCCGCACCGAGTACGCGCTCACCGAGGCCGGTCAGGCCTACGTGAAGGAGAACGCCGACGAGCTCACGCGCGCATGGGAGTCCGGCGCCCCGAAGCGCAGCGAGCAGGAGCTCGCGTTCCAGCAGAGCGTGGGCAAGCTCATGGGCGTCGTGGGCCAGTTCCACCACGCCGCGAGCGACGCCCAGCGCGCCGCCGCCGTCGACAAGCTCGACGAGGCGCGTCGTGCGCTCTACCTCATCCTCGCCGACTGATCCCGTCGCGCGCCGACCCATCAGCGGCTGCTCGCGTCACAGCGCGAGCAGCCGCTCCGTGTCTCCGAACACCTCGAGACCCGCGCATTCCGCCGTGCCCTCGATGAGCACCCGCCCCTCGTGGTCGAGGTGCCGGATGCGGATGCGCGCGTCGAGCGTCTCCTCCACGCGCTGATGCATGGCGGTGCGCAGCGGCGCATGCAGCAGCCCGCCCCGCGTGCGCTGCGCCGCCAACTCGAGCACCCCATCCGGACCCGTGACGACCCAGCGCACCGCATCGTCGTCGATCTCGAGCAGCCGCTCGCGCGAACGGTTCCAGGTGGCCCAGGTGTGCAGCTCGCCCCCGTGCCGGAAGGCGACGATCGTGCCGCGGAAGGCCCGCCGCATCCACGGGATGATCGCGACGGAGGCCACGAGCGAGGCGTCCGGGTCGGCGTCGAGGTGGTTGCTCGCCGCCCACACGTACCCGGCCGGGAACGCCTGACCCCAGTCCTTCTCGATGTAGCCGCGGCCGCCGTCGAACGATTGCGGCACACCCTCGACCTCGAGCGTGCCCGTGAGCGCGTGCCCGAGCGAGACGATGCCGTGGAAGCACTCCATGGCGGGCACGTAGCCGTACCAGCCCATGATGCCGGGGGCGGGGTAGGGCGCGAGCTCGGTGGCGTACTCGACGCGCCCGCTCAGCTGCGGCAGTTCGAGGGTGACGCCCGTCGCGTCGAAGATGTTGCGGCCGACCCGCACCTCGAACGAGCGGTCGGAAGCCCAGAACTCGTCGGGCGCGAAACGGTGATACCAGCTGCGCCCGGTGAGGCCGTCGAGCACCTGCACGAACGCCTCGTCGGTGGCGCCGTCGTCCCCCCGGAACACGCCGGGGATCACCGCCCAGCGCTGGGTGCGATCCACCGAAACGAGCTTGATGTACCAGCCCTCGAAGAAGCCTCGCCGCACGCCGCGACCGTGGAAGGCCTCCGGATGCCGGATGCCCCGCAGGTAGGCGGCCGGGGTGCGCATGGGTTCACAGTATTCCCCGCACGGCGCATCCCCGGGTCGCCCGCTGGCGGCTGACCTCCCGTGAGGGGTCGCAAAGTGCTCTCGACACGCCGCCGAGGGCGCAGTTTGCGACCCCTCAGGCGTCGCCGCGGTTCTTACGGCGCATCGGGCGCGGCGCGCGGTCGCCGAGGAAGGAGCGCGCCGAGTCGACGACGAAGCCGCGGCTGAGCGCCTCGCGTCCGATCAGCATCCGGAACCCCATCGCGTCGCGGTTGCTGAGCGTCACCTCGGCGTCGACGTCGTGGCCCACGAGCACGAGCCGCATGATCACCACGAAGCGCTCGTCGACGTGGCCCGAGGAGCTGCGCACCCGCCGCACGTCGTGAACGGGGCACTCCACGAGAACCTCGTCGGCATCCGATCTCTGCCATGGTCGGATGCCGAACCGCACCCACGCGGTTCCGTCGCGGTCGAAGGGTTCGACGTCGTAGGCATGGATCGACGAGGTCTGGGCGCCCGTGTCGAGCTTGGCCTTGATCCACGGAACGCCCACATCCGGCAGCTGCACCCACTCGCGCCACCCGGCAAGGGTGTTTGAATGGGTTCTCTCGCTCACCGCACCATCTTGGCAGGCGCTTCGGTATGAAACTCGCGATCCTCTCGCGCGCCCCTCGGGCGTACTCGACGCAGCGCCTACGCGCGGCCGCGGAGCAACGCGGCCACGAGGTGAAGGTGCTCAACACCCTGCGCTTCGCGATCGACCTCTCGGGCGAGGAGCCCGACCTGCAGTACCGCGGACGACGCCTGAGCGACTACGACGCGATCCTGCCCCGCATCGGCGCCTCGATCACCTACTTCGGCACGGCCGTCGTGCGGCAGTTCGAGCAGATGGACGTCTACACCCCCAACACCGCCAACGGCATCTCGAACGCGCGCGACAAGCTGCGCGCCAACCAGATCCTGTCGCGCCACAACATCGGCATGCCCGCCACCGCGTTCGTGCGCAATCGAGCGGATGTGCGCCCCGCGATCGCACAGGTCGGCGGCGCGCCCGTCGTCATCAAGCTGCTCGAGGGAACCCAGGGCATCGGGGTGATCCTCGCGCCGGAGGTGAAGGTCGCCGAGGCGATCATCGAGACCCTGCACTCGACCAACCAGAACGTGCTCATCCAACGTTTCGTGGCCGAGAGCCGCGGCCGCGACATCCGCGCCCTCGTCGTGGGCGACCGGGTCGTCGCCGCGATGCGGCGCACCGCGGCGGGCGACGAGTTCCGCTCCAATGTGCACCGCGGCGGCAGCGTCGAGAAGGTCGAGCTGTCGCCCGAGTACGTGCAGGCGGCCGTGCGTTCGGCGCAGATCATGGGTCTGCGGGTCGCGGGCGTCGACATGCTCGAGGGCGCCGACGGCCCGCTCGTCATGGAGGTCAACTCCTCCCCGGGCCTGCAGGGGATCGAGACGGCGACGCAGCTGGATGTCGCGGGCGCGATCATCGACTACATCGCCGGCCAGGTGGCGTTCCCCGAGATCGACGTGCGCCAGCGGCTGTCGGTGTCGACGGGGTACGGCGTGGCCGAGCTGCTCGTGCACGGCAACGCGGAGCTCGTCGGCAAGACCCTCGGCGAGTCGGGCCTCTGGGAGCGCGACATCACCGTGCTCACCTTGCACCGCGGCGCGACCGTCATCCCGAACCCGCGCAAGGGCGTCGTGCTCGAGGCGGGCGACCGGCTGCTGTGCTTCGGCAAGCTCGAGGAGATGCGCTCGATGATCCCCGAGCGTCGGCGCCGCCGCGCCCGCGTGCGCAAGCTGCCGGCGGAGCCGATCCCGGCGGAGGAGTAGAGCGGAGGAGTAGAGCGGGGGAGTGAGGCCGGCGGGTTACCGCCGCGCCCGGCGGTACGCCTCGAGGGCGCCCACGCCGCCCGCGATCGCGCCGAACAGAACGGCGCCGATGGGCCACACCATCCACGAGACGTCCCACGCGTTGCCGATGAAGCTCCAGGCCAGGAAGATCGCGACGAGCAGCGGCCAGTAGAACGCGGCGATGATGCCGACGACGCTGTGCTCGTCGTCGCCCGCCTCCCACGTGCGCCGGCTGCGCGTGAGCTCTTCGGCGACGCTGTGGGCCCAGGTGCGCGGCAGCAGCACACCGAGGCCGGACGCGACCATGACGAGCACGAGCACGACGCCGAGCACCGGCAGGAAGCGGTCATACGGCGGCTCGTTCACGAGCAGTGCGAAGGCGAGCAGGGGCGCGGCCGACAGGATCCACAGCGTGACCGCGATCTGCAGCGAGCGGATGCGGGCGGGCTCGTGCTTCGCCGAGAGGGCCTCCGCCCACTGCGTCACGGTCGGGTTGGTCGAGAAGCGTCCCTCGCTGATGCGCTTGTAGGGTGCGGTCTCGCGCGAGATCGAGAAGATGAGCAGCACGCCCACGGCGATCATCACGAGCAGCGCGAACAGCCCGATGAACGACCCGGCGTTCTCGCCCAGCGGCAGGATGCCGGTCTCGCCTGCGACTGACAGCAGGAGGAGCAGCGAGGGGGAGAGCACGAAGAACATGACGGCGGTGCTGAGGCGGTAGCGGGTGCGCTGCTTGGCGTCGGCGTAGCCCTGCGCCTCGTCGAGGGTCACGACGGGGTGCGGCTCGACGGCGGCCGCAGCGGCATCCGCACCCCCGCTCGCGGCGGGCGTGATGTCGGCGGTGATGCCGAGCACGGGCGCCACCTCTTCGAGGTTGCCGAAGTCGCGGATGACCTGGCCGACGGCCTCGTTCTCGGTGCGGCCTTCGGCGATGAGGGCGGTGTAGGCGTCTTCCATCATGCCGCGCAGCTCGGCCTTGGCCTCGAGCAGTCGCGGGGTCTGCGGGTAGGCGCTGAACATCGTCTCGAGGTAGGCGATGATCACGTTCACGGGGTGACTCCTTCGATGAAACGGTCGACGACGCTCTTCGTGCTGCGCCATTCCTCGACCTTGAGGTCGAAGTAGGCGAGTCCCGCGTCGGTGATGCGGTAGTACGTGCGCGGCTTGCCGGAGGGCGAGACGCCGGCGGTGGAGCTCACGAGCTCCGCCGCCTCGAGACGCTTGACGGCCGAGTAGAGGGTCGTCTGCTTGATGGCGTAGTCCTCGCCGCTCGTCGCGGTGATGCGCTGGGCGAGCTCGTACGCATAGGACGGCCCGGAGCGCAGCAACGAGAGCACCATGAGGTCGACGTAGCCACGGATGGCATCTGCGCTGATCACGATGACGTCTCCCTTCCGCAGCCGGTTACTGCGATGAACATACTACGTCAGAGATAGTACGTCAATCGGGGCGAGTGGCATGCAAAAGGCCACAACATCCGCGGTCGTCCCCGTCGTGAGGAGTGCGGATGTCGTGGCCGATTGCGATCGCAGGAGCCGCGGCTCACTTCCAGTAGTACGAGAACGCCCACTTCGAGTCGTAGCTGCGGTAGTGGCACACGCTCACGATCTGGGCGCCGAGCCGGTGGTAGTAGCCCTGCATCCGCAGGCAGTCGGACTGGCTGTAGCCGGTGATGTACTGCCAGGCGGGCGGTATCGCGGCCGCCGGAGCCACCGCACCACCAGCGACCAGCGCGAGGCCGAGGCCCGCCGCGGCGATGCTCGTCTTCAGCTTCTTGCCCATGTCGTCATCCTTTCGTCGTGGAGTTCCGACGCTAGGCACGCGCGGCGCCAGACCAAATGGGCACCGCTCCCCTGGCCGCAGTGGCACGAAGCTGCTGAGATACGCGCCGCACGAGAACGGGGCGGCTCATCCGAAGATGACCGCCCCGATGTGGTGCGCGAGGGGGGACTTGAACCCCCACGCCCTTGCGGGCACTGGCACCTGAAGCCAGCGCGTCTGCCAATTCCGCCACTCGCGCGTGTGATCCGCCGCAGCGGATCAACCCAGCGAGACTACCACGCGCGGGCCCTGCGTCCCTCCGCCGGGCGACCCCCGCATCCGCACGCCCGCAAGCGCCGCGTCTGCACCCCGCGACAGCCCGGAGAATCGTGCCGAATTGTCGCCATAGGCCGCCACGAGAGCGATTTGGCACGATTCTCCCGGCTCAGCCGGCGGAGGGCACTCGGCGGCGTGCACCGAACGGTGCGTTGACGGGAATCCGCCGCGCGCACGACACGGCCGCACCCCGCGGCTGACACCGCATCCGGGTGAGCCGACTACCATCGGAGAGTCCGAGAGAGCCGGAAGGCGCGTGCGCGCCCACCGAGAGGAGACCCTTGGGGATTCTCGACGAATTCGAGAAGGGCTTGGAGCGCGTCGTGAACGGCGCGTTCGCCAAGACCTTCAAGAGCGGTCTGCAGCCTCTCGAGGTGACCGCGGCCCTGCGCCGCGAGCTCGACACGAAGTCGGCGGTCGTCTCGCGCGACCGCATCCTCGCGCCCAACCGCTTCGTCGTGCGCCTCTCCCCCTCCGACTACGAGCGGATGACGGGGCTCGGTCCCGCTCTCGTCGACGAGTTCACGCAGCTCGTGCAGCAGCACGCGACCGCCCAGCGGTACAGCTTCGCCGGCGGCATCGACATCCGTCTCGAGCGCGACGAGCGCCTCTCGGCGGGTGTCGTGCGCATCGACTCGGAGAACGTCAAGGGCGAGGTCGTGTGGGCACCCGTGCTCGACATCGCCGGCAAGCGCTACCCGCTGCGCAAGGGTCGCACCGTCATCGGCCGGGGGTCGGATGCCGACATCACCCTCGACGACACCGGCACCTCGCGCAAGCACATCGAGATCCTGTGGGACGGTGCCCGCGGACAGGTGAACGACCTCGGCTCCACCAACGGCTCCAAGCTCAACGGTCAGCCGGTCACGAAGGCGGTGCTGCAGCCCGACTCGGTGATCGAGATCGGCCGCACCCGTATCGTGTTCCGGGTGCTCGCCCAGGCCGCCGAACTCGCCCGAGGAGACGGGGGAGTCGCGCGATGAGCGAACTGACCCTGCTCGTGCTGCGGATCGGCTTCCTGATCCTCATGTGGGCGTTCGTGTTCATGATCGTCTACGCCCTGCGCTCCGACCTCTTCGGCAACCGGGCCCGCAAGCTGCCGCAGCAGAACGCATCCGAGCCGTTCCCGGCGTCCCTGCTGCCCGCACCGACACCCTCGCCCGCCCCCGTCGCGGTCACCGAGCCCGTGCGCTCCCAACCGCACGCGACAGGATCGACGCCCCGGCGCCTCGTCATCACCTCCGGCCCGAAGGAGGGCATGGAGATCGAGCTGCCCACCGAGCAGCTCACGATCGGACGCTCGAGTGAGTCGGGCCTCGTCATCCGCGACGACTACACCTCCACCCACCACGCGCGCCTCATGCTGTGGAACGACGAGTGGGTGATCCAGGATCTCGACTCCACCAACGGCACCTTCCTCGACGGAACGCGCGTGACGCTGCCCACCCCCGTGCCGCTCGGGTCCACCGTGACCATCGGCACGACGAGCTTCGAGCTGCGGCGGTAGCGCGTGGCGACGATCCCCACAAGCGCCGCGGTCTCGCACGTCGGCAAGATCCGGGCGAGCAACCAGGACTCCGGGTACCTCGGCCGACACCTCTACGTCGTCGCCGACGGGATGGGCGGACACGCGGGCGGCGACGTCGCGAGCCACATCGCCGCGCAGCGCATCGCCGAGGCCGACCAGCCGTACTCGACCCCCGAAGACGCCGTGCACGCCCTGCACGACGCCCTGATCGCCGCGAACGGTCTGCTCGCCGAGACCGTGTTCGACCACAACGAGCTCACCGGCATGGGCACGACCGTCTCGGCGCTCGCCCGCGTCGGCGACAAGCTCGCCCTCGCCCACATCGGCGACTCGCGCGTCTACCGCTTCCGCGGCGGCGAGCTCACCCAGATGACGACCGACCACACCTTCGTGCAGCGCCTCGTCGAGTCGGGCCGCATCACGCCCGAGGAGGCCGCCGTGCACCCGCGGCGCGCCGTGCTCATGCGCGTGCTCGGCGACGTCGACGCCTCGCCCGAGATCGACACCGCCGTCTTCGACACCCGCCCGGGCGACCGCTGGATGCTGTGCTCCGACGGCCTGTCGGGGTACGTCTCCGAAGACAAGATGACGCAGGTGCTCGGCACCATCCGCACGGCGCAGGGTGCCGCAGACCGGCTCGTCAAGGAGAGCCTCGACCATGGGGCGCCCGACAACGTCACCGTGCTGCTCATCGACATCGACGACTCGGACGGGGCCTCGGGCGCCGCGCCGATCTTCGTGGGCTCGGCCGCGCATCCGCTCACCTTCGGCACCGAAGAGGAGGAGGTGCGCAAGCCGATCCGGCTGCCCACGCTGCTGCTGCACCCCCTCAAGCCGGCGCCGCCCGACGACGCCCACTTCGAGCCGGAGAGCGAGGGCTACCTCGACGAGCTCATCGAGGAGGATCGCCGCCGCGCCATCCGCCGCCGCATCCTGTGGGGTGTCGGGGTGGGTCTCGCGGCCGCCGCGATCGTGCTCGCCGGCTGGCTCGGCTACCGCTGGACGCAGATGCACTACTTCGTGGGCGTGAGCGACGGGAACGTCGCGATCTTCCAGGGCGTGCAGCAGTCGATCGGCCCGATCTCGCTCTCGCACGTCTACCAGACCACCGCGATCTCGATCGACGAGCTTCCGCTCTTCCAGCGCGACGCCGTCGAGGCCACGATCAGCGCCGACAGCCTGCGCGATGCACACGAGATCGTCGACCGGCTCGCAGCATCGGCGGGGAACTGACGTGACGGCGCCCCAGACGATCGGCCAGGGCGGCACGGCATCCGCCCCGATCACGACGACCATCCGCATCCGCCTGCGCACCCCGGCGCGACTTCGCAACCTCGAGCTGCTGCTGCTCGTCGTGGCGCTCGGCATCGCGGCGGGCGCGCTCGCGCTCGTCGAGCTCGGAGCTGTCGGTGAGCTCGACCCCGGCATGTTCGCGCTCGTCGCCGCGCCCGCGGTTCTCGTGCTCGTGCTGCACCTCGTGGAGCGCGTCGTGGCGCCGGAGGGCGACCCGTTCGTCGTGCCGATCGCGACGCTGCTCACCGGTCTCGGCATCGCGATGATCCACCGGCTCGACATCGCCGAAGGCTACGAGGGCTGGGAAGCCTACGGCGTGCGGCAGATCGTCTGGGCCAGCATCGCCATCGCGTTCGCGATCGCCGGACTGCTCATCGTGCGCAACCACCGCGTGCTGCAGCGCTACCGCTACGTCGCGATGTTCGTCGGCATCCTGCTGCTGCTGCTGCCCGTCGTGCCGGGGATCGGCGACACGGGCGCCAACGCGGATGTGTGGGTGCAGATCGGCATCTTCTCGTTCCAGCCGGGCGAGTTCGCGAAGATCCTGCTCGCCGTCTTCTTCGCGGGCTACCTCGTGACCGCCCGCGACTCGCTCTCGCTCGTGGGCCGCTCGTTCCTCGGACTGCGACTGCCGCGAGCGCGCGACCTCGGCCCGATCCTCGTCGTCTGGATCCTGTCGATGGGTGTCATCGTCATCCAGCGCGACCTCGGCACCGCCCTGCTCTACTTCGGGCTGTTCCTCGTGATGCTCTACGTCGCCACCGGCCGCGGCAGCTGGATCCTCATCGGCCTCGCCCTCTTCGCCGCGGGCGGCTGGGCGGCCACGCGGGCGCTGCCCTACGTCGCCGGTCGCTTCGAGAACTGGCTCGACGCGTTCAACCCCGAGGTGTACGACCGCGACGGCGGCAGCTACCAGCTCGTGCAGGGCATCTTCGGCCTCGCCGACGGCGGCCTCATCGGCACCGGCCTCGGGCAGGGGCGACCCGACCTCGTGCCGCTCGCCGAGAGCGACTACATCGTGGCGAGCCTCGGTGAAGAGCTCGGCCTCATCGGCCTGTTCGCGATCCTGTGCCTGTACCTGATCTTCGTGGCGCGCGGGTTCCGTATCGGCGTCGCGGGGCAGGACGACTTCGGCCGCCTGCTCGCGGTCGGCCTCTCGTTCGTCGTGGGCCTGCAGGTGTTCATCGTGATCGGCGGCGTCACGCGCATCATCCCGCTCACGGGCCTCACGACGCCGTTCCTCGCCGCGGGTGGCTCCTCGCTCGTGGCCAACTGGCTCATCGTCGCGCTGCTGCTGCGGCTGTCGGATGCGGTGCGCCAGCAGCCGCACGCGATCGTCGAGGGGGGTGGTGCGTCGTGAACAAGGAACTGCGTCGCGTGAGCGTGCTGATCCTCGCGATGTTCCTCGCCCTGTGCACCTCGTCGACCATCATCCAGGTGGTGCAGCAGGAGCAGTTGCAGGCCGACGCGCGCAACACCCGCACGCTCTACGCGAGCTTCTCGGTCGAGCGCGGGCGCATCCTCGCGGGTGACACGGTGATCGCGCAGTCGACGCCGTCGAACGACCAGTACCGCTATCAGCGCGAGTACCCGCAGGGCGAGCTGTACGCGCCCGTCACCGGCTACTTCACCCTGCACGGCGAGAACACGGGACTCGAGGGCGCCCTCAACACCTACCTGAGCGGTCGCGCCAACGAGCAGTTCCTCGACCGGCTCAACCAGATCCTGACCGGTCAGACGCCGCGCGGCGCGACCGTGCTCACGACGATCGACCCCGTCGTGCAGCAGGCGGCGTGGGATGCGTTGGGCGACCTGCAGGGAGCGATCGTCGCGATCGAACCGTCGACGGGTCGCATCCTCGCGATGGTGTCGAAGCCCTCGTTCGACCCGAACCTGCTCGCCGGTCACGACCAGGCGCTCGTCGTGCAGAACTACGACCAGCTGCTCGCCGACCCCCGCGAACCGCTCATCAACCGCACCCTTGTCGGCGATCTCAACCCGCCGGGCTCGACGTTCAAGCTCGTGATGACCTCGGCCGCGCTCTCGAACGGCTACACGCCGGACAGCCAGCTGCCCAACCCGCCCAGCTTCGTTCTTCCCGAGACGAGCACGACGATCACCAACTCGGGCGGCAGCGCGTGCGGCGGCGGCGAGACGACGAGCCTCGCGACGGCGCTGCGCCTCTCGTGCAACATCCCGTTCGCGAACCTCGGCGCCGAGCTCGGCTACAAGGCGATTCACGACCAGGCCGTCGCGTTCGGCTTCGACGACCCGGAGCTGACCGTGCCCATGCCGGTGGCGCAGAGCGTCTTCCCGAAACCCGAGAGCGAGGCCCAGCTCATGCTGCAGTCGTTCGGCCAGGGCAACGACCGTGTCACCCCGCTGCAGGTCGCGATGGTGTCGGCGGCGATCGCGAACGGAGGCGAGGTCATGGTGCCGAATCTCGTGGAGAGCGTCACCGCGCCCGACCTCTCGGTGCTGCAGGCGTTCGAGCCGACCGTGTACGGGCGCGCCATCAGCGCCGACGTCGCCGCCATCATGACGCAGCTGATGGTCGCCAATGTCGGGAGCGGTGTCGCCAACGGTGCCAGAATCGATGGTGTCGACGTCGCGGGCAAGTCGGGCACGGCACAGAACGGCAAGACCGACCCCTACACGCTCTGGTACACCGGTTTCGCCCCCGCCGACGACCCGCAGGTCGCGGTTGCAGTGCTGCTGGAAGACGGGGCAGGTAAGGGACAATCCGGATCCGGCAACGGAACAGCCGGTCCACTCGCGAAGAAGGTCATAGAGGCGGTGCTGAACAGATGAGACCCACGAGCGGCCTCACCTTCGGGGGGCGTTACCAGCTGTCGAGCCGGATCGCGATCGGCGGCATGGGGGAGGTGTGGCAGGCCACCGACCTCGTGATCGGGCGCACGGTCGCCATCAAGATCCTCAAGGACGAGTACCTCGGCGACCCGGGGTTCCTGGAGCGGTTCCGCGCCGAGGCGCGCCACGCGGCACTCGTCAACCACGAGGGCATCGCCAACGTCTTCGACTACGGCGAGGAGGACGGCTCGGCCTACCTCGTCATGGAGCTCGTGCCCGGCGAGGCGCTCTCGACCGTGCTCGAGCGCGAGAAGGTGCTCTCGACCGACCGCGTGCTCGACATCGTGGCGCAGACCGCATCCGCTCTCCAGGCCGCCCACTCGGCGGGCCTCGTGCACCGCGACATCAAGCCGGGCAACCTGCTCATCACCCCCGACGGGCGCGTCAAGATCACCGACTTCGGCATCGCCCGGATCGCGGATCAGGTTCCGCTGACCGCCACCGGTCAGGTGATGGGCACCGTGCAGTACCTGTCTCCCGAGCAGGCGAGCGGGCACCCGGCGTCACCGTCGACCGACATCTACTCGCTCGGCATCGTCGCCTACGAGGCGCTCGCGGGCCGTCGCCCGTTCACGGGCGAGTCGCAGGTCGCGATCGCGATGGCGCACATCAACGACGCCCCGCCCGACCTGCCGGTCACGGTCTCGGAGCCGGTGCGCAACCTCGTGTACTCGTGCATCGCCAAGCGTCCCGAAGACCGTCCCGCCACGGCCGCGCACCTCGCGCGTGCCGCGCAGGCGCTGCGGCGCGGCGACATCGCGGGGGCCGCTGCGGCGGTTCCGGGCGTCGCCGCGGGCGCGGTCGCTCTCGAGTCGGCCTCCACCGCGGCGACGCGCGTGCTGCCGTCGGCGGCACCCGGCTCGGCCACGACGCCGATCCCCGAGACGCGGCGCCGCAGCCCGTGGATGTGGCCGCTCATCGCGATCGTGTCGCTGCTCGCCGTGGCGCTCGTCGCGATCATCATCGTGATCGCGGTGCAGCCGAGCGGCGGCGAGAAGGATCCCACCACGCCGCCCCCGTCGTCACCGTCGACACCGCCGGAGACGCCGAGCTCATCGCCGACCTCCGACACGGTGCGCATCGACTCCGCCGACTACGTCGGGCTGACCCCCGACGAGGCCATCGAAAAGCTCAACGCCCTCGATGCAGGGTTCCAGATCGACACCGTCGACGGCCCCATCGCGGATGCGCCCGCCAAGATCGGCACGGTGCAGCGCATCAGCCCCGTCGGCAACGTGCGGCGTGACCAGACCATCACCCTCGCCGTGTACCGTGCACCGGGTCAGCCGCCGGCGCCGGGCGCACCCACGCCGAGCTCGGCCTCGGGCGACGCGGGCGACGGCATCGAGCTCGCTTTCGCGTACACGGGATGCCCGGCGGGCTTCGAACTGCAGGGCTACACCTTCACTCTGCAGAACGCGGATCCGACCGACGGCAGCCTCGAGCTGCCCGCCGGTGCCACCTCGCTCACGATCACGCTCAAGAACCCGGGCAGCACGGCCACGGCATCCTTCGTCGCGAAGTGCGCGGGCGGGCTGAGCTCACCGGGCTCACCGGCGGCGGAGATCACCGTCAACCCGTGAACGGGTCCACCCGCAGGAGGATTCGCGTTCAGTCGGCCCCGGCTAGACTGACCGCGTGAGTGACGCAGTGACCGAGAGCGTGCGCACGCTCGCTGGTCGCTACGAGATCGGCAAGCTGCTGGGCAGAGGCGGCATGGCCGAGGTGCATGAGGGCCTCGACACCCGCCTCAACCGTCGCGTCGCCATCAAGCTGCTGCGCCCGACGCTCGCGACCGATCCCGCGTTCCGCACCCGCTTCCGCCAGGAGGCCCAGGCGGCGGCCCGCATGGCGCACCCCACGATCGTGCGGGTGTTCGACGCGGGCGAGGAGACGGTGCGCGGCCCCGACGGTCACGACGTGCAGCTGCCGTTCATCGTCATGGAGCGCATCGAGGGCAAGCTGCTCTCCGACCTCATCCGCAACGGCCCCGTGCCGGCCGACGAGGCGGCGCGCATCACGACCGGCATCCTGACGGCGCTCGAGTACTCGCACCGCGCCGGTGTCGTGCATCGCGACATCAAGCCCGGCAACGTCATGATCACGCCCAACGGGCAGGTCAAGGTCATGGACTTCGGCATCGCGCGCGCCATCTCGGAGTCGTCCGCCAACGTCGCCCAGACGAGCGCCGTGCTCGGCACCGCGAGCTACTTCTCGCCCGAGCAGGCGCGGGGCGAGAGCGTCGATGCGCGCACCGACCTGTACTCCACGGGCGTCGTGCTCTACGAGCTGCTCACCGGTCGTGCCCCGTTCCGCGGCGACGGTCCCGTCGCGGTCGCCTATCAGCACGTGAGCGAGATGCCGACCCCGCCGAACGCGGTCAACCCCGCGGTGTCGCCCGCCATGAGCGCGGTCGTCATGCATGCGCTCGCGAAGGACCGCTTCGACCGCTTCCAGACCGCCGCCGAGTTCAAGGCCGACCTCGAGGTGGCCGCCGGCGGCAAGGTGCCCGATCGGGCACCGGGAAGCGACGACTTCAACGCGACCCTGTTCGGCGTCAACCCCAACTCGACGGCCGCATCCGAGGCGACGCTGCGGCGTCTCGCCAACGACGAGAACCGCCCGACGCGCACGCAGAGCAGGCCCCCTGTCGCGTGGATCTGGGGCGGCATCGCGGTCATGGCCGTCATCATCGTGGCCGCCATGGTGTGGGTGTTCAGCCTCCAGGCGACACCGATCGCGCCCGACTTGGCGGTCACCGTTCCGGATGTGGCGGGTCAGTCGGCCGACGCCGGCATCCAGGAGCTCACCGAGGCGGGCCTCACCCCGAAGCGCGTCGACCGGGCCGACGCCGAGGTCGACGCCGGCGACATCATCTCGACGAGCATCCGTCCCGGCGCCCGCGTCAACCGGGGCGAAGCGATCGACGTCTTCGTCTCGACCGGGCCGCCGTCTGTCGATCTTCCGGCGCTGACCTTCCTCGCCGAAGCGGACGCGAAGGCGAAGATCGAAGAGGCGGGTCTCAGCTACGGCACGAGCAAGCAGCAGAACTCGCCCAACGTGCCTGCCGGTCAGGTGCTCGCGATCACCATCGACGACGAGACCACGCAGCGCACGGGCGCCCAGAGCGTCCCCGCAGGCAGCACCGTCAACCTCGTGATCTCGAACGGCCTCGTGCAGGTGCCCGACGTCGTGGGCCAGCCGATCGGCGCCGCGCAGGGTCAGTTGCAGGCCCTTCAGCTCACCGTGAAGTCGGTCATCGACCAGGGCTGCTCGGGGGGCAAGGTCACGAGCCAGTCGGGCAAGGGCGAGATGGCGCAGCGTTCGACGATCACCGTCACCTACTGCGGCGGCGTGTAACCCTCACCCGAGCTTCACGAGCGGGCTCAGCGACACCGCCCGCTCGGCCGCCTCGGGAAGCCCCGTCGACGCGAGCCAGTTGCCCAGCATCCGGTAGCCGCCCTCGGTCATCACCGACTCGGGATGGAACTGCACCCCCACGACGGGCGCGTCGCGGTGCCGCAGTCCCATGATGACGCCCCCGTCGGTGCGGGCCGTCACCTCGAGCTCGTCGGGAACCGTACCGTCGACGACGGCGAGCGAGTGGTAACGCGTGGCGCGGAACGGCTGCGGCACCCCGTCGAAGAAGGCCGAGTCGTCGTGCCGGATGAGCGAGGTCTTGCCGTGCATGAGCTCGTCGGCGTGCGTGACGGTGGCGCCGAGCGCCTCGGCGATCGCCTGGTGCCCGAGGCACACCCCGAGCAGGGGGGATGCCGCCTCCAGCGCCGCGTGCACGATCGGGATCGAGACGCCGGCCGCCGCCGGGGTGCCGGGACCGGGGGAGAGCAGCACCGCGTCGTACTCTGCGATCCGCGCCGCAGCATCCGCGGCCGAGAACGCGTCGTTGCGCACGACCTCGGTCTCGGCCCCGAGCTGCAGCAGGTAGCCGTTGAGGGTGTAGACGAAGCTGTCGTAGTTGTCGATGACGAGCACGCGGGTCATTGGTCTACCGTCACTTCCGGCGTCGTGATGAAGGTCTGCACGAAGGGGAACACCCAGTAGGCGAGCACCGCGAGCAGGGCCACGAGCAGCACCAGCAGGATGATCACCCGCACCCACCAGGGGCCGGGGAGCACCCGCCACAACGCGCCGTACATCAGGCCGCACCTCCTACTGTCGCCGCGATCTCATCCGGAACCCCGAAGTTCGCCGCGTTCGCGTCACGAGGGAAGAACTGTGTGAACACCCCGTAGGCGATGATGCGCTCCCGTGAGGTGTATTGCGGGTTGCAGCTCGTGAGCGTGATGTAGCGCTCGGTCGCGGGTGTCTCGGGCGACTGCGGCACCGGGTCGAGCACGCCGATGCCCGTGGGGTGCACGAACTCGAGGTTGCGGAACTCGTACTGGTACCAGCCGGATGCGGTTTCCACGTAGATGTGGTCGCCCAACTGCAGTTCGTTGATGTGGTGCAGCGACCCGCCGTGCCCCATGCGGTGGGCGGCGATCGCGAAGTTGCCGACCGCTCCGGGCATCGAGGTGCTCGGGTACCGGCCGAGTCGCCCCCTGTCGAGCACCTTGGCCACGCTGATGCCCTCGTAGATGGGCCGGTAGTAGTCGGCGCCCCAGCGCGGCACGATGAGGGATCCGAGGAACTCGGCGTCGGCGGGGGGAGCCTCGACGGGCGGGTTCTGCGCGACGGGCACCTCGGTGGGTTCGTCGCTGGGCTCACCCGTGGGTTCGTCGCTCGGGGTGGGCGAGGGTGTCGGGTCGGCGGCCGCCTGCTCGTTCCAGCGCTGGCTCTGTTCGGCGGCCTCGCTCTTGAGCTCGTTGCCGACCGTGATCTCGGTGAACCAGAGCTGCCATCCGATGAACAGCAGCACGAGCACCCCGGCTGTGATGAGCAGCTCTCCGAGCAAGCCGACGATCGAGATCCGGCGGCCGGAGCGAGCACGACGGCGCTCGGCGACGCGGCGCGCGCGTCGACCATCCGGGTCGGCGGGGGCAGCCGGCGCGGTTTCGGGCCCGACGCTCATGCACCGATTCTAGGCGGCGGCCGCCGGGAGCCCGATCCGGGGTTCACGGCCCGCCAGGCTATGATTCTGGGCATGGCCCGTCCCAAGACCCGTACCAAGCCGGCCGTGACCGAGACCGCGAAGAGCGAAGACGCTCCCAACCCGGTGTGGTTCAAGCCGGTCATGTTCGGCTTCATGCTCGTCGGTCTCGCCTGGATCATCGTCTACTACGTGAGCCAGAACTCCTGGCCGATCCCGCCGCTCGGTGCCGGCAACATCCTCGTCGGCTTCGGCATCATGTTCATCGGCTTCCTCATGACCACGCGGTGGCGCTGATCGGGCAGTGCAGCCCGACTGAATTACACGCCTGTGATTCTGTCCACACTGTGGACGAGCCTGTGGACAGAATCGTTCAGAACGCCGTCGCGATGATGGCGCCCAGGATGGCCACGACCACCGCGCCCGCGATGATGAGGTACGGCGTCGACGGCTTCGACCGCGCCCGCTCCGCGTAGAACTGGAACAGGTAGGTCGCGCCCGCGCCCGCGACGAGGCCGCCGACGATCGACGGCAGGCCTCCGCCGCCCATGAAGATGTTGAGCACGAGGTTGATCGCGATGACGATCAGGATCTGCGCGCGTGCCGGCGGATACGACCACAGCAGCACCGCGTAGCCGCCGAACAGCCCGAAGAGGCCACCCGTGAGCCCGTACTCGATGCCCCCCGAGAGCACCATCGCCGCCGCCGCGAACGCGGCCGCCGCGAAGAAGACGGTGGCAAACCTCGCGCGACCGAGCTGGCGTTCCACGGTGGGCGCGATCAGCATCCAGAACACGAGGCTGAGCAGCAGGCTCAACACCACCCGGAAGTCGAGGGCCGAGACGAAGGCGAACGGTGCCGTCACGTAGCGCCAGACCTGCACGCTCGCGCCGGGGTGCGCCGCGAGCAGGGCGAGTGGGGCGTTCGCGCTGAAGAAGCCGACGATCCAGAGCAGCAGTGACGTGCCCGCGAACGACCAGCTCAGAACGGGCGTGCTGTCTCCCGGGCGCAGCAGCCGGGCGAAGTACTGGCCCGCACCTGAGCGCGACGCGGATGCGACCGGCACCCGTCGCGTCGCTGCCCGCTTCTTGACCGGCTTGGTGTTGGTGGGTGTCCACTGCACCGAGCCGCCCGCCTCCCGTACGCAGTCGGGGCACTGCACCCCGACGGGCGCCAGGATCTGGCACTCGGGGCAGATGGTGCGCCCGCAACGCTGGCACAGCACCCAGCTCTGCCGGTCGGGGTGGCGGTAGCAGACGGAGGGGTCCTCCTCGACCTGCTCGCCGAAGCGGGGTGAGTTCACAGGTTCTCGACGTCGACGCCCGTGATCACGACGTCGTCGAGCGGCTTGTCGCGGCCGTCGGTCGGCACCGCCTCGATCGCGTCGACGACGCGCTTCGAGTCCTCGTCGGCGACCTCGCCGAAGATCGTGTGCTTGCGGTTGAGCCACGGGGTGGGAACCGTCGTGATGAAGAACTGCGAGCCGTTGGTGCCGCGCCCCATCTGGATGCCGGCGTTCGCCATGGCGAGCAGGTAGGGCTGATCGAACACGAGCTCGGGGTGGATCTCGTCGTCGAACTGGTACCCGGGGCCGCCGATCCCCTGACCGAGCGGGTCGCCGCCCTGCAGCATGAAGTCCTTGATGATGCGGTGGAAGATGACGCCGTCGTAGAGCGGCTTGGTCGACACCTCACCGGTGCCGGGGTGCTTCCATTCCTTGGCGCCGGTGGCCAGGCCGACGAAGTTGTCGACGGTGATCGGGGCGTGGTTGCCGAAGAGGTTGACCTTGATGTCGCCGAGGGTGGTGTGGATCGTCGCGACAGCGGTGGGAAGTGGCATTCGCCCATTGTTTCACAAGGTCCCCATGGCAGGATGGGAGGACGCCGAGCCGCACACGGAGGTCGTCATGGCACTTTCTCGCACGCGTCAGAAGGAGCTGAAGAAGCTCAAGCGCTCGGCCGACGAGCTGTGGGAACAGCAGCGCGAAGCGCTCGACCAGGCCGCGCATGTGCTGCGTGAGGCGACCCACCAGGCCCGTGCGCTCTCGCGCGAGGAGGTGGCCCCGCGCGTGGCGGGGGTCTACACCGATCACGTACAGCCCGCCGTCGCGACGGGCATCGCCGGAGCCAGGTCGGCGAGCTCGGCCGTGAAGGAGAAGGTCGTCGGGGATGTGCTTCCCGCCCTCTCGGGGGCCGTCGGATCGGCGATGGCCGTCATCGAGGCCGTGCGCGACCCGCGGGTGCGTGACGTCGTGCGTTCCGCCACCCGCTCGGGTGGCAAGGTCGTGAGCTTCGCCCCGCCGCCGAAGAAGGGGCCCGGCCCCGGCACGTTCATCCTCATCGGCCTCGGGGTCGTCGCCGTCGCGGGCGTCGCCTACGCCGCCTGGCAGACGCTGCGCGCCGACGAGAGCCTCTGGATCGACGACCTCGCCGATGTGGGCGCCATCGATGTCGGCGACGACGACGAGGACGACCTCTGAGTCGCTACACGCGCACCCACGGCATCGTGGGGTTGATCACCTTCGGCGGCGCCGGCATCTTCATCGTCGTGTTCGTGCTGATTCCGCATTGGCTCGGCTGGTAGCTCTCGCGAGCCGGTAGCCTGCCCTCGTGACGCCCGACGAGACCCAGCCCACGCCGGACCAGCCGACACCGGACCAGCCCAGCGAGCCCGAGAAGCCGGGCGACGCGACCGAGGCGGATGCGCATCCGGACCCCGTCGACGACGGACGCGATCCCGCACTCGCACCGCAACGCTGCGTGAACTGCGGGTCGACGCAGCTCGAGCAGGACACGAACGGCCTGTGGCACTGCGACTTCTGCCGCTCGACCTTCCGCGCCGACGACCCCGCCATGATCGTCGTCGACTCCGTCGAGGTGCGGCAGGCCAACGACAACGTCGTCGACACGGCCGACATGCTCACCTTCGACCAGCAGCAGGCCGTCGGGGCCCACCTGCGCGGTCTCGGCAAGAAGCACGACGTCGTCGTGGTGGTGGAGACCGTCAACACGATCACCGAGAACGTCGAGTACTACGCGCGCAAGCGGGCGCAGGAGCTCGGCGTCGGCGACGAGGCGAAAGACAACGGGCTCTACATCCTGCTCGTGCGTCAGCCGCGCCGCATCCAGGTGCAGGCCGGCAACGGCATCTCGACCTACCTGAACGGCGACGACATCGACGCGGCCGTGAAGAGCGCGGCGGTGCCGCACCTCAAGGCCGGTGACCTGGTCAGCGGTCTCATCTCTGGTGCCGACGCTCTCGTCGAGAAGTACCTCGACAACAAGGCGACGGGCAGCATCCGCACCACCTCACGTGCATCGTCGTCGGGCACGAGCACCACGACGCGCCGTCGGCTCGGATGGTCGCCGCCCGTCACACCGCGACGCGAGCAGCCGCGCCGCTCTGGCCTGCGCTACCTGCCGTTCGTGCTCATCATGATCTTCCTGATCTGGATGCTCGCGACGAACGGCTTCCGCTTCAGCGGTTCGGGCGGCGGCGGCAGCGACTCCGGCTACAACTCCGGCTGGGATTCCGGCGGCGGTTGGGACTCCGGCGGCGGAGGTGGTTGGGATTCCGGCGGCGGCAGCGACTACGGCGGCGGCGGCTTCGACTCCGGATCGGGCGGCGGCTCCGACTGGTAGGCGGCGGTTGCGCGCGACCCGGCCGGCACCGGCGGCGGGCGGGCCCCCGATCGTCAGGTGGCCCTGACCGGTACGAAAGCCCGGTGCTACCGTCGAAGTGTGAGCGAGGTTCCGCAGTCCCGCGCCTTCCATGTGGCGATCGCTGACGACTGGGAGGCGAGCATCCCCTTCGGCTCGTACGAGGCCGCGACGCGCGGCGTGCTCGTGGGGGTCGGCCAACCGATCCGCACGACGACGGCCGACGACATCCAGCGCGTGCTCGACGGCCGCTACGCCGACCTGCATCTTCCGCTGCTCGTGATCGAGCTCGACCTCGACGCCGTGACCGCGGCGGGCATCTCCCTCGTGCGGGACGACACGACCGGCGCGGTCGGCATCGACGGCGCTCTGCCGCCGGGAGATCCGACGATCGTCGTGCGCACCGTGCCGGTGCCCCGCGCCGGCGAGCGCTGGGTCGCGCCCGAACTCGGCTAGAGCACCTCGGTCGGGCCCGGTGCTACGGTCGACATGTGGCACAGCGGGGCACCGGATCCGGCTCGGTCGACGGCTACCGCTTGGAGTGGCTCACGAGCTTCCTCGCCGTGGTCGACTACGGCGGCTTCGCCGCCGCCGCTGAGGGCAGCTTCCGTTCTCAGCCCCGAATCTCCGCCCATGTGGGGGAGCTCGAGGGCCATCTCGGTGCCGAGCTCTTCGACCGCCGCGAGCGCCCCGTGCGCCTCACCGACGCGGGTATCGCCTTCCTCGAGCATGCGCGCGCCGTCGTGCGCTCGCTCGAGATGGGGTCGGCATCCGTGCAGGCGGTGCTCGGGGTGCTGCGCGGCACGGTACGGCTCGGCTGGTACCCGAGCGCGGGCGCCTCGTTCGGTCCGACGGTGCTGCGGGAGTTCCACGAGCGCTACCCCCAGATCGCCGTCACGATCATCGAGGGGTCGACCGAGATGCTCGCCGAGAGCCTGCGCACCGGCGATGCCGATCTCGTGCTGCGCCCCATGCTCCCCACGATCAAGGAGCTCAGCGTGCGCAGCCACGCACTGTGGGAGGAGCCTCTCGTCGCCGTCGTCCCGGAGGGGCATCCGATCGCGGCCAACGAGTACGTGTCGATCGTCGAGGTGGCCTCTCACCCGATCATCACGATCAGCGGGAGGGGACACGACGCCGACTCCTCGAGCGAGGCGTACCGCGCCTTCCGCGCCGCGCGGGTCACACCAACCGTCGCCTACCACACGGACCAGCCGCAGACCCTCGTCGGACTCGCCCGCGCCGGCCTCGGCGTTGGCCTCACCAACCTGCTGGCGGCATCCGTCTCAGAGCACGGCGGCACGCGCATCGTGCCGATCCAGGAGTCGGGGAACCGCCGCATCGTGAGCGTGTTCTGGAACTCTGCCCACGCCCTGCAGCCGGCCACCCGCGCGCTGCTCGACCTGATCGTGCAGTTGCCCGTGCCGGATGCGGTCCGCCGCTTCCAGCGCGGCGGCGCCTGAGCCGGCGGTCGCTCGCCGGGGTCAGGCCGACGCGGCGAGCTCGGCGAACACCTCGTCGGCTTCGCGACGTCGCGGGATCGGGCTGACAGCGCCGAGCCCCTGCACGACGCGCGACGCTGCCGCCGCGCCGAAGCGTGCGGCATCCTCGGGGCTGCGGCCCTCCACCGTGGCGACGGCGAAACCTGCATCGAAGGTGTCACCCGCGCCGGTCGGGTCCTTGGCGACGACCTCGCGTGTCTGGATCGGGATGTACTCGTCGGCCGTCGCGACGACTGCACCCGACCCGCCCATCTTGAGCACGACCATGTCGACGCCGAGCCCCAGCAGTTCCTGGGTGATCGCGCGCGGCTCCTCGTACCCCGTGAGCAGGCGCCCCTCGTCGAGGTTCGGCAGAGCCACATCGCACAGCGGGATGGTGTAGCGCGCGATCGCGCGGGCGGTGTGCAGCGGCCACAGCGCGGGACGGATGTTGGGGTCGTAGGTCACGATCGTGTCCGCCCCGCGGGCCCGGTCGATCGCTTCGAACACGGTGTCCTGAGCCGATCGGCTGATCGCCTGCGTGATGCCGGTGACGTGCAGGAGCTTCGCACTCTCGATCCAGCCGGGCGGCAGGTCGGCGGGCGCCAGCTGCGCCGCCGCCGAGCCCGCCCGTCGGTACTGGAACTCGGTCATCGCGCCGTGACGCAGGATGAAGTAGAGCCCGGTGGGGTGGGCCTCGTCGACGATCACGTGGCTCGCGTCCACGCCCTCGTCATGCCACAGCTGCTGAAGCATGGCGCCGAACGGGTCGGCGCCGACACGGCTGAGGTAGCCGACGCGACCGCCGAGGCGGCGCGCCGCGACCGCGAAGTTGGAGGAGTCGCCGCCGAATCCGGCGCTGAAGAGAGAGTCGGCACGTGGGCCGCCGATCGCTTCCGCGTTGAACTCGACCATCGGCTCGCCGAAGGAAACGATGTCGCTCATGCTGCTTCCGATCAGATGCGGTTGTACTTGGCGAGGCCGGTCGCGAGCGAGCCGGACTCGAGGATCAGCCGCGTCTGCTCCTTCTCACGGTTCTCGATGTCCTGCGCGAGTTCGAGCGTCTGCTCGACGAGCTCGCGAGGCACGATGACGACCCCGTCGCCGTCGCCGACCACGAGGTCGCCGGGGTTGACGGTCACGCCCCCGATCGTCACCGGGATGCCGGATGCGACCGTGCGGAAGCGCCCGACGGTCGTCGCGGGCGAGATGGCACGTGAGAAGACGGTGAAGCCCGAGAAGTCCCGGTTGATCTCCTCGACGTCGCGCACTCCCGCGTCCAGCACCACGCCAGCGAGCCCGTTCGCGACCGCCCCCGCGGTCATCAGGCCGCCCCAGCATGCCACCTCGGTCTCGCCGCTGTTGTCGATGACGATGACCGAGCCTGCGTCGGCCGCGTCGATCGCCTCGAGCGCGTGCTGCGGGGGAACGCTCTCGGTTGCGGGCTCCTCCTTGACGGTCACCGCCGGTCCCACGAGCTTGCCTCCGGCACGACGGCCGATGGAGCTCGAGACGTAACCGTGCACGCCGAGCGACTGCAGCGCATCCGAGACCGAGGGGGTCGTGATGCTGCGGAACGCCTCGATGATGTCGGCGGGGATGGGGGTGCTCATTGCTGTCCTTCCGGTGTGGCGTAGGTGGTGGGGCCGATCGCGCTGAGCACGCGTCGAGCCTCGGCCGCGATCGCGGCGGTGTCGGGGGAGGCGGATGCCGGGCTGAGATTGCCGGCCATGCCGACGGCGACGGCGCCCGCCGCGATCCAGTCGGCTGCGTTGTCGGCGTTCACACCGCCGCTCGGCATGACCGCCAGATCGGGGAACGGGCCGCGCAGGGCCTTGAGGTAGGCGGGGCCCACCGCATCCGCGGGGAAGAGCTTGACGGCCGCGATCCCGAGGTCGCGGGCGTGCAGCACCTCGCTCGCCGTGAACACGCCGGGCAGCATGAGCACCTGGCGCTCCTGGGCGTACCGCACGATCCGCTCGTCGAGGCCCGGGCTCACGAGGAACCGCGCGCCGGCATCGACTGCCTCCCGGGCCTGCTCGAGCGTCAGCACGGTGCCGGCACCGACGAGCACGTCCTCGTCCCCGGCGAGCTCGGCGATGACCGCGGCTGCGTCCGGAACCGTGAAGGTCACCTCGACGACGCGCACGCCGCCTGCCCGCGCTGCTGCGATCGCCGTGCGGGCCGCATCCGCGCTCGGCGCACGCACGACCATGATGAGGCGGTCGCGCGAGATCCGGTCGAGGGTCTGGGCGGTGCTCATCGCACCGACCCCGGCAGGATCTGCTGGATCCAGTAGATGCGGGCGAGCATGCCGACCGACTCGGGTCGCACATCGCGCAGGCGCACCGTGTTGCCCTCCACACCGCTGATGCGTCCGTACGACTGCAGGAACAGGGTGTGGAACTGCTCGGGTGGGAAGCCGAGCACCACATCCACGCGCAGCGACGACGAGATCTGCGCCTCGGCGACGACGTCAGGCGACACGACGGAGCCGGCGCGAACCGTCAGGTAGAGCTGCCAGCCCCCGGCCAGCACCGCGACCGCCACGATCACGGCGAACAGCCGCGATCTCAGGAAGCGCTTCAGCATCAGCGCTTCCTCGTGCCGGATGTCGTGGCGATGTTGGTCGTTCCGGGACCGTCGAGCTCGTTCTGGTTGAGCTCGTCCTGGTCTTCGACGCCGAGCATCGTGAGCAGCTGGGCGCGCAGGCGCACGAACTCGGGATGACCCTGCACCTGGTTCCAGGTGCGCGGGCGCGGCAGGTCGATCATGATGTCGGCCTGCACCGTGCTCGGACGGTTGCCGAGCACGATGACCCGGTCGGACATGAAGATCGCCTCTTCGACGTCGTGGGTGACGAAGAGCACGGTCGGCTTCTGGGTCGACCAGATGCGCAGCACCTCCTGCTGCAGCACGCGCCGGGTCTGCGCGTCGATCGAGGCGAAGGGTTCGTCCATGAGCATGATGCTGGGCTCGGTCGCGAGCACGCGGGCGACCCCCGCGCGCTGGCGCATGCCGCCCGAGAGCTCGTGCGGGAACTTCTGCTCGAAGCCGGCGAGGCCGACGAGCCCCGCCATCTCGCGAGCTCTGTTGCGGCGCTCGCCCTTGGGGACCCCGCGCATCTTCAACCCGAACGCGATGTTCGACTCGACGGTCATCCACGGGAACAGCGCGAAGTCCTGGAACACGACACCACGGTCGGGTCCGGGTCCGGCGACAGCGGAACCGTCGACGCGGACCTCGCCGCCGCTGGGCTGCAGGAAGCCCGCGACGATGTTGAGCACCGTCGTCTTGCCGCACCCGCTCGGCCCGATGAGCGACACGAACTGCCCCTCGGGAATCGACGCGGCCACGTCGCCGACCGCCGTGACGATCTCCTTGCTGTACGGGTCGACGTACGACTGGCTCAGGTGATCGATCTCAAGTGCGCCGCTCATCGGCCAACTCCTTCCACCATGCCCCAGCGTTCGACGGTCTCCCGTTCGAAGGGGGCGAGAATCAAAGCATCGACGAGGTACCAGAGCACGCCGAGCACGATCATGCCGACGAAGACCTTGGCGACGTCGCCCTGTCCGCGAGCGTCGAACATCATGAACCCGATGCCACTGGTTCCGATGATCATCTCCGCCGCGATGAGGGCGCGCAGACCATACCCGAGTCCCGTGCGGATGCCGCTCGAGACCCCGGGCAGGGTGCCCGGGAGGATGACGTAGAGGATGCGTTGCCAGCGGCTGGCGCCCAGGCTCCCGGCCGCGCGCATGAGGTTCTGCGGCATCGAGTCGATCGCCGAGACGATCGAGATGATGAGGGGAAACACCACCGTGTAGACGATGACGATCGTCACGGAGGTGATCGAGAACCCGAACCAGATGACGAGGATCGGCAGCCACGCGATGTCGCCGATCGCCTGGAAGAAGAGCAACAACGGCCAGAGGAACTTACGCACGTAGCGGTTGAGCCCGACGAGGAAGCCGAGCACGATCCCGATCACGAGACCGGCCGCGCTGCCCACGAGCAGTCGTTCGATGGAGTCGGCCAGGTAGGCGGGCAGGATGCCGCGCTCGATGAGGCTGACCGTGTCGTTCCAGACGCTGAGCGGGTCGGTGAAGAACGCGGCCGGAACGACTCCGGACGCGGCGATCGCAGCCCAGATGATGAGCACGACGAGGAACGGGCCCCAGGTCTTGATGCCGGGAACCCTGAGCGCGACAGCCCAGAAGCGGTCCCACGCGCTCGCCGATCGGGTCACCGGCGTGACGGTTGCGACGGTCATGCGTCCACCCCCTGCTGTCCACCCCAGCGCGCGATCGTGCGGCGCTCGATGGGCACGAGGATCAGACGATCCATGATGAGCCACAGCACACCGATCACGATCATGACGAGGATGATGACGTCGGTCTCGTAGTACTGGCGGGCGAGGAAGAGCGTGTAGCCGAGGCCGAGGCTCGTCGCGATGATCTCGGCGGCGATGAGACCGCGCCAGGCGAAGCCCATGCCGGTGCGCGCGCCCACGGCGATACCGGGCATAGCACCCGGCAGGTAGATCTCGAAGAACATGCGCACGGGGCCAGCGCCGAGGCTGCGGGCGGCCCGGAGCAGCGAGGTCGGGATCTGTCGCACGCCGAGGAGCGTCTGGTAGACGATCGCGAAGAAGACTGCGTTGAAGACGATGAAGATGACAGCGCCCTCGCCGTAGCCGAAGGCGAGTGTCGCGATCGGGATCCAGGCGATACCGGCGAGCGCGACCGAGAAGCGCAGCAGCGGCTCGAAGAAGCCAGCGATCGCCTTGCTCATGCCCATCAGGATCCCGAACGGCACGCCGAGCAGGATGGCGAGGCCGGCGCCGACGACGACACGCATGAGGCTGATGCCGGTGTTGGCGAGCAGCGACCCGTCGAGGCTCATCTCGACGAAGGTGCTCCAGACGGCGGGCAGCGACGGGAAGGTGCGCGGCGATACCCCCGCCGCGGGGACGATCACAGCCCACAGCGCGATCAGCAGCAGAAAGGGGCTGACGAACCAGGCGATGCGGGCGGCCGCCTCCCGCATCCGCCGAGTCTGCTCAGCGGATGCGGGAGGGGCCATCAGGGTGTTCTGACTCACCGGGGGCACTGGCTCCCGGCCGGGTCGAACGTGAAGCCGTCGGTCCACTCGGCGCTGGCGGGGATGGCCGCGAGGTCCTCGAAGAGGTCCGGGTGGTCGGCGATCACGTTCGTGATCGGTCCGGGCACGAAGGCGTCGTTCACGTCGAACGTTCCGTCGATCGAGCCCAGCGAGTGCAGCGTCGTCTGCGCGGCGTCGAGCGCGGCGTAGTTGCACGCCGAGATGCGCGGGTCGAGCTGCTCGATGTTGTACTGCATCGCCTCTTCAGCGATCGCCGGGTCGAGGCTCGAGAGCCACCGGCTGGCGATGCCGGCCGCGTCCTTCGGGTTCTCGCGGATCCACTGGTCGGCTGCGGCGCGTGCGGCGAGGAACGACTCGACGACCTCCGGGTTCTGCTCGACGAAGTCGCGCTTGGCGACGATGTAGCCGAGGAAGCCGATGTAGCCGCCGCCACGCGCCACCTGGTACGAGCCCTCGACCTGCTGCAGGTTCTGCAGCGGCCACGGGTCCCATGCGATGGCGACGTCGATGCCACCGGTCTGCAGTGCGACGCCGAGGTCCGGCGGTGCGGTGTTGATCAGCTCGACATCGTCGGGCGTCGCGCCGAGGCTCTCGAGCACCGAGAGCAGGTACAGGTGGTTGATCGATCCCACCGAGACGCCGATCTTCTTGCCCAGGATGGTCGACAGGTCACCCTCGACGACGCCGGAGCCCTCGCGTGCGATGACCGCCATGGTCTCGTCGATTCCGAACTGCGCGGCCGAGCCGGTGTAGTTGCCGACGAGAACGTAGTCGGCGCCCGAGAGCTTGGCGCCGATGTACGGTGCGCCCACCTGCGCGAACTGGATCTGCCCGGTCTCGAGGGCGTTGAGCTGGTCGACGCCGGTCGCGTACGGGTCGGCCACGTCGACGTCGAGGCCATACTCCTCGAAGAAGCCCTGGTCGAGTGCCGCCGGGAGACCGATCTGATCGATCGAGCTGACCCAGCCTGCGGTCACCGAGACGGTGTCGCCGTCGGGTTCTGCCGGCGCCGGTCCCGGCGAGCTGCACGCGGTGAGCGCAGCTGCAGCGCCCACGGCGGCGAGCAGTGCGACTGCTCGCGTTGCGGTGCGGATCATGTGATGTCCTTTCACGACTCTGTGTGACACCTCGGCCGCATCCCGCAGGACAGCGGATGCGGCGTTCGGGTTGTCACGACGGTATGTCGGGCGCCGCATCTTGAAAATCGCGTCTCCGGGATGCGGTGTATCCGCGAAACGAATAAAGCCGGGTCAGGGCACGGTCACGCGTCGCCGCACCGGGGGGAGAACGAGCGCCGCGAGTCGAGCGGGAAAGAAGGTAAGTGGTCCTATCCGGAACCGATGCAAAGAAATGGGAGCAAGCCCTGAAAGCTGCTCTCTCGGTTCTGGCCGACGAATCAAGGTCGTCTGTGACCGCCCATGCCTATGAGCCAAGACGCACGATTCGTCAAGAGCAGAGGCACCTGGCTCCCGCCGAAACAGAGGTGCTGTGCCGCGAGTATCAAGACGGGGCATCGACGTATCAGTTGGCGAAGAAGTGGGGCGTGAACCGCCACACGGTCACAGCCATCCTCGAGCGCAACGGCATCGAACAGCGGAATCACACCGCCAAGATCAGCGAAGATGAAGTCGCCGAGGCCAAAGGGCTCCACACCGAGGAAGGTTGGTCAGTCAACGCGCTGGCGCGCAGGTACGGCATCAGCTCCAAGACGATGAAAAGCCGACTGGGGCTCTAAGCATGGTTCATTCCGGCTTCTTGAGCGCACGCTCGCGGGCTGCCGAGGGGGCGCCGAGAAGCCTGATTGCCTCGGAGCGCACAACTCGGTCGAGGATCTTGGCCGTCTCTTCGAGTGCATTGGGATCGAAGCTGCTCGACCCGTGCGAAAGGACGTTCCGCGCTCGAACGAGCGCGGCTTCCACACGAAGCTTCCCTTTGCCGGAGTGTTCGGCGCGCATCTGCGCGACCAGCTCCGTTTTCTCAAGCTCCGGCACGACATCAACGGGGAGCGACTTGAAGATGGCGATCAGCGATTGTTCTAGCCCCTGTGGAGGTGACTTCATCAGGTACTTGTCGAGGAACTTCAAATCCTTAGCCTCCAGCAGTTCCGCGACTCGATCGATAAACGCCTGACGTGCCTTCGTGTGCTTCTCGCGGTCCTTTTCGTGGCTCGCCTTGTTCTCGAAACCATGCGATCCCTCAAGCGCCTGGAGCAGCAGCAAGAAGCGCGACCGAGGATGCTGCTCCTTCGCGGTCGTCATCGACCCATAAGTCTCGATGAGGGGATGGTGGATCGCAGCCAGCTCCTGCCACTTGGTCAACAAGGCGAGCAGACTGAGTTCGTCTTCCTTGAGCTTGACCGAGGAGCGGATCTCGTCGACGACGGCCCGCGTGGAGTTGACCGGCTGGTGCGTGATATCCCAGCCGAACACTTGGTCCCGCTGACTGTGCTCGGGATCACCATCATTCAGGGCCAGGAAATATCGAATCTCTCTCGGCGCGCTGGTCACCAGGGAGATCATCTGGCGAAGCGGGCGGACCCAGTTCAGCCACCATTCCACGACAGTCAACGGCTGTTGGGACGTCACCCGGAGCACTGGCCCGAAAACCATACGGAACTCGTACGCATCGAACGAGCGGAAGGACCCGTTGTACCAGAACGACATCTGGTGCTCCTCAGTCGCCCACTCGAACTTGGCTTCATCGTTCAGGGTTGCTGCCCAAGTGCGTTCGGCATCCTTGTCAACCGGAAACTTGGTCTTGGAGATGGGCGCGACCCCGGCGACTGCTTCGAGTCCTTCAACTTGGATCTCGATCGAGGCGTACTTGCGATGGGCGGAAGCGTCGAACTTGTCCTGAGATAGGACTGCGATTGCTCCACGAGCGCGTCCTTGCGTATCGAACCAGTAGGAGAGCTCGCCGTTCAGCAACGCGACATATGCACCAGTGGAGAGTCGGCCGACCAAACTATCGAAGCGGTGGGTCTGCGGGAAGGTGGCAAACTTCTGACCCTTTCCTTGCTCCTGCCAGTCGATCGGCATGTTCCCGTAGAGCATGCCGTTCGGGTAGTGCCCCTGCTCGACGGTCAGAAGGCCAGAAACCTCGCGCATTCCACCGCTGCCATCTGGCACATCCCAGGTGCAGAGGTACTCACCCGTCTCGAAGGGCAGCTTGACGGCAGCCGGTTCCTTCTCCGCACTGGTCATGACACCGGCTCCTCTGGTGCGACCTCACCGATGGCGACGGGTTCGATCGCGGGGGTTTCCGGCTGGCGAGCCACGCGGGTGAAAGTCCCGTCGTCGGCGATCGCGATGCCGTTTGTCGTGAAGATATCAACCGCGTGACGCGCGTCGTTGTAGCCGAGGAATTGTTGCCGGAGAGTGCCATCTACGCCAAGCAGATCGAAGATTTGCGCCCGGACGATGATCTCAGCGAGCCTGGTAATTCCGGCAAGTACGTCCGAGTCCGGGCTCGTCTGCCTGTCCGGGTGTTTCAGATCGTTGTTGACGGCAGCGATGGCCTTGGCGATTCCGTCACGCGAGCCGAGCTGCGGCCAGTCGAGCGAGGCGTCGTCCAGGCACTTCTTGATGTGATCGGCCATGCTGCGTCGTTGGCCATCACCGAATCGGAAGTAGCCGAGATAGTCCAAGGAAATAGCCAGCATCATCAACTGGGGTTCGAGGAATCGACTCGCGCCATTGATGACCTCGACCGCCGGCTGAACGGCTCTCTCGAAGTTGGGGTCGGCGTAGAGGTCGACCCACCGCTTCATTCCCTCTGCTCCCAAGTCCGAGAGTCTCAGCGGGACGAGGCCCAGCGCGTGCTCCGAGGGTTTCGGGAGGCGATGCTGCTCGATGGTGCCTGCGAGCTGGACTTCGACAGCGTGCGGTCCTCGGTCACTTCCGTTGATCATCCACAGCGGGAACTCGTTGTCTCGGAGGTTGTGAGAACGCCAGGCAAGCTTCGTGCCATGCACGAGCACAAGGAGCGCTCGTAGCGGCCATTGCGCCGCGAGATGGTCCCCTAACGTGGCGCCTCCTTCGCGGGAGGTCGAGATGTAAGGCCTGCTGTCATCGATAGCAAAGCTGCGCCCGCCATGCCACGACAGGTTCGACTTGATCTTGTACTTGTAGCCGCCTGTCTCCCACTCGACTACCTCGCTCGCATCGAGCACGACGGTCGTGCGGCGATGCCCATCTTCCGCCTGACCATGATCGATGTCGATTGGCCGAAATCCAGCGAACTCCTCGAGCCCGTCGATAGTCGACATGAGTTCTTCGACCAGGTACTCGTCCTGGTGGGACCGCGGCCGACCGAAGATGACGGCTTGTGCGCGAGCGCGACCGACAGGGACTGATCCGATCGAAGAACCAGAAACGTGAAGCCCGGTCAGTGTGACGTGGCCCTTGTCGTCGGCATAGATGAGGCTCTTAGGAAGCGTTTCGTTCTGCACCTCGAACCATTCGCGAGCTTTGCGGTACTGAGGGTTCGGCCCGCCCTCGTCCTCCCAGAAATAGGGAACCGTGAGCTCAGCGCCGCGCGTCTCATCGAAAGTCAGCGTGGCGACTTGGTCTGGAAGATTGTCATCGACGCCATCGAAGAGGTGGCCCACGCGGACATCGCCGGGGCCGAGCGTGTTAGCCATCAAAGTCCCTGTCGTTCAGCCTGATGCCGGAGGCGCTACTCACGTCCCAGATGGCAAGGAGCTTCTTCGATCCTGCAACCGTGGGACTGAACATGTGACGAGGCTATATCCGGCCATCGACAGCCCATCGGAGGCACCACAACTACCCCTGCCGCTAGATGCGCCCGTCGAAGAATGCCGCGACGAGCTTCTTCGCTGACTCCGGTGCAACGCCCTCATCCACAAGAAGCCCGTAGGCCAGAGATATCGCCAGCATCGTCGCCATGCGGTGCGTTTCCAGGTCTGGATCGACAACAGGAGGCTGAGTCCTCACGTCTCCGCTAGTCCCAGCCGGCGCATAGGCCGCTGCGAGCGCGGCGGTCGCGTGCATACATTGAGTCTCGGCACGCCACGCGTAGTAAAGACCGATCGCCGCCCCCTCGGTCGCTTTGGCTGCATCAAGGAAGCGACGAGCCTGCGCAGCGATCTGCGGATCGGCGATGGGTTCTGTTATGACCGCCTCCATGTCTGAGAGGTCGACGTCGCTGTCGTATCCCATCTCAGCGAGGTGCCCGTAGAAGTTGCGCTCGAGGCGCTTCTCGTCCTCGATCATTGCGTCGAGAGCGCCAAGCCGATTGGACGCGTCCATCGAGTAGAGCCACTGGAAGCGCACGAGGATCTCGGCAAAGCTCCGTCGGTTCGGTGCGCCTGCATGAGCTAGCCCCGCCCGTTTGAGCGCCGCGATTGCTCGCGATTGCTCGAAGGCCGCACATATCCAACCGATCACGAACTGGGTGACTCTGGTGACGGGAACTCCAGCGAAGTCGAAGGCCAGGACTCTCTCGGCGGTCGCAATGACAATCTCGGTGACGTCCTCGCTCGCCGCCCGCTCAGCCCTACGTTTGGCCTTCGCCGTTCGCCCGCTCACTTCGCACCTCCCTCACCTCTGGTCGTCGGAAGGTAGCAGAGCGCGATGCAGCGCTACTTCCCGCCCCTGAGATCCGGCCGCTTCTTCGGGAGCAAGTCCTCGCGAGCGCCTACGCCACGGCCATGACGTTGCGGAGCGATGGGTTGGCGGGGCGATCGAGAGTCGTGTCGCCGCGTTCGAGTCGCTGGTAGGTAGTGCGGCCGATGCCGGCGCTGTGAGCGACGTCGTCCTGGTTGAGACCACGCTCGATCCGGATGCGCTGGATGTTGATGCCGAGGGCTACGGCGAAGCCATCCCAATCTCCGGTTGGTCTGCGCTTCGCCACGTCCCCAGGTTGGGCGGCTTGGCCATAAGCGGGGCTCCATATATGAGCTTTTCTAGGCGGGGACCGGGCTCAACAAATGCGCAGCAGCGGGCCAGGGACCCGCCTCGCCTGCCCCCGCACCGAGCCCGAGGAGTGTGCCTTGAAGAGCCGCCTGCTGTTACTGCCTGTCGTTACGGTGATCGCCTGCCTCGCGGCGTGCGCCAGCCCGAGCTCACTGCCAGGGAGTGATCCCGGCCCAACCGTCGACCCCATCACTGGAGGGTCCTCCGATGCGGTGACCTCCGACTGGCAAGACCCGACCTGGTGCACCGATCCCACGTGGGAATACGTCACCGAGGCGGAACGGGTGCCGCTCGAGGAGGTGCTGGAAATCACTGGCCTGCCGGAGCTGCCGCTCACCGGCGGGTGCGCCTTCCGGAACGAGGACGTATCGCACAAGGCGCTCTATGTGTTGTGGACGCAGCCATTCGTGGCGACGGACCCGGGGAAGACGGTCACGGGTTTCCAGACCGCCACCGGGCTGACCAGCGACTGGTTGAAAGAGCAAGGCTGGGAGTTCTGCAAGACGAGCGACACCCTGCCGCCGCTCGCCGGGGACAGTTACATCGGGTTCGGGTGCTGGTCGAGCCAGTCACCAATCGGGAATCCGGACATCATCACGACGACCTACTTCGGCCACGGCTACGAGGTCGAGGGCCAGGAGGCCGTCGACTCAGGCGGGGCGACGATCGGCTTCGGCGGATCGCCATACGTCAGCCAGGGAAAGTTCTACCTCATCGACAAGGAGCCGCAGCTCCTCGACGCAGAGAGCGAGTTCTTCGCTTGGAGCGTGTTCCGGTGAGCGCGCGCATCTTGAAGAAGCCGACGCCCGCAGTTGCGGGCACGATGATCGCGGTCGCTCTGGCCGGATGCTCCGCCTCCGTCCCCAACCCCGAGGAGACCGTGCCATTCTCGGCGTCGGAGCCAACCAAGGAGAGCACGCCAACTCCGTCCCCCACACCGACTGCGGTGCCTGACGTGAAGCCGGAGTCAGTCGCGGCTCTCGACGGCATGTCGAGCGAAGAGTTCCACGGCCTGCCGGTCGAGCAGCGCGTGGCTTATGGGCAGTGGTACTTGCGCAACATGAAGGAGCTCGCTGCCGAGTATGCGCGGGTCAGCACCAATGCGCTGGACACAAAGTTCCCTGAGACCGTCAGCCTGGAGAACTAGAAGGAAGAGATCTTCGCTCTCTCCAGGACGCTCCAACGAGCCCCGTTTGCGGTCTCGCAGGATCTCGAAGGAAACCTGAACGTCTATCGCGGTCGCGAGTCGCTGGCCGACTTCGAGGAGAACCTCTTCTGGAAGATCCACGACTCGACGTATTACAGCTACTCGTCCGACGAGTACGCAAATTCGGCGGCGCAGGCGCAGGCGTTTATCCATGGTGAGGTGCCCATGACACAGGTCATGAGCGCCAGTGGTATGGCAGGTGGCACGGCATTCTCAGTTCGAGAAACGACCTTCGACAGTTTTAGCGGAGTGCAGACCAACAACGAGTACTCCTACGCCGACTTCACTATGACCAATCCGAATGGGACGGGGAGCTGGCGGATGGTCTGGGTCGAGTACATCGACGCGGCTACCGGGCAGCCGACCGGGACGTGGCTGATCGAGTAAGAGACGCGCGGCGGGGGCGCCGATGTCGGAGGTGCGGCGCAAGATCGCTGGCACATGGCTAAGTGCTTCAAGGTCCGCTACCGCGACGAGATCGCCGCGAAGCTGGCGCTCGCCACGATTCAGAATCAGGACAAGGCCAGCCGTCCGAAGGCGGAACGGCGCGCGTACTTCTGCCCTGACTGCCGGGGCTGGCATCTGACGTCCTGGCGACGCCGAGCGGCCTGAGCGCTTCGCGCCTCGCTACCGGGCGTAGTAGCCGCGGTGAGTGTTCTGCTTGATGAAGTCGAGGAGCGATTCGCGGGAGATGTCCTTGCGAGTCCCTATCGCCGTCCACTCGAGGTCACCCTTGGTGGTGAGCTCGTAGACCATCGAGTAGCTGACGCCGAGCGCCTTGGCTGCGTCTTTCAGGCTGAGCAGCATCGGCCCGGACGGCGACAGCGGGTTCGGCGTGATCACCGTGGTCTGCTCCGTCTCGACCACCTCGACCTCGGAAGCCGTGGTCTTCCAGTTGCCGAAGTAGCCGTAGGGTCGGTCGAACTCCTCCTGCACCTTCTTGGCGGCATCCTCTTCGTCCGTCGCCCGCACCCAGCGCTCCGACCTGGACTCTCGTGACCTGAACCTTGTACCGCATGAACGTCTCCCGCTTCTCGACGGTCTTCACTGAGGGCTTGGATTTCGGCTTCGCGGCCTGACGCGCGAGACGACGTCCGGCACGAACTGCGGCATCAGCAGATGGCGCGCCCGTGTCGGTCGTCGATTCAGGCTCGCCATCCGGTGTCGCCGTGCGTCGAGTCCCGAAGACAATGCGTCGAGCGCGGCGCTGCTGCTCGTCTTCCTCGGTCGCCTCCGGCCAGAGCTCACCTCGAGGGGTCAACGTGGCTACCCAGGACTTGCCGTGACCCTGGATCTCAACAAGCCCGCGGCTCTTCAGAGCGCGGGCGGAGATGCGATGGGAGTAGTCCTCATCGTTGTGGACTCCTTCCGGACAGCCAGCCTTGATCCAGCCGAGCACCGCGATCTGGCGCTCGTTGAGTCGTATAGAGCTGCGCTTCACACCCGGCTCAGGTGGCAACAGTTTTCAGCACCCACGAGTCGAGTTCCTTGAGTAGCCGCTTCTGCTCAGAGTTCAGGACGATGGGAACCTCTCCAGCCTCATGACGGCCGAGAATGAACTCCGCGAACGCGATCGGGCCGGTGGGCTTCGGCTTCAACTTGAGCGCCTCAACGGCTGACTTGATCGGAATGTCAGTCGCAGCCTTCGCAAGTTCGGAGCGCTCGATCCCACCGAGATCCGCCACGGCATCGAGGTAGAACTCGCGGTCTAGGAGGTCTTCGAGCCCTACCCCATCGGGCAATGATCGGATCCGAGGCTTCGGGACATCAGCCCCCTCAAGCTGCGACTTCCACGCCTTGCCGCCGGCGTCCCCATCGACCAGGTACGCGACTCGGCTGGCGACAAAGTCGAGCTTGGCCATGTCGGCCTTGCTGGCCGTCGCGATACCAGGCGAGACCTGGTACTCCAGCTCCGCCTTTCCTGTCGCCAACTTGATGAGAGTCGGCAGAAGGAGCATGTCCGAAACGCCCTCCGCGATGAGAGCCGAACGAAGGCTAGAGAAAGCGGCAGCACCAGCGCCCATCACGATGAGCAGAGGATTGAAGCCCACATGCTCGTTGCGATCAAGAGACCAGAAGTCATGGCGGATTACTGAGTGCCCGCCTTCAACCGGCTCAACGAACCGTACGCCGTTGCCGAGGTCGGCAGGTAGGCACGCGGGAGAGTGAGTCGTGTAGATCACCTGCCCGACCGCTGAGAGGTCTTGCAGCATCCGGATTAGATCGCCTTGGGCGTTCTGATGAAGATGCTGTTCAGCCTCGTCGATCAGCAGGATCGGCGGACGATCGAAGTTCCCGGATTCGAGGAATGCGGCAAGCGCCACGAAGGTCCGGAGGCCATCGCTCCGCTCCGTGATCTTGATCCACCCTGGCCCACCGTCGACCAAGTCCTTGACGTCAACCCGAAGGAACTCCTCGGTGACTTTGAGTCCGACAGTGATCTGCTCCTGTTTCCACTTCTCAGTGAAGAAGGTCTTGAGCCTCTCGTTAGCCTTCTCTTCGAGTTCGCGAAGGTAGTCCGGTTCGCCAACCGCAGAGCGGATCTGCGCCAAGGGGAACTGCGCTAACTGGAGCAGATTCACGAGCGCGGCATCACTGTCGATGCTCGTATCGGCCAGCTGATACTCCGCCCGGATCGAGCGCAGATTCTCGTCGAACTGAACGAAGACGGGAAAGGCGCCGCCGATCTCACGGTAGACAAGAGACTGCAAATTCACACCGGGGCGAGCCCATTTGTAGTAGGCACGAAAGGCGTCGACCCTGCTCCGCAACTTGTCGTCAGTCTCGAGGTGCTCCGCAACTCCGGCGTTGATGCTCTCCCACACCTCGTCCGCGGGTTGATTGCCCTTGCCGTCGATGAATGCGGTTACGGCATCTAGATCGGTGTCATCGAACGAGGATTCGGCCTCGTCTGGAAGCGCCTCGTAGATCTTCGCAAGCGCACTCCTCAATGCCGGCCATGCCTTGACCAATCCCTCTCTTACGGACGGGAACAGCACAGGGGCGGGCTCAAACCGATGAGACCGCTTGCCGCTCGCAACCTTCGTGAATACAAGGTGGCGTAGCGCCTTCGCGTCGATGGGCAAGGCGCCTGCGCTCTTGGTTTGAGCTTCGTCCAGTGAGAATGAGAGCCGGACGACGACGCGGTTGGCGTCCAGGGTCTGACCGCGTTGTGAGCGGGAGGCATCGGTCTCCGGCACTGGGTCGTCCGACTCGAAGAGCCGAAGCGACGACAACACTGAGCTCTTGCCTGCTTCGTTAGGACCTACGAACGCTACGGTCTTCCGGCCGACGTATGCGTCGGCCTCTAGCAGGCGTCGATAGCCGAATATCTCAATGTGATCGAGCACTCGGGCTCCTCTTCGGGTTAAAGGTGAGCCAAGGATACCGATGACCTCGGACGCAGCCAGGCGCCAGCTCTGCTCAGTATTTGATGGCTCGCTTCACGACGATCGAAGGCTGAATTACGTTGTGGGCCTGACCGCCACCCTGCGCCGCGACATTCACCCCCCACTGAGGTGCACCGTTGTTCGAGCCGACGAATCCACATCCAGGGCCGCACCCATTGGACGTGAAGCCGATGTTTGTAGTTGATCCCGGGTGGTTGTGGCTCGGCATCTCGGCGATCGTCAACGTGTGCTGTCGCTCGCCCGGCTTCTCTCCCATGACGTCGAACTCGGCGTCGGAACTTTGGTCGACAGTCACGCGTCCTCTCGTGTCCGGCAAGTTGAACGTCGTGCTCCCGTTGCCGGCACCGTAGGTCGTCCCGATCACGGCGAAGAGGTTGGCGTAGGTGGTGCGCGAGACTGCTGCACCGTTGGTTAGCAGGTAGCCGGCCAGTGCCGTGGTCCAGCCTCCTTCGATGTAGGAGCCGACTGGTAGCCCGTCGTTCGCCGTGACGAGTGCCACCGAAGTATCGGAACTCCAGACCCGCCACGCCGTTCCAGACGAGGTACGCAATACCTCGGAGTAGCCCTTGACGGCCGATGACACCGGCACGTTGCCAGCGCCGATCAGAGGCTGCTGCACGACGAAGTAGGTACGGACGTCGTCCTGCTGGAGGACGTAGGCCGACAGTCCGGAGATGACGTTGCCCGAGCAGTCGGTGTTCGGCTTCAACGGCTTGGCGTTGGTCCAGGTCGCCTCGACTGAACCCCCGGAAACCGGGGGTGCAGTCGTTCACGATGTCCTGAGACATCACATGGTGGAGCCTAGGGGAATCGAACCCCTGACCTCCTGCTTGCAAAGCAGGCGCTCTACCAATTGAGCTAAGGCCCCGTGCGATCCCCCAGCCTACCTGCTCGGAGCATCCCCGTGATCGTGGCACCGTTAAGGGGTGAGCGAAGGGACGATCATGGCTCGGTTCGTGCAGTACCAGGTTCTCGGAGGACCCGATGTTCTCGAGGTCGCTGACGGGCCCATCCCCGTCGCCGGCGAGGGCGAGGTCGTCGTCGAGACCCGCGCCATCGGAGTCAACCCGCTCGATGTGAAGCTCCGCTCCGGCATCCGTCCCAGTCCGCCCATCACCTCGCCCCGCGTCCCCGGGTGGGATGCCGCAGGCATCGTCGCCGGCACGGGGTCGGGCGTCAGTGAGTGGGGGATCGGCGATGAAGTGGTGGTCACGAGCGCGCGTGGCAGCTATGCCACGCACATCGTCGTGCCGGTGTCGGGTCTCACCCGCAAGCCTTCGGCCCTCGGCTGGGCGCAGGCGGCCGGCCTCGGCATCCCGGCGGGAACCGCGTATCAGGCGCTGCGTTCGCTGGGCGTCGGCGAGGGCATGACCGTGCTCGTGCACGCGGCATCGGGTTCCGTCGGCCAGGCGGCCGTGCAGTTCGCGCGGGCGATGGGCGCGCGCGTGATCGGCACGGCGAGCGCCGCCAACCACGAGCGGCTGCGGCAGCTCGGGGCGATCCCCGTGACCTATGGGGAGGGTCTCGTCGAGCGGGTGCGAGAGATCTCGCCTGAGGGCGTCGACCGGGTGCTCGACGGCGCCGGCACCGACGAGGCGATCGAGGCGTCGCTCGAGCTCGTGAGCAACCCGCAGCACGTCGGCACGATCGTACGCGGCGCGGATGCGGCGGGCTGGGGCATCCAGGCGTGGTCGGGGGGCAGCCCGGTGCCGCTCACATCCGAGCAGAAGGCGTGGCGTGCCGAGGGTGTGCGGCTTGCGGCGGAGCGTGCCGCTCGCGGCGAGTTCGACGTCGAGATCGGGCGCACGCTGCCGCTCGAGCAGGCGGCGGATGCGCAGCGCATGATCGAGGACGGCAGCGCGCCGCGCGGGAAGCTCGTGCTGCTGCCGTAGGTGGCTGAGGAGCGCCGCAGGCGCGTCTCGAAGCCACCGGGTCGAGCGGGTGGTGACGGTGGTTTCGAGACGCGGGCTGCGCCCGCTCCTCAACCACCTGACAGTGCCGCGGGAGCGGCGGGCGCTGCGGATTATCGCAGCGCGAAAAATACAGTGGGGCTACCAGGACTTGAACCTGGGACCTCTTCGTTATCAGCGAAGCGCTCTAACCGCCTGAGCTATAGCCCCGAGAGAATCCGTTCCGTGGAACGGCCTCGCCTACAGTACCCCACGCATCCGCATGGAGCCAAAATGATCAGCTGTTCTGGAACCCGACCAGGATCCCGCCGGTGAAGCGCACGCTCAGGTTGTAGAGCAGCGCGCCGATGGCGCCGAGGATGGTGCCGGTGACGGTGTTGAGCACGGCGATGACGAACGAGAACAGCACCACCTGGCCGAGGCCGAAGGAGTCGGTGATGGAGAAGTTCTCGTTGCCGAGGATGTCGCGCAGCAGGTCGTTGAGCGTGCCGAAGATGCCGGTCGAGTTCAGCACGATCCAGACGAGCACGGCGGCGACGATGAGCACGATGCCGAGGCACAGCCAGATGAGGAAGCTGAACTTCACGATCGACCAGAAGTCGAGGTAGACGAGCTTGAGCCGCACCTGCTTGGCGCTCGCGCTGCGGCTGTCTTTACGTTGAAGCTTCTCGGCGACGCTGCTCATGATTCGGTGTCGTCCTTTCCGGCTGCATCGGGGGCCGATGCGTCCGTGTTCTGCGCGTCCGCGCCCTCGGGCTCGGTTTCGTCGGAGTCGGTGGAGGCCAGGTTCCGCTCGCTGTTGCGGGCGATCTGGATGATCCGATCGTCGTCCGCGAGCTGGGCGAACTTGACGCCCATCGTGTTCCGGCCCTTCGCCGGCACCTCGGCCACGGCAGACCTTATCACCTTGCCACTGGCGAGAACTGCGAGAACTTCGTCGTCTTCCTCCACGATGAGCGCGCCCGCGAGCTCACCGCGCGCCTCGGTGAGTTTGGCGACCAGGATGCCGAAGCCGTTGCGGCCCTGCACGCGGTACTGCGACACGGCGGTGCGCTTGGCATAACCGCCCTCGGTGACGACGAAGACGAACGGTCCGTCGCTCGCCTCGACATCATCCGCGTCGTCGTCCGGTTCCACCTCGGACCCGCGGTCGACCACGGATGCCGACAGCAGCGTGTCGCCGTCGCGGAACTTCATGCCATGCACACCGGCAGTGGAGCGGCCCATCGGGCGCAGGGAGTTGTCGTCGGCGGTGAACCGCAGCGACTGCCCGTGCCGCGAGACGAGAAGCACGTCGCTCGACTCGTCCACGAGCAGCGCCGAGACGACCTCGTCGCCTTCGTTGAGGTTGATGGCGATGATGCCACCCGTGCGGTTGGTGTCGTACTCGGTGAGCGCCGTCTTCTTGATGTAGCCGCCGCGGGTCGCGAGCGCGAGGTAGGGGGCGACCCCGTAGTCGCGGATGTCGAGGATCTGGGCGATCTGCTCATCCGGTTGCAGCGCGAGCAGGTTGGCGACGTGCTGACCCTTCGCGTCGCGGCCGGCCTCCTGCAGTTCGTACGCCTTGGCGCGGTAGACCCGCCCCTTGGTGGTGAAGAACAGCAGCCAGTGGTGGGTCGTGGTGACGAAGAAGTGCTCGACCACATCGTCGGCCCGCAGCTGCGCCCCCTTGACGCCCTTGCCGCCGCGGTGCTGCGAGCGGTAGTTGTCGCTGCGGGTGCGCTTGATGTAGCCGCCGCGGGTGACGGTGACCACCATCTCCTCTTCGGGGATGAGGTCTTCGACCGACATGTCGCCGTCGAACCCGAAGAGGATCTCGGTGCGGCGGTCGTCGCCGTACTTGTGGGCGATCTCGGTGAGCTCCTCGGTGATGATGCCGCGCTGGCGCGACTCGTCGGCGAGGATCAGCTTGTACTCGGCGATCTCGGCTTCGAGTTCGGCGAGGCGATCCTGGATCTTCTTGCGCTCGAGCGCGGCAAGGCGACGCAGTTGGAGCGCGAGGATCGCGTCGGCCTGCAGCTCGTCGATCTGCAGCAGCTTGATGAGACCGGCGCGGGCCTCGTCGACGTCGGGGGAGCGGCGGATGAGGGCGATCACCTCGTCGAGGGCGTCGAGCGCCTTCACGTAGCCGCGCTGGATGTGCGCATCCGCTTCTGCCTTGTCGAGACGGAACTGGGTGCGTCGCACGATCACGTCGATCTGGTGCTTGATCCAGTAGGTGAGGAAGGCGTCGATCGACAGCGTGCGGGGCACCCCGTCGACGATCGCCAGCATGTTCGCTCCGAAGTTCTCCTGCAGCTGCGTGTGCTTATAGAGATTGTTCAGAACGACGCGCGCGACCGCGTCACGCTTGAGGATGATCACGAGGCGCTGGCCGGTGCGGCCCGAGGTCTCGTCGCGGATGTCGGCGATGCCCTGGAGCTTGCCCTCCTTGATGAGCAGCGCGATCTTCTCGGCGAGATTGTCGGGGTTGACCTGGTACGGCAGTTCGGTGACGACGAGGCACGTGCGACCCTGCAGCTCCTCCACGTTGACGACGGCGCGCATCGTGATCGCGCCGCGGCCCGTGCGGTAGGCGTCCTGGATGCCCTTGACACCGAGGATCTGCGCACCGGTCGGGAAGTCGGGCCCCTTGATGCGTGCGATCGCGGCCTCGAGCAGCTCCTCGCGTGTGGCATCCGGGTGCTCGAGCGCCCACAGCGCCGCATCCGCGACCTCGCGCAGGTTGTGCGGCGGGATGTTGGTGGCCATGCCGACCGCGATGCCGACGGAGCCGTTGACGAGCAGGTTCGGGAACCGCGCGGGCAGCACGGTGGGTTCCTGCGTGCGCCCGTCGTAGTTGTCCTGCATGTCGACGGTGTTCTCGTCGATGTCGCGCACCATCTCCATGGCGAGCGGCGCCATCTTGGTCTCGGTGTACCGGTGGGCGGCCGCGCCGTCGTTGCCGGGGGAGCCGAAGTTGCCCTGCCCGAGCGCGAGCGGGTAGCGCAGCGACCACGGCTGCACGAGGCGCACGAGCGCGTCGTACACCGAGCTGTCACCGTGCGGGTGGAACTGACCCATGACGTCGCCGATGACGCGCGTGCACTTCGAGAAGGCGCGGTCGGGGCGGTACCCGCCGTCGTACATCGTGTAGATGACGCGGCGGTGCACCGGCTTGAGACCGTCGCGCACGTCGGGCAGGGCGCGCCCGACGATGACGCTCATCGCATAGTCGAGGTAGCTGCGCTGCATCTCGAGCTGCAGGTCGACCTGCTCGATGCGGTCGCCGGCCGGCAGGTCCTGCTCGGTCGTGGTGTCGTCTGCCATGAGTCCTTCTTGTGGTGCGGATCTCGATACGCCGCTACGCGGCTACTCGATCAGCGGGGGTTTCTCGTTCCGTCGTCACTCGATCAGCGGGGGTCAGATATCGAGGAACCGAACGTCCTTGGCGTTCGTCTGGATGAAGTGGCGCCTGGCCTCGACGTCGTCGCCCATGAGGGTCGCGAAGATGCCGTCGGCGACAGCCGCGTCGTCGAGCGTCACCTGCTTGAGCGTGCGGGTCTCCGGGTTCATCGTCGTGTCCCACAGTTCCTGGTGGTTCATCTCACCGAGACCCTTGTAGCGCTGCACGCCGTTCTCCTTCTGCAGCCGCTTTCCGGATGCGAGCCCGGCTTCGAGCATCGCGTCGCGCTCCCGGTCGGAGTACACGTACTCGTGATCGGAGTTGGTCCACTTGATGCGGTAGAGCGGCGGCTGCGCGAGGTAGACGTAGCCCATCTCGATGAGGGGCCGCATGTAGCGGAACAGCAGGGTCAGCAGCAGCGTCGTGATGTGCTGACCGTCGACGTCGGCATCCGCCATCAGCACGATCTTGTGATAGCGGGCCTTCTCCCCGTCGAAGTCCTCGCCGACGCCTGTGCCGAACGCCGTGATCATCGCCTGGATCTCGGCGTTGCCGAGCGCGCGATCGAGGCGGGCCTTCTCGACGTTGAGAATCTTGCCGCGCAACGGCAGGATCGCCTGGGTCTCCGGGTTGCGGCCGGTCTTGGCCGAGCCTCCCGCCGAGTCGCCCTCGACGAGGAAGATCTCGGAGATCGTCGGATCCTTGCTCGAGCAGTCGCTGAGCTTGCCCGGCATGCCGCCGCCCTCGAGCAGCCCCTTGCGGCGGGTCTGCTCGCGCGCCTTGCGCGCCGCGATCCGTGCGGATGCCGCCTGGATCGACTTGCGGATCACATCCTTGGCCTGGTTCGGGTTGCGGTCGAACCAGTCGCCGAGCTGCTCGCCGACGACCCGCTGCACGAACGACTTCGCCTCGGTATTGCCGAGCTTGGTCTTCGTCTGCCCCTCGAACTGCGGCTCCGAGAGCTTGACCGAGATGACCGCCGTGAGCCCCTCACGCACGTCGTCGCCCGAGAGGTTCTCGTCCTTCTCCTTGAGCAGGCCCTTGTCACGCGCATAGCGGTTGACAAGGGTGGTGAGCGCCGCGCGGAAACCCTCTTCGTGGGTTCCCCCCTCGTGCGTGTTGATCGTGTTCGCGTAGGTGTGCACGCTCTCGGAGTACGAGGTCGTCCACTGCATGGCGATCTCGAGCGAGATGCGCTTCTCGACGGTGTCGCCGCCGCCCGTCACCTCTTCGGCCGAGAAGTCGATGATCTCGGGGTGGATGACCTCGGTCTTCTTCGTGCTGTTGAGGAACTCGACGTAGTCGGCCAGTCCCCGCTCGTAGAGGAAGACCTCGCTGCGCTGCGCTCCGTCTTCGTCGACCTCGCGCTCGTCGGTGATCGCGATGCGCAGCCCCTTGTTGAGGAACGCCATCTGCTGGAACCGGGTGCGCAGGGTCTCGTAGTCGAACTCGACCGTCTCGAAGATGTCGTCGTTCGGCCAGAAGGTGACCGTCGTGCCGGTCTTGTCGGATTTCGCACCCTGCGCGAGGGGCGCATCCGGAACCCCGTCGTGGAACGACATCGTCCAGTGGAAGCCGTTGCGCTCCACGTCGACCTCGAGACGGTGCGAGAGCGCGTTCACGACCGAGCTGCCGACGCCATGCAGACCACCGGACACGGCGTAGCCGCCGCCGCCGAACTTGCCGCCGGCGTGCAGGATCGTGAGCACGACCTCGACGGTCGACTTCTTCTCGACAGGGTGTTCGGCCACCGGGATGCCGCGGCCGTTGTCGTAGACGCGCACACCGCCGTCGGCCAGGATCGTCACCTGGATGTTGTCGCAGTAGCCGGCGAGCGCCTCGTCGACGGCGTTGTCGACGATCTCGTAGACGAGGTGGTGCAGGCCGCGCGGACCGGTCGACCCGATGTACATGCCGGGACGTTTACGGACCGCTTCGAGACCCTCGAGAACCTGGATGGCTTCGGCGCCGTAGCTATCGGGCGCGGGACGCGAAGAAGGGGGATTCATGTAGGCCGGGGCTCCTGACGGTCGCTGCCGCGATACCCTCGACACGAGGGCCAGCGGACGCCTTCGATCCTACCTCAGCGCGACCGTGAAAACCGCGAGAACGGCCCTCTGAGCGTCGTTTTCGAGTTGGTCGACCTCTTTTGTCGTCTCAGCCGTAAGTATCGCGCGGGCCGCGCCCTGGAATCGCGCGGGGGCCGCGTTTCCACGAGGGGGTGTCCGGCCCGAGAAAGCGGATCGATTCGATACCGGCCGCCGGATGCCGCTCCGCGATCCGCGCGAGCACCGTGTGTCGCATGGTGCGCAGCTGCTGCGCCCACGCCGTCGAATCGCATCGCACCGTCAACAACCCGTCCTCCACAGTGACCGGCTCGGCGTGGGCGGCGACCTCGCCGCCCACCAGTTCCGGCCATGCGACGAGCAGCTCCGATTTCGCCAGCGGCGAGGTCCACCCCATCGAGGTGGTCAGGGCGTCGAGCACGGCATCGAGTTCGCGCGGATCGCGTCCCCCGCCGAACGGCACCGTCGTTTCCCCGCGCGAAGCGCGGTCGCGTTTGCGCGCGTCGGGGGAGCGCGCCGAGGGGTCGCCGAACACCCGACGCACGCGGCGGTAGACCGCGATGTGCTCCGGTTCGCGCTCGGTCACGACGCATCATCCTCACCCCGGGCATCCCGATCACCGCGCGGTTCCTCGGCCTCGAGCACGCGACCAGCCCGGATGCGCACGGTGTGCACCGCGAGCGCGGCAGGCACATCCGACTCCACCGCTGCGGTGATCAGCACCTGCTCGTAGCCGCCCACGGCATCCGAGAGACGCTGCCGACGTGACTCGTCGAGTTCGGCGAACACGTCGTCGAGGATCAGCACGGGGTCGCCTGCAGGCGACTCGGCGCGCAGCAGAGCCGCCGAGGCGAGCCGCAGCGCGAGGGCGAACGACCACGATTCGCCGTGACTCGCGTATCCACGCGCCGGAAGACCGTTGAGCCGCAGCAGCACATCGTCGCGGTGCGGACCGGTGAGGGTGAGACCGCGCTCGAGCTCGGCGCGGCGGTTGTGGGCGAGCGCCGCCGTGAAGGCGGATGCCGCCTCGCTCTGGTCGATCTCGGTGCGCACCGACTGCTCGCTCACCTCGGTCTCCTCGTCGGGCGCGGCGCCGAGGATCGACAACTCGCTCGCGATCTCGGCCTCGTGAACCTCGCCGGCGATCGCCGCGTAGGCGTCGCCGACAAACGGCCGCAGCGCGGAGACCAGCCGTCCGCGGGCCTCGATGATCTCAGACCCGAGGTCGACGAGGCGCTCATCCCACACGTCGAGGGTCGAGAGTTGCGATGCCGCCACGCGCGCGGCGCGGGCCGACTTCAGCAGCGTGTTGCGCTGTTTGAGCACGCGCTCGTAGTCGGCGAGCACACCCGCCATCCGCGGGGTGAGCTGCACGAGCAGTTGATCGAGGAACCGGCGTCGCCCCGAGGGTTCGCCCCGCACGAGGGCGAGATCCTCGGGCGCGAACAGCACCGCGTGCGCATGCCGGGGCAGATCCCGCGGCTTCGCCGGGGCACGATTGACCTGGGCACGATTGGCACCCTGCCGGTTGAGCTGCAGTTCGACGAGCACCTGACGACCGGCGTGCTCGAGCCGCGCCCGCACGATCGCGGCATCCCGCCCCTGACGGATGAGTGCCTGGTCGCTCGAGACGCGGTGCGATCCGAGCGTGGCCAGGTAGGCGACCGATTCGACGAGGTTGGTCTTGCCCTGACCGTTGCTGCCGACGATCAGGTTCGGACCCGGAGCCAGCGCGAGCGATGCGGACTCGTAGTTGCGGAAGTCGGCGAGTTCGAGGTGGGAGACGAACACGACCCTCAGGCCTTGCGCACCGCGTGCCCGCCGAACTGCTTGCGCAGCGCCGCCACGGCCTTCATCGCCGGGGAGTCATCCTGACGCGACACGAAGCGGGCGAAGATCGATGCCGAGATCGTCGGAACGGGCACCGCATTGTTGAGCGCCTCTTCGACGGTCCACCGCCCCTCGCCGGAGTCCTCGACGTAGCCCTCGATATCGGTGAACTCCGGATCCTCCTCGAGCGCCTTCACGAGGAGTTCGAGCAGCCACCCGCGCACGACCGTGCCACGCTGCCAGGCCTTGAACACGCCTGCGACGTCGTGGATGAGCTCGTCTTTCGCTTCGAGCAGCTCGTAGCCCTCGGCCCACGCCTGCATGAGCGCGTACTCGATGCCGTTGTGCACCATCTTCGCGTAGTGGCCGGCGCCGACCGCCCCCGCATGCACGAATCCCTCGGCGCGCGGACCCTCCGGCCGCAGGGCGTCGAACACCGGCATCGCACGTTCGATGTCGGCCTTGTCGCCGCCGGCCATGAGCCCGTAGCCGTTCTGCGCACCCCAGATGCCGCCCGAGACGCCGCAATCCGCATAGTGGATGCCCTTCTCGGCGAGCAGAGCGGCGTGCTTCGCATCCTCGGTGAACTTCGAGTTGCCACCGTCGATCACGAGGTCGCCCTCCTCGAGAACGCCGGCGAGGTCGGTGATGACGCCGGTCGTGATGGGCCCGGACGGCACCATCACCCACACGACGCGCGGAGCAGGAACCGCGGCGACGAGAGCGGGAAGGTCGGCGACATCCGACACCTCGGGGTTGGGGTCGTATCCGGTGACCTCGATGCCGGCGGCCCGCAACCGGGTGCGCATGTTGTTGCCCATCCGGCCGAGCCCCACGAGTGCGATGTGCATGGATGCTCTCCCTCCGCGCGCAGCGCGGTCGATTCTCAGCGCAACAGCAGGTTCGGCTGCAGCAGGTACTTGTAGTTGTCGGAACCCGGCGCCTCGCGCGACGACTGACTCGTGATGAGCACCGGGCCCGGCTTGTTCGGGTTCTCGGTCTTCGTGAACGAGATCCGCACGAACTCCGAGTGCACGGCGCCCAGACCGTCGAGCAGGAACGAGGGCTTGAGCGAGACCACGGTGTCGTCGCCCACGAGGTGGGCGTCGATCGTCTCGGATGCCTGAGCCTGCTCCGAGCCTGCGGCTTCCAAGGTGAGTCCGTCGGTGGCGGAGAAGCTGAACCGCAGCGCCGCCTCGCGCTCGAGGACGAGCGACACACGTCGCGTCGCCTCGACGAGCTCGGCCGTGTTGAGCACGGCGTAGTTCTCGACGGTCTCGGGGAACAGCCGCTTCACGGGCGGGAAGTTGCCCTTGATGAGCAGCGAGGTGACGGTCTTCTTGTCGGCGCGGAAGGCGATCAGCTCGCGGTCGTCGCCGCGCACGATCGAGACCCCGATCGTGCCCGAATGCGCGAAGGTCTTGCCGATCTCCGACAGGGTGCGCGCCGGCACGAGTGCCGTCGTCCCCGCGGCCGAGGACGTGCCCGAGTCCCAATCGATCTCGCGTACCGCGACGCGATAGCGGTCGGTCGCGACGAGCGACAGGTTGTTCTCGCCGACCTCGAGCTGCACGCCGGTGATCACGGGGGTCACATCGTCACGGGATGCCGCGACGGCCACCTGCGCGACCGCGGCCGAGAACTCCTCGGCGGGAAGCACACCCGTCTGCTCCTCGACCTGCGGAAGCGTCGGGTACTCCTCGACGGGCATGCTCAACAGCGTGAAGCGGGCGGAGCCGCAGCTCACCTGGATCTTGCCGTCGACGGTCTCGAACACCACGGGTGCGCTCGGCAGCCGGCTCGCGATGTCGGCGAGCAGCCGGCCGGAGACGAGGGCGGTGCCCGCTTCGTCGACCTCGGCCGTGATCTCGGTGCGACTCGACACCTCGTAGTCGAACGACGACAGTGTGAGCGACGCACCATCCGCTTCGAGCAGCACGCCGCTGAGGATCGGCTGCGTCGTGCGCTGCGGAAGCAGTTTGACCGCGAACGACACGGCCTCGCTGAAGACGTCGCGATTCACCTGGAACTTCACGCGTCACTCCTGTCTGACTCGGGAGGGCTGCACAGCCGTGCCCAGCACGGTCGTGTCCAACGATCTTGGCACGGACTCCCACAGTCTCGGTTATCGGACGAGGTGCACAAGAGAGATAGAAGTAATCGTCTTAACGCCTGTGGGAACTGTGGATAAGTATGCGCCGACCCGCTGACGTCGGAGAACTACATCCGTGGAAGATGTGCACGAGGTGCGGATGGAATGTCGTCGGAGGTCGGGAAACGCATCCGTGACGAAATCTCTTTCCACATCCCGCCTCGGCGCGTTCCACATGTCATCCGGAAGTTATCCACATGGTGATCCACAGACTGTGCAACCACCACCCAGGCTTTTCCCAGGTGCGCCCTGAGGTGGGTGACGACGGTTACGGGCGGTAGCGCTGGTCCTGCTTGATGCGCGCGGTGAGCTCGGTGACCTGGTTGTAGATCGAGCGGCGCTCCTTCATGAGCTCGCTGATCTTCTTGTTCGCGTACATGACCGTCGTGTGGTCGCGGTTGCCGAACAGCTGGCCGATCTTCGGCAGCGACAGACTCGTCATCTCGCGACACAGATACATGGCGATCTGTCGAGCGGTCGCGACGGCCTGCGAGCGCGACGAACCGTAGAGGTCGTCGACCGAGAGCTTGAAGTAGTCGGCGGTGTGATTGATGATGTCGACCGGCGAGATGACGTTGTCCTCGTCGAGGGTGATGAGGTCCTTCAGCACCGTCTGCACGAGCGCGAGATCGACCGGCGTCTTGTTGAGGTTCGCGAACGCGGTCACCCGGATGAGCGTTCCCTCGAGCTCACGGATGTTGCTCGACACCTTCGTCGCCATGTACTCGAGGATGTCCTCGGGCACCTGCAAGCGCTCGGACTGCGCCTTCTTACGCAGGATCGCGATGCGGGTCTCGAGATCGGGCGCCTGCACATCCGTGATCAGACCCCACTCGAAGCGCGACCGCATCCGGTCTTCGAAGCCGGTGAGGTGCTTGGGCGCGAGGTCGCTCGTGATCACGACCTGCTTGTTGTGGTCGTGCAGCGTGTTGAAGGTGTGGAAGAAGGCCTCCTGGGTGGAGTCCTTGCCCTGCAGGAACTGGATGTCGTCGATCAGCAGGATGTCGATCTCGCGGTAGCGCGACTGGAACACCGACGCGCGGTTGTTGGCGATCGAGTTGATGAAGTCGTTCGTGAACTCCTCGGAGCTCACGTAGCGCACGCGGATGCCGGGGTACAGGCTCTCGGCGTAGTGGCCGATCGCATGCAGCAGGTGCGTCTTGCCCAGTCCCGAGTCGCCGTAGATGAAGAGCGGGTTGTAGGCCTTGGCCGGCGCCTCGGCGACGGCGACCGCGGCCGCATGGGCGAAGCGGTTCGAGCCGCCGATGACGAAGTTGTCGAAGTTGTACTTCGGGTTGAGGCGCGAATCGCTGCGGCGGCCGAGCTCGATCACCGGGCTCGCCTGCTCGACGGGCGAGGACGACTCGATGGGGTCGTCGCTGACCGGCTGCAGCGTCGGTTGGATGTCGGGGTTCACGACGATCGCGAAACCTGTGACGTCTCCGTCGAGGTCGGCAAGCGCATCCAGGAGGGGAACGCGGATGCGTTGTTCGAGCATGCCGCGCGTGAGATCGTTCGGAACCTCGAGGTAGATCGTCTCGCCGAGCACGCCCTTCGGTTCGACCAGATTGATGAAGCCGTGCAGCTGCGGCGTGATCCGATCGTCGGAGGACAGGCGCGCCAGGGCGGCGGTCCAGAGCTCCTTCGTGGGGTCCGCAGAGTCGGTCATCGGTGGTGTGTTCCTCGGTTGTTATTCACAGTGTTGTCCACATGCGTGGGCACGGCGGCGCGCGGGTGATGACGGGCGTCGGAGACCCGCGCGAGGATGCGACCACCTTAGTTGTGGATAGCCGCCTGTGGACAACTGTCTCTCGGCGGATGTGGAGAGAGTGCGGCTATCGTGGAGCACGGTTTGACCGTTGCCGGTCGAGGCCCTATTTTTAACAGGTTGTCGGCATCCGATCGCCGACCCCGTTCTTTCCCGGTCGCCGCACACACCGGGGCCAGGAGATATCACCATGAGCAAGCGAACCTTCCAGCCGAACAACCGGCGCCGCGCCAAGAAGCACGGCTTCCGCCTCCGGATGCGCACGCGCGCCGGCCGCGCCATCCTCGCGGCCCGCCGTCGCAAGGGGCGCACCGAGCTCTCCGCGTAACCCCGAGACGTGCTGGCCAGGGCGAACCGAGTGGTCAAGCCCTCGGACTTCCGTGCGATCGTGCGCCGTGGACGGCGCACCTCGACGCCCAGCACGCTCGTCTACCGTGTGGAACGCGATCCTGCCGACCCCGCCCGCTTCGGGTTCATCGTCGCCAAGACGGTGGGCAATGCCGTCGAGAGGAATCTCGTGCGACGCCGGATGCGGGCGGTCTGTCGTTCCATCGTCGACGCCGGCGGGCGCGGGTCGGATGTCGTGGTGCGTGCGCTCCCCGGCTCCGCTCAGCGCGACTGGGCTAGTCTCTCCGCCGAGATGCACGCGACCCTCGACCCGGTGTTGATCCGATGAAGAACGTCGGAGTCTTCCTCTGGCTGCTCCCGAGGAACGTGTGCGTTGCGATCCTTCGCGGATATCGCGCCGTGATCTCGCCGCTCTACGGCGACGTGTGTCGCTACTACCCGAGCTGCTCGGCGTACGCCATGGGTTCCATCCAGCAGCACGGCGTCGTGAAGGGCGTCGCGCTCGGAGCCTGGCGCATTCTGCGTTGCCACCCCTGGGCGAAGGGCGGCATCGACGACGTGCCGGAATCCCGTCGCCACCTCGACCATTACCACCTCACCCGATTCGGCTTCGTCGCCGCGGGACACGGAAAGGGCTGATCAAGCCGCATGGACTTCTTGGGAACAATCCTCTGGCCCATCAAGTGGGTTATCGAGGCGATCCTCGTGGGCTTCCACTGGTTGCTCGCCGAACTCGGCATGGATCCCGACGGTGGTCTCACCTGGGTGCTGTCGATCGTCGGACTCGTGCTCATCGTGCGTGCGGCGCTCATCCCGGTGTTCGTGCGGCAGATCAAGAGTCAGCGCAAGATGCTCGAGGTCGCACCGCAGCTCAAGAAGATCCAGGACAAGTACCGCGGCAAGAAGGATCAGTTCTCGCGTGAGGCGATGCAGCGCGAGACGATGGCACTGTACTCGAAGGCCGGCACGAACCCGCTGTCGTCGTGCCTGCCGCTGCTGATCCAGATGCCGATCTTCTTCAGCCTCTTCTCCGTGCTCAACGAGGCGCGGTTCGACCGGGCCGGGGTCGGGCTGCTCACGCAGGAGCTGGCCGACAGCTTCGGTCAGGCGAGCCTGTTCGGCCTCGCGCCGCTCAAGTACAGCCTCGTCGACGCGTTCAACAACAGCGAGATCTGGGTCGTGATCATCGCCGTCGCGATGATCCTCATCATGACGGCGTCGCAGTTCTACACGCAGCTGCAGATCATGTCGAAGAACCAGACGCCGGAGATGAAGGCCAGCCCGATGTACCGGCAGCAGCGCATCCTGCTGTACATCCTCCCGGTGGTGTTCCTCTTCTCGGGTCTCGCGTTCCCGATCGGCGTGATGTTCTACTGGCTGACCTCGAACATCTGGACCATGGTGCAGCAGGCTCTCGTCATCCGTACGATGCCGACGCCGGGCTCGGAGGCCGCGCTCGCCCGCGAGGCGCGTCTTGCGAAGCGCAACCGTGGCCGCATGGTCGACGACGCGGCGGCGATCGCCCAGGCGGTCGAAGAAGAGGCGAAGCCGGTGACGACGCAACGGCAGCAGCCGGTGGGCAAGGCCCGGGCGAAGAAGCAGGGGGGACCCAAGAAATGAGCGACGAGAACGTGACCGAGATCGAGACCCCGACGGCGGCAGATCCGAGCGAGCAGGAGCTCGTCGACGAGGGCGACATCGCCGCCGACTACATCGAAGAGCTGCTCGACATCGCCGACATCGACGGTGACATCGACATCGACGCGCGGGCAGGCCGCGCCTATCTCTCGGTGACGGCAGCTGCCGGGTCCAACCTCAGTCTGCTCGCCAAGCCCGACACGGTCACGGCTCTTCAAGAGCTGACGCGGCTTGCGGTTCAGGCGAAGACCACCCGCTTCTCGCGTCTGATCCTCGACGTCGGCGGTTCGCGTGATGCACGAGCCGAAGAGCTCGCGGCGCTCGTCGACCACGCCATCTCGCGCATCGAGGGCGGTGCGGCATCCGCATCCCTTCCGCCGATGACGAGCTACGAGCGCAAGCTCGTGCACGACATCGTGAGCGAGCGCGGGTACCACTCGGAGTCCGAGGGCGAGGGTCGCGACCGCCACACGGTGATCACCGCGAAGTAGTCGCGATGTTTCACGTGAAACATCGGCGGATGCGATGAGCGCGCTCGAGAGCGAGCCCGCGGTCGTCGCGTCGCTGTTCGGCGACCGGGTCGAGTTGGCGCGGCAGTTCACCGCCGACCTTGCTCGCGAGGGGGAGACCCGCGGGTTGATCGGGCCGCTCGAGTTGCCGCGACTGTGGTCGCGGCACGTCGTGAACTCGGCACTGGTGGCGCCGCTGGTGCGTGCCGGTCGGGTCGGAGATGTGGGCAGCGGTGCGGGACTTCCGGGCCTTGTGCTCGCGATCGCACGGCCGGACGTCGACTTCGTTCTCATCGAGCCGATGGAGCGCCGCGTCGAGTGGCTGACTGAGGAGGCCGCTGCGCTCGGTCTCGGCAACGTCGAGGTGGTGCGGGCGCGCGCCGAGGAGGCGCACCTCGAGCCGCTCGATCAGGTGACGGCGCGCGCCGTCTCCGCCCTCTCGAAGCTCGTGCCGCTCACGGCACCGCTGCTGCGTTCCGGCGGCGAGTTCCTCTTCATGAAGGGGGAGCGGGTCGAGGAGGAGATCGCGGGCGCGCAGAAGGTCATCCGCAAGCTCGGCCTGCGCGACGTCTCCGTCGAACTCGTGGGGAAGGGGCTCGTGTCCGATCCCACTCGTGTCTTCCGGGCCACCCGCCCCTGACGTTTCACGTGAAACATCGGCACCGCCGCCCCGCTGGTTGAGTAGCCACGCAGCTCCGGCTGCCCCGCTGGTTGAGTAGCCGCGTAGCCGCGACTGTCCCGTTGGTTGAGTAACCGCGCAGCTCCGACTGTCCCGTTGGTTGAGTAGCCGCGCAGCGGCGTATCGAAACCACCGGCCACCGGCCCCCTTGGTCTCGATACACCGGCCTGCGGCCGGCACTCGACCAGCGGGGACCCCTGCCGGTCGACCACCCCGCATTGCCGCACGGGAGCGGCTGGGCCCGTCCCTGTCCGTTGATTGAGTAGCGGCGCAGCCGCGTACGGTCCGCTGATTGAGTAGCGGCGGAGCCGCGTACCGAAATCTACGGCCCCCACCGCTCGGTCTCCGGCACGTCGGGCGGCGACCCCGCGGGTCCCTTGGTCTCGATACACCGGCCTGCGGCCGGCACTCGACCAGCGGGAAGCCCTGCCGGTCGGAGGCCCAGCTTCTCCCGCTGGTTCGGTAGCGCGTAGCGGTGGTCCCGCTGGTTGAGTAGCGGCCGAGTCGCGCATTGCCCGCTGATTGAGTAGCGCCGGAGGCGCGTATCGAAATCACCGGCCCCCTCGGTCACGCGTCCCGCGGGAGCCGTGGCGATGGGCACCGGACCCGCGGCCGCGCATCCGCTCCTCCCCACCGTGCCGTGGATGTGGACTATCCCGAATGGCCCGCAGGTGGCACCCACGCGGTGCTCGTGTCGGCAACCATCGCTTCATGATCGCCATGTACATGCTCCGCTGCGCCGACGGCAGCTACTACGTCGGTTCCGCTCGCAATCTTGAAACGCGCCTGCAACAGCACGCCGCAGGGGAGGGGAGCGCGTACACCCGTCGACGGATGCCGGTCGAGCTGGTGTACGCGCAGGAGTTCGGCACCATCGCCGAGGCGTACGCCGCCGAGAAGCAGGTTCAGGGGTGGTCGCGAGCGAAGCGTGAAGCGCTGGTCCGCGGCGAACAGAAGCTGCTGCCCGCGCTGAGCAAGAAGGACTTCACGGCCGTGTCCGGCGAGTGATGGTGACGGTGGAGGGTGCCGAATCCGCACACCTCACGTCGGTCGATCGCCGGCTGCAGGTCGGTGTGTCGCGGCTGAGGGGCCGGTGGTTTCGATACGCCGCTGCGCGGCTACTCAACCAGCGGGGCAGCGCGGAACACGCGGCTGCTCGACCGGCGGGCGATGCGGGTGTTCAACCGGCAGGACTCCCCGCTGGTCGAGTGCCGGCCGCAGGCCGGTGTATCGAGACCAAGGGACCCGCGGGGTCACCGCCCGATGTCCCAGGGACTGAACGGCAGGCGGGGGCTGGTGGTTTCGATACGCCGCTGCGCGGCTACTCAACCAGCGGGACAGTCGCGGCCACGCGGCTGCTCCATCAGCAGGGCAGCGCGAAACACGCGGCTGCTCCATCAGCGGGGCAGCGCGGAACACGCGGCTGCTCGATCAACGGGGCAGCCGGGGGTGCGCGGCTGCTCGACGGGCGGGCGATGCGGGTGTTCGACCGGCAGGGCCCCCGCTGGTCGAGTGCCGCGCGCAGCGCGGTGTATCGAGACCAAGGGGCCGGTGGTTTCGATACGCGGCTGCGCCGCTACTCAACCAGCGGGACAACGCCGGTGTATCGAGACCGAGGGACAACTCCACGGGAGCAGTCGAGCCGGCCTGGATTACAGTGGAGAGTCGCGGTCCCACGACCGCGATGTTTCACGTGAAACACCGAAAGGGATTCGTGACCACCCCCAGCCCCTTCGACGCGTCGACGCCCCTCGCGCGTGAAGTCGCCGACATCACCCGACGTCGCCTTGCCCTCGCGGCAGAGACGTTCCCGTTGCCCGATCGCGCACGTGTCTTCACCGTCGCCAACCAGAAGGGCGGCGTCGGCAAGACCACGACCGCGGTCAACCTCGCGGCGGCGCTCGCGCAGTCCGGCGCACGTGTGCTTGTCATCGATCTCGACCCGCAAGGAAACGCATCCACGGCCCTGGGTGTGGAGCACCGCTCCGACACGGTGAGCGTGTACGACGTCATCGTCAACGACGTACCGATGCGCGAGGTCGTGCAGGCCAGCCCCGAGTTCGAGGGACTCGACTGCATCCCCGCCACGATCCACCTCGCGGGCGCCGAGATCGAGCTCGTCTCGATGGTCGCCCGTGAACAGCGCCTCCGCTCCGCCCTCGAGGCCTACATCGCCGAGACCGAGACACCTCCCCACTACGTCTTCATCGACTGCCCGCCCTCGCTCGGCCTCTTGACGATCAACGCCTTCGTCGCGGCGAAGGAGGTGCTCATCCCGATCCAGTGCGAGTACTACGCGCTTGAGGGACTGTCTCAGCTCCTCAACAACATCAAGCTCATCGAACGCCACCTCAATCCCGAGCTCGCCGTCTCGACGATCCTGCTCACGATGTACGATTCCCGCACCAACCTCGCCCACCAGGTCGTCGAGGAGGTGCGCGAGCACTTCCCCGACGAGGTGCTCGACACGGTGATCCCGCGATCCGTGCGCATCTCGGAGGCGCCGAGTTACGGCCAGAGCGTCATCAGCTACGACCTCAACTCGCCGGGATCCTTGTCGTACCGCGAGGCAGCAGCCGAGATCGCCCGACGGGGCGTCCCAACCCAGAAGGAGAACTGATGGCGGCACCCAAGCGCACCGGCCTCGGCCGCGGCATCGGCGCCCTCATCCCGACCTCCGAACACACCGAGCGTCCCGTTGACGTGTTCTTCCCGTCAGCGGATGCCGAGGAGCACGCGGAGCTCGTCGCCGTCCCCGGTGCGCGGCTGGCGAGCCTGGCACCCGACGACATCGTTCCCAACCCGCAACAGCCGCGTCATGAGTTCCGCCAGGAAGAGCTCGATGAGCTCATCGTGTCGGTGCGAGAGTTCGGCGTGCTGCAGCCGATCGTGGTGCGTCCGCGCCCCGGCGCCGCGGCAGGGGAGGCCCAGTACGAGCTCATCATGGGCGAGCGCCGCCTGCGCGCGTCGAAGGCGGCCGGTCTGGAGGCGATCCCGGCGATCGTCCGGAACACCGACGACGACGCGATGCTGCGTGATGCGCTGCTCGAGAACCTGCACCGTGCCGAGCTGAACCCGCTCGAGGAGGCGTCGGCCTACAAGCAGCTGCTCGACGACTTCGGCATCACCCAGGAGCAGCTCGCGGAGCGGATCGGGCGGTCGCGTCCGCAGATCACCAACACCCTCCGGCTGCTGAAGCTGCCCGGCACCGTGCAGCGACGGGTTGCGGCAGGCGTGCTGAGCGCAGGCCACGCGCGCGCCATCCTCTCGGTCGGCGACGAGGCGGCGATGGAGAAACTCGCCGACAAGATCGTCAACGAGGACCTCTCGGTGCGAGCGGCCGAGGCGGCCGCCGCCGTCGCGGAGGGCAAGCCCAAGAAGCCGACCAAGCCGGCAGCGGGTCGGCGGCAGGATCACCTCGCCGAGGTTGCCGAGCGGCTGGGGGATCGGCTCAACACCCGTGTGAAGATCACGCTGGGCGCGAGCAAGGGCACGATCGTCATCGACTTCGCGACGGTGGGCGACCTGAATCGCATCCTCGAGGAGATCGGGCAGGATCCGTTCGGCGGGTGAAAGGTGCGTCGGCGGCGAGCCGAGGGCCGCGTCGCGCGGGTGGGGACGACAGGGTCTCGATACACCCGCGCCTGCGGCGACGGGCACTCGACCAGCGGAGGCTCGCGCGGCGGGCGGGATCTACGAGCGGAGGCTCGCGTGGCGGGCGGGATCGACGAGCGGAGGCTCGCGCGGCGGGCGGGATCGACCGGCGGAGGCTCGCGTGGCGGGCGGGAACGACCGGCGGAGGCTCGCGCCACGGGTCGACGTGCGGAGGCTCGCGCGGCGCGCGGGATCGACGAGGGGAGGCTTGCGCCGCGGAGTGGGACTGCCCGCTGGTTGAGTAGCCGCGCAGCGGCGTATCGAAACCCCCGCAGAAAACCCAGGTCAGAGCACGATTACGGCTCGCGTCGCGCGTCTTCGGCGAGGGCCGCGTACACCCAGCCGAGGTCGTGCCCGGCGGCCTCGAGCGCCTGGGGGAGCAGCGAGGTCTCGGTCAGACCCGGCAGCACGTTCGCCTCGAGGAAGAACGGGGTGCCCGAGCCGTCGACGATGAGGTCGACACGCGACAGGTGGCGCATCCCGAGAGCCCGATGCGCTGCCAAGGCGGCCTCGGCGGCGCGAGCGGCCACCTCATCCGACAGCCGTGCCGGAACGTAGAAGCGCGTCTCACCCGCGTTGTAGCGCGCCTCGAAGCTGTAGACCCCCGACAGCGGTTCGATCTCGACGGCGGGAAGCGCCACCGGGCCGTCACCCGTGTCGATCACGCCGATCGCGATCTCGGTGCCGCGGATGCACTGCTCCACGAGCGCGACGTCGCCGTAGGTGTAGGCGTCGACCATGGCGCGCGGCAGGTCGGCCCGGTTCTCGACGATCGTGACGCCCTGGGCAGAGCCGCCGCGAGCGGGCTTCACGACGAGGGGGACCGGCAACTCGTCGGCGATCGCCTCGAACACCGCATCCGCCCCCAGCTCACGGAAGGCGTCGCGGGGCAGGGTGATCGACCGCGGAGTCGGCACGCCCGCGCGTTCGACGATCGCCTTCGCGGCCGGCTTGTCCCACGCGAGGCGGGCAGCCCCCGAACGCGAACCGACGAACGGGATGCCGATGAACTCGAGCAGGCCGCGCAAAGCGCCGTCTTCGCCACTCGCGCCGTGCAGCGCGGGCCACACGACATCCGGGCGGTCTTGCCGCAGCGAGGCCAGGAGCGTCGCATCCGGGTCGCGCAACTCGACCTGCACGCCGTGGCCCGCGAGGGCGTCGGCGACACGGCGGCCGGAACGCAGCGACACGTCGCGCTCGTGTGAGATCCCGCCGGCGAGCACGACGATGCGGAGGGGAGCGTCGGACATCGAAACCTCCGGATCAGCCGGCGTACGGGGGCAGGACGTCGCGCTCGACGGGCACGACCGGGAGCGGCGCGGTCTGCTGGAACTCGCCCAGCAGCGCGAGCTCGCCGTTGATCACCGTCGCGAGGCGGCGAATGCCCTCACGGATGAAGTCGGGCTGCGGGTAGCAGAACGACAGACGGATGTTGCGGCGACCGTTGCCGTCGGCGTAGAAGGCGGTTCCCGGCGTGTAGGCCACGAGCTCCTTCACGGCGCGCGGCAGCATCGCCTTCGAGTCGAGATGCTCGGGCATCGTGAGCCACACGTAGAAGCCGCCGTTCGGCACCGTCCAGCTCATCGACGGCAGGTACTCGCCGAGAGCCGAGAGCATCGCATCCCGACGTTCGCGGTAGACGCCACGGAAGGTGTCGATCTGCCCGCGCCAGTCGGCGGTGTCCATGTACTCCGAGATGACGGTCTGCGAGAAGGACGAGGGCGACAGGATCGCGGCCTCGTTCGCGAGTACGAGCTTCTCGCGGATGGCGTGGGGCGCGATCGCCCAACCCACGCGGAGGCCGGGCGCGAGCGTCTTCGAGAAGGTGCCCAGGTACACGACCCCCTCGTCGTCGATCGAGCGCATGGCGGGCGGCGGCGCCTGATCGAAGTAGAGCAGGCCGTAGGGGTTGTCTTCGAGGACGAGAATGCCCTCGGCGCGCGCGATCTCGAGGATCTCGACGCGACGCTCCCAGCTGAGCGTCACGCCCATGGGGTTCTGGAAGCTCGGGATGACGTAGAGGAACTTGATGCGCTTGCCGTCGGCCTTGACGCGGGCGATCGTCTCGCGCAGCGCCTGCGGGTTCAGCCCGTCATCATCCATCGGCGAGTGCACGATGTCGGCCTGGAACGAGCGGAAGACCGTGATGGCCGTGACGTAGCTCGGCCCTTCGGCGATCACGACATCGCCCGGATCGAGGAACAGCTTGGCGAGCAGCTCGAGCGCGTGCTGCGAGCCGGTGGTGACGACCACGTCGTCGACCGAGCCATGGATGCCCTCCAGAGCCATCACCTCGAGGATCTGCTCACGCAGGTGCGGAACCCCCTGGCCGGAGCCGTACTGCAGGGCCACGGCGCCCTTCTCGGTGACCGTGCGCTCGACGGCGGTCTCGATGAGCTGCTGGGGGAGCGCCGACACGTACGGCATGCCGCCCGCGAGCGAGACCACCTCGGGCCGGCTCGCGACGGCGAACAGAGCTCGAACCTCGGACGCGGCGAGTCCGGCCGTGCGTGCGGCGTAGTGGCCGTACCACGGATCGAGGTTGGTGCCCTGCGGATGTGTCATGTGCGGTCCGTTCGATCGGTGCCATCCAGGGTAACGGCAGAAACGGCACGGCCCCCGCTCCATCGGGGGAGCGAGGGCCGCGGGTAGCGGTGTGGCCGGGCGTGCCTACGCGAGGAACTCGGCCAGGTCGGCCTCGAGCGCCGGCTTCGGCTTGGCGCCGATGACGCGCTTGACGACCTCGCCGTTCTTGAAGACGTACATCGCGGGGATCGAGGTGATGCCGTACTTCATCGCGGTCTCGGGGTTGTCGTCGACGTCGAGCTTCACGATCGAGATCTTGTCGGCGTTCTCCTCGGCGATCTTGTCGAGGATCGGGGAGACGGCGCGACACGGCCCACACCAGGTGGCCCAGAAGTCGACCATGATCGGCTTGTCGGAGTTGAGAACCTCGTCCGCGAACGTGGCGTCGGTGACGGCCTTGGTGGACATGTGCTTCCTTTCGATGGGATGAGGTGGTGCGGGGGTCAGACGGCGGGCACCGCGACCGCGGCGGCCTTCTCGGCATCCGCGATCTCGGCCAGGTAGTGCTCCGCATCGAGCGCCGCAACCACGCCGGAACCGGCGGCCGTCGCCGCCTGCTTGTAGATCGGGTCGACGACGTCGCCCGCCGCGAACACACCGGGCAGGTTGGTGCGGGAGCTGCGTCCCTCGACGGCGATCGTGCCCTCGGGGGCGAGCTCGAGCTGGCCGTGCACGAGGTGCGTGCGCGGGTCGGCGCCGATCGCCACGAACACGCCCTGCACGTCGAGCGTGGTCTCGGTGCCGTCGACCGTATTGACGATGCCGATACCGGTGACCTTCTCGTCGCCGTAGATGTGCTTGACCTCGTTGTTCCAGATCACCTGGATCTTCGGGTCGGCGAACGCGCGGTCCTGCATGGCTGCGGATGCGCGGAAGCTATCACGGCGGTGGACCACGTAGACGATGTCGGCGAAACGCGTGAGGAAGGTGGCCTCCTCGAGTGCGGAGTCGCCGCCGCCGACCACGGCGACCTTGCGCTGACGGAAGAACGCGCCGTCACATGTGGCGCACCACGAGACGCCGTAGCCCGACAGTCGCTCTTCGTCGGCGAGACCGAGCTTGCGGTAGGCAGAGCCGGTCGCGTAGATCACCGCGTGCGCCTCGTGCACCTCGCCCGAGCCGAGCGTCACGCGCTTGACGGGACCCTCGAGCTCGAGCGACACGACGTCGTCGTAGACGATCTCGGCGCCGAAACGCTCTGCCTGCTTCTGCATGCGCTCCATGAGCTCGGGGCCCATGATGCCCTCCGGGAAGCCGGGGAAGTTCTCGACCTCGGTGGTCTTCATGAGCTCGCCGCCGAAGTCGACCGAGCTCGCGATGACGAGCGGTTCGAGGTTCGCGCGCGCGGCGTAGATGGCGGCGGTGTACCCGGCGGGGCCGGATCCGATGATGATGAGGTGACGCACCGATCACTCCTGTCGAGGGGGTCGCGAGGTACAACACATCCTAGGTCGGCGGCATTCCGGGGATCTCGATACACCGCGCTGCGCGCGGGGGTGGGTCAGCGGCGGCCGAGGATGCGGCGCAGGGGCGAGAGGCCGGCGCGCGCCTCGGGAACCCGCGTGGCGAGCAGCGCGAGCGCGTAGACCACGAGAACGGTGCCGCCCACGAGCACGACCGCGACGAACGCCGAGAACCTGTCGGCGACGGCGAATCCCGAGCTGAAGCCGCCGAGCAGCGCGAGCACGCCGACACCCGCGAGCACCGCGACGACCGCCGCGGCGAGGAACAGCGCGAGGCGCACGAGCACGCGTCTGCCGTCGATGCCGTGGATGCGCCGCCGCAGCACGATGGCCAGCACGATCGCCTGCACGACGCTCGCGACGGAGGTGCACGCCGCGACCGCGACGCCCACGGCATCCGGACGACCAGGTGCGATCACGAAGGCGACGACGCTCAGCGCACCGACCGCGGTCGCCCCCTGCACGAGCTGGATGACGAACGGGGTGCGCGTGTCGGCGAGGGCGAAGAACGCGCGCTGCAGCACGAACATCGCCGAGAACGGCACGAGACCCACGAGGTACGCGAGCAGCACCGAGGAGATGCCCACGACAGTGCGGGGATCGTCGTCGAAGAACGCCGCGAGCGGGATCGCCGCCGCACCGACCGCGGCGCCGCCACCCACCACGAGCAGCAGAATCGTGCGGAGGCTGCTCGACAGGTCGTCACGGAAGCTGTCGAGCTGCCCGGCATCGGCGTGGGCGCTCATGCGCGTGAAGAACGGGGTCGCGACCGACAGGGCGAGGATCGAGTGCGGCAGCATGAACAGCAGCCACGCGACGTTCAGCACGGCGATCGACGGGTCGTTCTCGCCGGCGAGGCTCGCGACGTTCGTCTGCACGAGGATCGTCAACTGGGTGATGACGATCATGCCGAAGGTCCAGCCCGCCGCCCGCCCGGTGGTGCCGAGCCCCACCCCGCGCCAGCGGAAGTCGGGCCGGAAGCGCAGCCCGGTGCGATGCCAGAAGGCCACGAGCACGAGCGCCTGAACGACGATGCCGAGGGTCGCGCCGCCGCCGATCACGGCGATCTGCTCCGGCGTCCAGCTCGCGGGATCGGCGTGGGCGGGGTCGACGCCCCAGATGCTCCCGAAGGTCACGAGCGACGCGATCATGACGACGTTGTTGGCCACCGGCGCCCACGTGAAGGGCCCGAAGACGCCGCGCGCGTTGAGCACCTCGCCGAGCACGGCGTAGAGCGCGTAGAAGAACACCTGGGGCAGACACCAGTACGCGAACACCACGGCGAGCGCGATTCCGGATGCGCCGAGCGCGCGGCCGTCGGCATCCGCCGCGTAAAGGGCGATCAGCAGCGGCGCCGCGAGTGTCACGAGGGTGCCGATGACGAGGAGCGCGCTGATCGTGAGGGTCAGCAGTCGGCTGACGAAGGCCTGCCCGCCGTCGTCGTGTTTCGTCGCGCGCACGATCGTCGGCACGATCACGGCGCTCGTGAGTCCGCCCGCGATGAGGGCGTAGATGTTCGTGGGCAGTGTGTTGGCGAGCGAGAAGGCGTTGGCTGCCGGGTTCTGCGCCCCGATGACGGCGACGAGCACGGCGGCGTTGACGAACCCGAGAGCCCGCGACACGAGCGTGCCGGAGGCGATCACCGCGCTCGCGCGGCCGATGCCACCGCGGGCCGCCGGGGTGTCAGCCATCACGTCCCTCGGCCGCGGCAGACGCATCCGCAGGCTGGGACTGCTCGTCGACGAGGGCACGCCGCGCTCGCCGACGCGTCACGATGAGACGCAGCAGACCGGCGACGAAGATCAGCACGAGCACGACGACCACGACGAGCGTGCCGATGCCCTCCCACTCCGCGTGCACGGCGACGCTCGCGTGACCCGAGTCGAGCGCGACGCCCGTGGGGCTCGAGATCGACGTGAGCACGGTGACCTGACCGTTCGCGACGGCCTCCACCGGGATGACCGCCGTGCCGGTGGACTCCGGCTCGACGGTGATGAGCTGGGACTCGAGAACCCGCAGGATCGGCCCCTGCGGATCGACGACGACGCGCACGTTGACCGGGTACGGCAGCGCGTTGCTCACCGCGATCTTGACGTTCGCGTGAGCCGCGAGCAGTGCGACATCGCTGCCCTGCTCGAGCCTGACGGAGGTCACGATCTCGCTCGAACGCTCGCGGAAGGCGCCGACAGCCTCCCCCCATCCCGCCTCGTCGTCGTGCCAGGCGAGCGAGTAGAGGGCGATGCGTTCGAGGCGGCGCGGGTCGAGCAGTGGCGCCGGGTCGTCGAGCACGCTCGAGAACGCGGTCTCGGCGGCGGCGTCCTCGGCGAGGTCGCTGAAGGTGGCGACCCGTTCGTCGTTCGCCGCGCCCTCGCCGAGGCGCCCCGGAACGGGAGGGGTGTCGAGGATGTCGTCGAGAGTGACGAAGGCGGCGGCGGGGGTCGAGGTCAGCCGCGCAAGCGTGTCGGGAAGGCCGGGTTGCGCGTACGGCCAGGTGCGGTCGAGGGCGAGCACGAGGCCGCGTCCCGGCCGGGCGGCGGTCTCGGCGGTCAGCTGCGCGACGAGCGCGTCGAGAGCCGTCGCCCGCACCGTCGCGGATGCCGCTCCCGCGGCCGCCCGCAGGCTTTCGGAGATCGCGTCGTCGACGACGATCCCCTCGATCTCCTCGAGCGCGAGCAGGGGAGCACTCGGATCACCCGTGGCTGTGGAGGAGAGGATGACGTGCTCGTAGCCGGCGTCGGCGAGAGCGGCGAGGTCGCCCGCCCCCACATCCGTGCCGGGCCAGGCGATGCGTGGCAGCGCCGAACTCCACGCGAGCAGATCGTCGGTCGTCGGGAACGGCGGCGCGGCATCCGGGTCGACGGGCGCCGTCGGCGTGGGGGTCGGACTCGGCGCGGGCGTCTCGGCGGGCGAGAAGTTGGCGGGGTCGAGGGCGAAGCCGAAGCCCTCGGGGTGCAGCTCGGCGAGCGTGCCCGAGCGGACCGCCGCGACGAGGTCGGCGTCGCCGTAGGCCAGCAGGAACACCTCGTTCGACAGCGCGCCCAGGCGAGCCAGCCACTGCCGGGCCGACTCCGGTGCGCTCGAGCCGAGCACGCGGATCGACGCGAGGATCATCGGGTCGAGCGCGATCACCGCGGGCGTCCCGGCCACGGCGTCGAGTTGCCGGGTGAGCGCGCCGAACGGTCCCGTGAGGGTTTCGAGCTCGTCGGCGGGCACGAGACCTGTCGTGGTCGGCGGCAGGGTGATCGGCGCGATGACGGCGACCGAGACGGGGCCGACCCCCGGCGTGACACCGGCGCTCGCGGGCCGGGTACCGGATATCGGGCTCCCGACATCCGGGCCGGATGCGGCACCCGCCGGCACGACGCTCGCGATCGCGACGCCCGCAGCGAGCATCACCGAACTGAGCGCGCGGAGGGCGCGGCGGGTCGTCAACGGCACAGCGGGGCACTTCCGATCCACGCGGCCGACATGCTCGAAAGTCTAGACTCGACCGTTATGCAACCCGTCGCGGCCGCCGTCGAACGACTCGGCGCCCTCGCCGACTCGTCGCGCATCCGTGCGCTCGCCGAACGCTTTCAGGCGGCGGGCTTCGAGCTCGCCCTCGTCGGCGGACCGGTGCGCGACGCCTTCCTGGGGCGCGACGCGCACGACCTCGACTTCGCGACATCCGCGACCCCCGAGCAGATCCTCGAGGTGGTGGCGCCGATCGCCGACACGCACTGGGACATCGGCCGCGCCTTCGGCACGATCGGCGCGCGGTTCGGCGAGCTGACGGTCGAGATCACCACCTACCGTGCCGACGCGTACGACGGCGTCACCCGCAAGCCCGTCGTCGCGTTCGGCGACTCGCTCGAGGGCGACCTCTTGCGGCGCGACTTCACGGTCAACGCGATGGCGCTGCGGTTGCCCGAGAAGGTGCTCGTCGACCCCTCGGGTGGGCTCGAAGACCTGCTCGCGAAGCGCCTGCGCACGCCGATCGAACCCGAGATCTCGTTCGGTGACGACCCGCTGCGGATGCTGCGCGGGGCTCGGTTCACCGCCCAGCTCGGCTTCGCGCTCGACGAGGCATCCGCCGCCGCGACCACCGCCATGGCCGAGCGCATCACGATCGTGTCGGCGGAGCGCATCGGCGACGAGCTCTCGAAACTGCTGCTGGCATCCGACCCGGTGCCGGGACTCCGGGTGCTCGTCGACACCGGGCTCGCCGAGCTCGTGCTGCCCGAGGTGCCGGCGCTGCGGCTCGAGATCGACGAGCACGCCCACCACAAGGACGTCTACGAGCACTCGCTCACCGCCCTCACCCAGGCGATCGCGCTCGAACGAGCGCGCGGTCACGAGCCCGACCTCGTGCTGCGGCTCGCCGTGCTGCTGCACGACATCGGCAAGCCCGCGACCCGCCGCATCGAGCCGGGCGGGGCCGTGAGCTTCCACCACCACGACGTGCTCGGCGCGAAGCTCGCCACCAAGCGGCTGCGCGAGCTGCGATTCGACGGCGACACGATCAAGGCGGTCTCCACCCTCATCCGACTGCACCTGCGGTTCTTCGGGTACGCGGATGCGGCGTGGACGGATGCGGCGGTGCGCCGCTACGTGCGCGACGCGGGGGAGCAGCTCGAGCGGCTGCACATCCTCTCCCGCGCGGATGTGACGACCCGCAACCAGCGCAAGGCCAGCCGACTGCAGCGCGCCTACGACGAACTCGAGGAGCGCATCGCCGCGCTCGCCGAGGAGGAGGAGCTCGCCGCCATCCGCCCCGACCTCGACGGGGAGCAGATCATGGCGATCCTCGGTATCCGCCCCGGGCCCCAGGTGGGGGAGGCGTACCGCTACCTGCTCGAGCTGCGACTCGACGAGGGCCCGCTCGGTGCCGACGAGGCGGAGGCGCGGTTGCGGGCATGGGCTGCGCGGCCGTCTCCGCGCGCCCAGTGAGGTAGATCCGCCAGTTCGTGGTGGGGTCGGCGCTGCAGCGGGCTGCGCGGCCGTCTCCGCACGCCCAGTGAGGTAGCGCGGCCGTCTCCGCGCGGCGAGTGAGCGTCGCTGGCGCTCGGCGCCCCAGAAAAAGAGTCGGCGCCCCAGATCCTTTCGGGGCGCCGAGGTCCTAGCTCCAGCTACGAGCAACAGCAGGAGGGGAGGACGGGGAGTCGGGGTGTAGGATGGGCAGGTTGTTCGTGCGTCCGCGCACGGGCACGATGCATCAACCCTCCTGCTGCAGAGATCCTGCAGCCGTTCTAGTCCGAAGGAGGTGGGTCAATGACGCATCAGTACGAGTTGATGGTGATTCTCGATCCCGAGATCGATGAGCGCACCGTCGCACCCAGCCTGGACAAGTTCCTCGGCGTCATCCGCAACGACGGTGGCACCATCGAGAACGTCGACATCTGGGGTCGTCGCCGCCTGGCGTACGAGATCCAGAAGAAGTCCGAGGGCATCTACGCCGTCGTCAACTTCACCGCGACGAGCGAGGCCACCCTCGAGCTCGACCGCCAGCTGAAGCTCTCGGAGGCCGTGCTGCGCACCAAGGTGCTGCGCGCCGAGGAGGCCGTGGCCCGCGCCGACAAGCTCGCTGCGGCCGACGCCGCTAAGGCCGCCCGCAAGGCAGCGCGCCCCGCGAAGGCCGCTTCGAAGGACGCCGAGTAGGCCATGGCCGGCGAGACGATCATCACGGTCGTGGGCAACCTCACCGCCGACCCCGAGCTGCGCTACACGCAGACCGGCCTGGCGGTCGCGAACTTCACGATCGCGTCGACGCCCCGCACGTTCGATCGTGCGAGCAACGAGTGGAAGGACGGCGAGGCGCTGTTCCTCCGCGCGTCGTGCTGGCGTGAGTTCGCCGAGCACGTGGCCGGATCGCTCACGAAGGGCAGCCGCGTCATCGCGACCGGTCGCCTCAAGCAGCGCTCCTACGACGACCGCGACGGCAACAAGCGCACCGCGATCGAGCTCGAGGTCGACGAGATCGGCCCGAGCCTGCGGTACGCGACCGCACAGGTGACCCGCGCATCCGGTGGCGGCGGTGGCCGCTCGCAGGGTGCCGTCGCCGACGAGCCGTGGGCGGCATCCGCTCCCGCGAGCTCGGGGGGCGACGTGTGGAACACCCCCGGCAACTACTCCGACGAGACCCCGTTCTGATCCGCAACTGATCAGACCGCATAGCTAAGAAGGACAACAGCAATGGCTGGAAAGAGCAGCGGCGGCAACGACCGCCGCAAGCGCGGGCCCAAGGGCGGCAAGAACGCCGCTCCCGCGAAGTCGATCAAGGTCGGCGTCATCGACTACAAGGACGTCGCGACGCTCCGCAAGTTCATCTCGGAGCGCGGCAAGATCCGCGCCCGCCGCATCACCGGTGTCTCCGTGCAGGAGCAGCGCCTCATCGCCCGCGCCGTCAAGAACGCGCGCGAGATGGCGCTCCTCCCGTACGCGGGCTCGGGCCGCTAAGGGGGCATGGAATGTCGAAGCTCATCCTCACCTCCGAGGTGACCGGACTCGGGTCGGCCGGTGACGTCGTCGACGTCAAGAACGGCTACGCCCGCAACTACCTCATCCCGCAGGGTTTCGCCGTGGCCTGGAGCCGCGGTGGCGAGAAGCAGATCGAGCAGATCAAGGCGGCCCGCGCCGCCCGCGAGCTCGCCACCCTCGAAGAGGCGCAGGCCCTCAAGGCCAAGCTCGAGGAGACCGCCATCAAGCTGACCGTCAAGGCCGGCCGTGAGGGGCGTCTGTTCGGTTCGGTCAAGCCGGCGGATGTCGCATCCGCAGTCGAGGCCGCCGGACTCGGGTCGATCGACAAGCAGACGATCGAGCTCGCCTCGGCCGTCAAGTCGACCGGTCGTTACGAGGCCACCGTGCGTCTGCGCGAGGACGTCGTCGCGGCGCTCCAGCTGGACGTCGTCGCGGCCAAGTAAGGCCCGCATCTCTGTGACGGCGCGCCCCTTCGGGGGCGCGCCGTTACTGCGTTTTCCGGCCCGTTGTCAAGAGCTCTTTCCACATGCGGCACGCGGAATCGCACAACCCTCAACCGGCACTCTAAACATCTTTCTACACACAGCATGTGAAGAGAGAAAGCCCAGGTCAAGGCGGATATACAGCCAGGAGCGCGCGAGTTGTCCACCGATCGTTCCACAGCTTTTTCACATGGCGCCCGGCGTTTCCCGCCACTCCTCCACAGCTTCATCCACAGGGTGGCTTGATCGCCCCCTGACGGCTGCTTAACGTGACAACCGGTGCGAGGCTCCCGACCTCGACAACCACCACCCCTCGTCCGGAAGGCACGGCGCGCCTGCGTCTCGATGTCGGTGGCCGCACGTAGTTTCCGGCTCGAAAGGAGCACCCGTGTCCATCGCTCATCTGGGACTCGCCCCCGAGGCCGACCGTTCGCGCGACGGCTGGCAGGGCGAGCGCACGCCGCCTCACGATCTGCTCGCCGAGCAGAGTGCGATCGGCGGCATGCTCCTGAGCAAGGATGCGGTGGCCGACGTGCTCGAGGCCGTGCGGTCGGTCGACTTCTACATTCCCAAGCACGAGATCATCTTCGACGCGATCCTCACCCTGTACTCCCACGGCGAGCCCACCGACGTGATCGCCGTCACCGACGAGCTCACGAAGTCGGGCAATCTGCAACGCGCCGGCGGCCCGGAGTACCTGCACACCCTCACGGGGCTCGTGCCGACGGCGGCGAACGCCGGCTACTACGCGTCGATCGTCGCGGAGAAGGCCGTGCTGCGCCGACTCGTCGAGGCGGGAACCCGCATCGTGCAGATGGGCTACGCGAGCGAGGGCGAGGTGACCGACCTCGTCAACAACGCCCAGGCCGAGATCTACGGCGTCGCCGGCGGTGTCGAGGCAGAGGACTACGTGCCGCTCGTGCAGGCCATCGAGGCGGCCACCGAGGAGATCGAGCACGCGAGCGGGCGCGACGGCAGCATGACGGGCGTGCCGACCGGCTTCACCGAGCTCGACACCCTGACCAACGGGCTGCACCCGGGCCAGCTCATCCTCATCGCCGCGCGTCCGGCGCTCGGCAAGTCGACGCTCGCGCTCGACTTCGCGCGAGCCGCGGCGATCACCAACGACATGCCGGCGATCTTCTTCTCGCTCGAGATGGGACGCAGCGAGATCGCGATGCGCCTGCTGTCGGCCGAGTCGAACATCTTCCTGCAGAAGCTGCGCAAGGGCGACGTGCGCAGCGACGACTGGACGACGCTCGCGTCGACCCGCGGCCGCATCGCCGATGCACCGCTCTATATCGACGACAGCCCCAACATGACGCTCGTCGAGATCCGCGCCAAGTGCCGGCGGCTCAAGCAGAAGGCGGGCCTCAAGCTCGTCGTGATCGACTACCTGCAGCTCATGACCTCGGGCAAGCGCGTCGAGAGCCGCCAGCAGGAGGTGTCGGAGTTCTCGCGTGCGCTCAAGCTGCTCGCCAAGGAGCTGCAGGTGCCGGTCATCGCACTGTCGCAGCTCAACCGTGGCCCCGAGCAGCGCGTCGACAAGAAGCCGGCGCTCTCCGACCTGCGCGAATCCGGTTCGCTCGAGCAGGACGCCGACATGGTGATCCTGCTGCACCGCGAGTCGGCCTACGAGAAGGAGTCGTCGCGCCCCGGCGAGGCCGACCTCATCATCGCCAAGCACCGCAACGGTCCGACGGGCACGATCACGGTCGCCTTCCAGGGCGCCTTCTCGCGCTTCGCCGACATGGCGCCCGCCTGAGCCGAGCGCCACTCTGCAGCGCGAGCGGCGCTCGGCACCGCGGTCCACGGGGCGAACGTAGGATGGAGCCGTGCCCGAAGCCTCTCCCGCTCTCGGAGCGCCGGATACCTGGGTCGCTCCTCTCGCCCGCGCGTTGCCGGCGCTCGTGTGGGGGCTCGTCATCACCTTCAGCCAGGACCACTCCGCCGCCTTCGGCCTCGTCGGCTTCGGGATCTTCGCGGTCGTCACGGCATCCGTGCTGCTCGCCTCCGCACTGCGGGCCGACCGCTCGGTGCGGGGGCTCGTGCTCATCCAGGGCGTCGTGACCGGGATCGCGGGCATCGCGGCGCTCGTGCTGCCGAGCGGCGGGGTCGGCTACCTCGTGCCGGTCGTGAGCGCGTGGGCGATCGTGACGGGCGCGCTCGAAGCGGTCAACGGCATCCGGTTCCGTCGCGTGCGTGCCGCGGCGCGCGACTGGCTCGTGACCGGCGTGCTGACCGTGCTGCTCGGGCTCGTGTTCCTGCTCGTGCCCCAGGGGTACGCCGATGACTACGCGGTCGAGACGGATGCCGGGACCACCGTCTCCGGAACGGTCACGGCCGACATCCTGCTCGTGGGCGTGCTCGGAGCCTGGGCTGTCATCCTCGGAGTGCAGCTCGCGATCGCGGCGTTCTCGCTGCGCGCCGCGCGCCCTGAACCCGCGAAGGTGAACGCATGAACGACCAGACTCCTCCCCCCTCGCGCCGCGACCGCATGCGGCCCGTCGAACTGCTCGTGATGGCGGGCGTGCTCGGCCTGTTCGTGGGTGCGTTCGTCTTCATGGGCACGCGCGAGTGGGGGCTCGCGCTCATCATGGCGGGCGTCGCGTTCGTCGCCTCGCTCGTCATCATCGCGACGCTGCTCATCGCCGTCGCCCCGAAGAGCGGCGACCGCGTCGATCCCGTCGACCCGGACGCCCCCACCGGCTCGGCAGGCTCGGTGCACCGCGACCCCAACCTCGGTCCGCGCGGCCACTGACCGGGGACCGGAGCGACGCGGCTCAGCCCAGGTGGTCGACGAGCTGTGAGGCGAGCCCGGTGTACGTCGCAGGGGTGAGCGCGAGCAGGCGCTCCTTCGCCGCGTCGCCGATGTCGAGACCGCGGATGAAGTCGGCGAGGTCCGAGGCGGTCGCCCGCTTGCCGCGGGTCAGCTCCTTGAGCAGCGCGTAGGGGTCGGCGATCGTCGAACGGCCCGCCGCCACCTCGGCGCGGATGACGGTCTGAATCGCCTCGCCGAGCACCTCCCAGTTGGCGTCGAGATCGGCGGCCAGGGCATCCGGGTTCACGGCGATCTCGCCGAGCCCCTTGAGCAGGTTGTCGAGCGCGAGCATCGAGTGCCCGAGCGCCACCCCGATGTTGCGCTGCGTCGTCGAGTCGGTGAGGTCGCGTTGCAGACGGCTCGTCGTGAGCGTCGCCGCGAGCGAGTCGAGCAGCGCGCACGAGAGCTCGAGGTTCGCCTCGGCGTTCTCGAAGCGGATGGGGTTGATCTTGTGCGGCATCGTCGACGAGCCCGTCGCACCCGGCTGCGGGATCTGCGTGAGGTATCCCATCGAGATGTAGGTCCACACGTCGGTCGCGAGGTTGTGCAGGATGCGGTTGGCGTGCGCGATCCGGCCGAACAGCTCGGCCTGCCCGTCGTGCGACTCGATCTGGGTGGTGAGCGGATTCCAGGTGAGGCCGAGCGAGGTGACGAACTCGCGTGAGAGGGCCGGCCAGTCGACGTCCGGCTCCGCCGCGACATGGGCCGAGAAGGTGCCGGTGGCGCCCGAGAACTTGCCCGGGAACTCGACAGCGGCGATGCGCTCGCGCTGCCGCTGCAGCCGATGCACGACCACCGCGAGCTCCTTGCCGAAGGTCGTCGGGGTGGCGGGCTGACCGTGCGTGTGCGCGAGCATCGGCTGCTCGCGGTGCTCGAGCGCGAGGCCGCGCAGCTTCTCGATCACGGCGTCGAACCGCGGCAGCCACACCTCGTGGAGGGCGCTGTGCAGCGTGACGCCGTAGGAGACGTTGTTGATGTCTTCGCTCGTGCAGGCGAAGTGGGTGAGCTCGGCAAGGTGGCCGAGCCCCTGCTGCGCGAGGCGGGCCCGCACGAGGTACTCGACGGCCTTCACATCGTGCCGCGTCGTCGCCTCGAGGTGCGCGAGCTCGTCGATCTCCACCTGCCCGAAGTCGTCGGCCCAGGTGCGCAACGCGCGCGCCTGCTCCGGCTCGACGGGGGCGACCCCGAACATCCGGTGGTCCGCGAGGAACAGCAGCCACTCCACCTCGACGTGCACGCGGGCGCGGTTGAGGCCCGCCTCCGAGAGGTGCTCGCCGAGCGTCTCGACGGCGGCGCGGTAGCGGCCGTCGAGCGGGCTCAGGGGCTGCGGGGGAAGCGGACTCATGGGACTCCCTGTCGGATGGCGGGTTCGAGCTGCCGGAACAGCGAGGCGCACGCCCGTTCGATCGCGATGAGCACGGTGTCGAACATGGCGGCGTCCGAATAATACGGATCCGGTACGTCCATCGTGCCCGATGCCTCGGGGTCGAAGCTCATCAGCAGCTGAATCTTGCTGCGATCGGCGTCGTTCGACGCCCATTGGCGCAGGATGCGCTCGTGACCGCGATCGAACGCGACGACGAGGTCGAGCTCGGGAAACCAGCTCGAGTCGAACTGCCGCGCGCGGTGCCGCGTGGCGTCGTGCCCGTGCGCTTCGAGCGCCGCGATCGTGCGCGGGTCGGCCCGCTCGCCCACGTGCCAGTCGCCCGTCGCGGCCGAGGTCACCGAGATGGTCGAGCCGTAGCCCTTCGTCGCCGCGATGTCGCGCATGATCGCCTCCGCCATCGGCGAGCGGCAGATGTTGCCGGTGCACACGAAGCAGATGCGGAAGACGGCCGGGTCGCTCGTCCGCGGAGCGTTCATGCGCCCATTGTGGCGCGTCGACCGAAGGCGCGGCACCCCTCCTTCCGAATCGCCGAAAGCGCACGTTGTTCACGGATGCGGCTCCCGCGGCCCCGCGCGGTCGCCGCGGCGCCCAGCATGGTGACGTTCGGTGACGTTCGTCGAAAGGAGCCCGGATGCCCGCCACCCCCCTCGAACTCGAGCGAGCCCGTGATCGTCTCATGCAGCTCATGGGGCTGCATCGAGACGGCGCCCTGCGCGCCGCGCACGTTCCGCACATCGCGGCTGACGACTGGCGCGGCCCCGCCTACGAGCTCTACGCGATGCGCGTCGAAGCGCTCGCGGGCCGACTGCGCGGCGCGGTGGGCGAGCTCACGGATGCCGTCGACGCCGCGCGTGCGGAGGTGCTCGATGCTGCCGGTTGAGACGGGAGGCCGCACGGCGACGGGGCCCGCATCCATGCAGACCGCGCCCGCCGCGACGACGCTGCTCGATCCGCCGCCCGCTGCCCCCGTGCCCGACATCACTCCGGCGAGCCCCCTGCTCGTGCGCTCCGGACGATCGACGCTCGTCGCGACCGACGCCCTGCTCGCGCACCTGCCCGAGCTCGACGCCTTCGCCGACGCGATCGAAGCCGACGCGCACCGCATCGCGGTGCTCGCCCTCGAGACACCCCACGGCATCGTGCGCTCGCGGCTCGACCGCTGCGAGGCCACCGGGATCGGGCTCGCCGACGAGGTGCGCACGCTGCGTCGCGCGATCGCGCTCGCGCAGAGCAGCTACGAGCTCGGAGAACGCACGGTGATGTCGCTGCAGGACGCCGCATCCGCGTGGGTGAGCGGCGCTCTCGCCCGTCTCGCGCTGCCGTTCCTGCCGATGCTCGGCGTCGGCGCGGCGGTCACCTGGATGCGCCTGCCCGGCGACGAGGCGCACAAGAAGGCCGCGGTGCAGCGCTGGTTGCTCACCCATCCGGGCGTCATCACGAGCCCCGAGTTCTCGACGGTCGTGCGACGTGTCGTGTCGAACACCGACGATGCGGTGCTCGGCGCCGCGGGGCTGCCCCCCTGGGTCTCGATGGTGCTCGGCGAGCAGGGGCTCGGCGTGCTCGGCGTCGACACGAGTGCCTCCGCGGTGATCGCCCTCGGAACGGCGACGCCCGGCCGCGCCTTCCACGAGACGCTCGTACGCGTCGAGAGGGTCGCGGTCGCCCCCACCGCGACCGCTCCCGTCGGCGCCGCCGAGCGACTCGAACGGGTGCCGGCCGAGCAGCAGGTGCGCATCGAGCGGTACACCGCTCCGGGCGAGCCGCCGCGTTACGTCGTCTACATCGCCCCCACCCAGACCTTCTCGCCCATCGCGGCCGACGAGCCGTGGGATCTCACGAGCAACGTCGCGGGCGTCGCGGGGCTGCCGGCGGGTTCGATCCGTGCCACCGAGCAGGCGATGGCCGACGTCGGCATCGAGCCCGACTCCGAGGTCGTGCTCGTGGGGTTCTCGCAGGGCGGGCTGGTGGCGGATGCCGTCGCGGCATCCGGGAACTGGAACACGGTCGGCCTCGAAACCTACGGCGACCCGGGTGGCGGCATCGAGCTGCCGGAGGGCATCCACGGGGTCGCGGTGCGGCACAGTGACGATTTCGTCGTGGCGACAGGCGGGGCCCAGCACCCCACCGACCGCACGATCGTCGAGCGCCGCGCCTACCCGGAGGGTGCGGTGATCCCCACCGACCTGCCGGTGCCCGCACACCAGCGCCGCGCCTACGCCGAGACGGCGCGCCTGCTCGACGCCGCGCAGTCACCCGAGGTGCGCGCCGAACTCGACGCGCTCGACGCCTTCACGCACGAGTACACGAGTCGCGAGGGCGCGCAGATCACGACCTTCAGCTACCGCGCCGAACGCGTACCGAACTGACCGACCGGCTCGATCCGAGCGTGCGGACGAGACGGATGAGGCGCGCGCGTGAGCGCGATCAGCGCTTCGTGCGGGTGAGCGGTCGCAGGATGATGCCGATCAGCCAGCCGATGACGCCCAGCACGATCGCGCCGAGCACGCCCCACCAGAAGCTCTCGACCGAGAGGCCGAAACCGATGAGCGTCGAGATCCACGCCACGAGCAGGAAGAGGAGACCGTTGACGATGAGCGAGATGAGGCCGAGGGTGAGGATGTACAGCGGGAACGCGACGATCTTGATGGCCGTGCCGACGATGCCGTTGACGATGCCGAAGATCACGGCGAGCAGCACATACGTCCAGAACAGCGGCCACGACCAGCTCGTGCCGTCGGCCGCCGAGTCCCACGACGCCACCTCGACGTGCGGATGCAGGATGAGCACCGTGAGCCACAGGGCGAGCGCGTTGATGAGCAGGCGGATGACGAAGCGCATGCCGACATCATCCCAGCGTCGCCGCCGCGTCGCGACCCCCGCTCTAGCATGAATCCCATGCCCGTGACCCTGCGGCCCGAGATCGCCGCGCTCGACCCCTACCGTCAAGGGCGTCCCGCGCCCGCCGACGCCTTCAAGCTCTCGAGCAACGAGAGCCCGTTCCCGACGCTGCCTGCGGTGACCGAGGCGATCGCGGCCTCGAGCATCATGCGCTACCCCGACGGCGCCGCGACGGCGCTGCGGGTGCGGCTCGCCGAACGCATCGGGGTGACCGTCGACGAGGTGCACGTCGGCGCCGGATCGGTGTCGATCCTGCACCAGCTCGCGCAGGCGACGGCAGGTGCGGGCGACGAGATCCTCTACTCGTGGCGCTCCTTCGAGGCCTACCCCGGCATCGTCACGGTGTCGGGTGCCACGAGCGTCACGGTGCCCAACCTTCCCGACGGCTCCCACGACCTGCAGGCGATGGCGGCCGCCATCACCGACCGCACCCGGCTCGTGCTCGTCTGCACGCCCAACAACCCGACGAGCGCCGTCGTGACCGCCGCCGACTTCGAGGCCTTCATGGCATCCGTTCCCGAAACGGTGCTCGTCGTGCTCGACGAGGCCTACCGCGAGTTCGTCACCGACCCGCACGCCGTCGACGGGCTGCCGATCCTCGAGAACCACCCCAACCTCGTCGTGCTGCGCACCTTCTCGAAGGCCTACGGTCTCGCCGGTCTCCGCGTCGGCTATGCCGTCGGACCCGCGTACATCCTCGACGCCTGCCGGGCCACCGCGATCGCCCTCTCGGTCACCGAACCCGCGCAGCGGGCGGCGCTCGCCGCGCTCGAGCACGAAGACGAGTACCGCGCGCAGATCGCCGAACTCGTGCAACGGCGCGACGGCATCCGCGACGCCCTGCGAGCGCAGGGGTGGACGATCCCCGAACCGCAGGGCAACTTCGTCTGGCTCCCGACCGGCGAGCACACCGTCGCCGCCGCCGAGGTGCTCGAAGAGCACGGGATCGTCGCCCGCGTGTTCGCGGGAGACGGGATCCGGGTGACCGTGGGAGAGGCGGCGTCTGTCGACAGGCTCATCGAAGCCGCCGGAAAGGTTGTGCGCACCCTCTGACTTCCGCGGAATGATGCGCGGCATAGGGTAGACCCCATGTCTTACACCGAGGCGACGGTTCAGCTGCTCTCGCCCCAGGGGACACTCGTCGAGAACGACGCGACAGCCCCCTACCTGCCCCACGTCCGGGCACTCGACGAGAGCCGGCTGCTCGACTTCCACCGCCAGATGGTCGTCGTGCGCCGCTTCGACATCGAGGCGGGCAACCTGCAGCGACAGGGTCAACTCGCCCTCTGGATCCCGAGCCTCGGGCAGGAGGCCGCGCAGGTCGGTTCGGCCTACGCCGCGCGCACCCAGGACCACATCTTCCCGGCCTACCGCGAGCACGTCGTGGGACGCATCCGCGGGCTCGACGTCATGAAGATCATCGAGATGCTGCGCGGTCTCAGCCACGGAGGCTGGGTGCCCGCCGACACCGGCAACTTCCACCTCTACACGCTCGTCATCGGCTCGCAGGCCCTGCACGCCACCGGCTACGCGATGGGGATCGGCCTCGACGGCGCGCCCGTCGGCGACCCCGACGTCGACCAGGCCGCCCTCGTCTACTTCGGCGACGGAGCCACGAGCCAGGGCGACGTCAGCGAGTCCTTCGTGTTCGCCGCGAGCTACCAGACCCCGCAGCTGTTCTTCCTGCAGAACAACCACTGGGCCATCTCGGTGCCCGTCGAGCGCCAGTCGCGCACGCCGCTCTACCTGCGGGCGCAGGGCTTCGGCATCCCGAGCGTGCAGGTCGACGGCAACGACGTGCTCGCGAGCTACGCCGTGACGCGTGATGGTCTGGATGCCGCCCGCGCCGGCGGCGGCCCGCGCTTCGTCGAGGCGCTCACCTACCGCATGGGCGCCCACACCACGAGCGACGACCCCACCAAGTACCGCGAAGACGACGAGACCCGCTTCTGGAGCGAACGCGACCCGATCACGCGCTACGAGAGCTACCTGCGTTCGCTCGGCGTCGGCGACGACTTCTTCCACGACGTCGCGACCGAGGCCGAAGACCTCGCCGCCGACGTGCGCCGCCGCACCCACGAACTTCCCGATCCGCCCGCCACCAAGGTGTTCGCGAACGTCTACACGGATGCGCACCCGCTGCTCGCCGAGGAGGCCGCGTGGTTCACCGCCTACGAGGCCGGCTTCGAGGGGGTCGAGAAGTGACCGAGCGGATGCTGCCCATGGCGAAAGCCATCAACGAGGGTCTGCGCGCGGCGATGGCCGCCGACGACAAGGTGATCCTCATGGGCGAAGACATCGGAACCCTCGGCGGGGTCTTCCGGGTGACCGAAGGGCTCAAGACCGAGTTCGGCGAGAAGCGCGTGCTCGACACCCCGCTCGCCGAGTCGGGGATCGTCGGAACCGCCATCGGCCTCGCCATGCGCGGCTACCGCCCCGTGTGCGAGATCCAGTTCGACGGCTTCATCTTCCCGGGCTTCGACCAGATCACGACCCAGCTCGCCAAGCTCACCTACCGGCACGAGGGCTCGCAGGCGTTCCCCGTCGTCATCCGCGTGCCGTACGGCGGCCACATCGGCGCCGTCGAGCACCACCAGGAGAGCCCCGAGGCCTACTTCGCCCACACGCCGGGCCTGCGGGTCGTGAGCCCCGCGACCTCCAACGACGCGTACTGGATGATCCAGCAGGCGATCTCGTCGAACGACCCCGTGCTGTTCTTCGAGCCGAAGGCGCGCTACTGGCAGAAGGGCGAGGTCGCCGACGACGGCGTGCCGACCCCGCTGCACCAGAGTCGCGTCGTGCGCACCGGCACCCAGGTGACGCTCGTCGGCCACGGCGCGATGGTGGCGCAACTGCTGCAGGCCGCCGAGGTGGCAGCCGCCGAGGGAACGAGCGTCGAAGTCGTCGATCTGCGGTCCCTCGCGCCCATCGACTACGCGCCCCTCGTCGAATCGGTGCAGAAGACCGGCCGGCTCGTCGTGGCACAGGAGGCACCCGGCAACGTGTCGGTCGGTTCCGAGGTCGCCGCGACCGTCGCCGAGCGCGCCTTCTACTCGCTCGAAGCGCCCGTGCTGCGGGTCTCGGGCTTCGACACCCCGTTCCCGCCCGCCAAACTCGAGGGCGTCTACCTTCCGGATGTGGACCGCATCCTGGAGGCGGTCGACCGCGCCCTCGCCTACTGACCCGCTGCAGCGACCAGCAGCCCACATCGACCAGCACTGAGGAGGCCCCATGGCCCACGCAGAGTTCCCGCTGCCGGATGTCGGCGAAGGCCTGACCGAGGCCGAGATCGTCGCCTGGAAGGTCAAGCCCGGCGACCAGGTGAGCGTCAACCAGGTGCTCGTCGAGATCGAGACCGCCAAGTCGCTCGTCGAGCTGCCGAGCCCGTTCGCCGGCACCGTCACCGAGCTGCTCGCCGACGAAGGCGCGACGGTCGAGGTGGGCGCGCCCATCATCCGCGTCGACTCGACCGGCGGCACGATCGAGCTGCAGGCGCCCGCCAACGACTCCGAGAGCCTCGGCGCCGTCTCCGACCCCGCCGCCATGGCGCCGCGCGCCGAAGCCGAGGATGCCGGGTCCGGTTCGGTGCTCGTCGGGTACGGCTCCAAGGGCGGTCACGGGGCAAGCCGCCGCCGACGCCCCGGTGCGGCCGTCCCCGTCGCCGACGGACCCAGCGCCCCGGCCCCCGCACGCGTCGCCCCGCGTCGGCCCGGCACCCAGGTGATCGCCAAGCCGCCCATCCGCAAGCTCGCGAAAGACCTCGACGTCGACCTCGCCGAGGTGACCGCGACCGGACCCGGCGGCGAGGTGCTGCGCGACGACGTCATCCGGCAGGCCCAGCAGGCGAGCGTGTTCCGCAACATCCAGACGCCCGCCTGGCCCACCGAGCGCGAGGAGCGCATCCCCGTCAAGGGTGTGCGCAAGGCGACGGCGCAGGCGATGGTCGCATCCGCGTTCACCGCGCCGCACGTGTCGGTGTTCAGCGACGTCAACGCGACCCGCACCATGGAGTTCGTCAAGCGTCTCAAGGCCTCGCCCGACTTCGCGGGCGTGCGGGTCAGCCCGCTGCTCGTCATGGCGAAGGCCGTGATCTGGGCGGTGCGACGCAACCCCACCGTCAACTCCTCGTGGACCGACGACGAGATCATCGTGCGGCACTACGTCAACCTCGGCATCGCGGCCGCCACCCCGCGCGGGCTCATCGTGCCGAACGTGAAAGACGCGCAAGACCTCTCGCTGCTCGAGCTCGCCCAGTCGCTCGAACAGCTCACCCTCGTCGCGCGCGAAGGCAAGACGCAGCCGGCCGACATGTCGAACGGCACCATCACGATCACCAACCTCGGCTCGTTCGGCATGGACACCGGCACGCCGATCCTCAACCCCGGCGAGGTGGCGATCGTCGCGCTCGGCACGATCAAGCAGAAGCCGTGGGTGATCGACGGCGAGGTGCGCCCCGCGTACGTCACCACGGTCGGCGCCTCCTTCGATCACCGTGTCGTCGACGGGGATGTGGCGTCGCGCTTCACGGCCGACGTCGCCTCGGTGCTCGAGGAGCCCGCCCTCCTGCTCGACTGATTCTTCTGGCGCGGCGATAATCCGCCGCGCGGCGCCGGTGGCGCGCACGAGCGCGGTCGCGCGCGTCGCCGAGTGCGCACACCGTCGAGTTCGTGCGAGGATCCGCCGCGCGGCGCCGGTGGCGCGCACGAGCGCGGTCGCGCGCGTCACCGAGTGCGCACACCGTCGAGTTCGTGCGAAGATCCGCCGCGCAGCGCTGGACCGGCCTCGCGTCGCTTCGCGGGGGAGCGGATTCGGTTCCGCGTCGCATGCCCCCGCGTATCGCCTGGCGGCGATGCGCTCCCGCCAGTCCCGATGCCAGCGACGCGGAACCGAATCCGCACCCCCGCTTCGCTCGACAGCTGCGCGCCCCGCGCCACTCCGCTGGTTGAGTAGCTCGCCGGAGGCGGCGTATCGAAACCCCTGGTGATGCTCCCCGCTGGACGCGGCCCGGGGTTGCGAGCGTCGGTGGCTTCGAGACGCGGTGCTGCGCACCGCTCCTCAGCCACCTCGACAATGCCCCCACTCCGCTGGTTGAGTAGCTCGCCGCAGGCGCCCACTCCGCTGGTTGAGTAGCTCGCCGGAGGCGGCGTATCGAAACCCGTGTTGATGCTCCCCGCTGGACGCGGTCCCGGGGTCGCGAGCGTCGGGGGCTTCGAGACGCGGTGCTGCGCACCGCTCCTCAGCCACCTCGACAGCGCCTCCACTCCGCGGGTGGAGTAGCTCGCCGCAGGCGCCCGCTCCGCGGGTTGAGTAGCTCGCCGGAGGCGGCGTATCGAAACCCGTGTTGATGCTCCCCGCTGGACGCGGCTCCGGGGTTGCGAGCGTCGGAGGCTTCGAGACGCGGTGCTGCGCACCGCTCCTCAGCCACCTCGGCGAGTGCTCCTCCCTCACCACCCCGCGGCGTCGGCACGCGAGGGGCCGGGCGTTCGCGCACGGCCGGCCCCTCGGCCGGCGCCGCGGATTACCGCCGCGCACGACGAGCACCGCCTGAGAACGGTTCTCAGGTAGCATGGCGCGGTGAGTCGACCGGTGTTGAGTGTGCGGGATGCGCAGCTGACGCTCGGCGCGCGCACCCTGTGGTCGGGGCTCGACCTCGAGGTGCAGCCGGGGGAGTTCGTCGCCGTTCTCGGCGCCAACGGCTCGGGCAAGACGAGCCTCTTGAAGGCGATCCTGGGGCAGCATCCGCTCGCCGACGGCCAGATCCGGCTCGATGGGGAGCCCGTGCGCCGCGGCGACCGCCGCATCGGCTACATCCCGCAACAGCGGGGGCACGACCCGGCCATGCGCATCCGGGGCCGCGATCTCGTGCAGCTCGGCGTCGACGGCGAGCGCTGGGGAACCGGGTGGCCGAGTCGCGCCCGGCGGGCCCGGGTCGACGCGCTGCTCGACGCGGTCGGCGCGAGCCACTACGCCAAGGTGCCCGTCGCGCTGCTGTCGGGCGGCGAGCAGCAGCGGCTGCGCGTCGGCCAGGCGCTCGCGGGCGACCCGCTGCTCATGCTGTGCGACGAGCCGCTCGGATCGCTCGACCTGCGGGCGCAACGCGTCGTGAGCGAGCTCATCGACCGCCATCGGCGCGAGCGCGGCTTCGGCGTGCTCTTCGTGACCCACGACGTGAACCCGGTGCTCGGCATGGTCGACCGCGTGCTCTACCTCGCGGGCGGCCGCTTCCGCATCGGGACGCCGGATGAGGTGCTCACCTCGGCGGTGCTCTCGGAGCTGTACCAGGCGGAGGTCGACGTGATCCGCACGCACGGTCGCGTCATCATCGTGGGCACCCCCGACCACGCGCACCACGCGCACGAGCACCGCCATGTCGACGGGGGTGCCGCATGAGCGACTGGTGGAGCGCGCTCTTCGACTTCCGCGACTACGGCGCGCTGCTCGCGCTGCTGCACAACTCGGTGCTCGCGGGCGCCGTGCTCGGCATCGCGGGCGGGCTCATCGGCGTCTTCGTCATGACGCGCGACCTCGCCTTCGCCGTGCATGGGGTGAGCGAGCTCTCGTTCGCCGGTGCCGCCGCCGGTCTGCTGTTCGGTGTGGGCGTCGTCGAGGGGTCGATCATCGGCTCGCTCGTGGCGGCCGTCATCATCGGGGTGCTCGGGGCGCGGGCGCGCGAACGCAACTCCATCACGGCGGTGCTCATGCCTTTCGGTCTCGGCCTCGGCATCCTGTGCCTCGCGCTGTATCCGGGACGCGCCTCCACCAAGTTCGGCCTGCTCACCGGTCAGATCGTGGCGGTCGACGACCCGCGGCTCGGGTGGCTCGCGATCGTGTGCGGCATCGTCGTGGTCGGCCTGCTGGTGATGTGGCGGCCGCTGTCGTTCGCGAGCCTGGATGCCGAGGTCGCCGCCGCCCGCGGGATGCCGGTGCGCGGCATCTCGATCGCCTTCATGCTGCTGCTCGGCCTCGCGGTCGCGGCGAGCATCCAGATCGTGGGGGCGCTGCTCGTGCTGTCGATCCTCGTGACGCCGGCCGCCGCCGCCCTGCGGATCTCGAGCTCGCCCGTCGTCGTGCCGCTGCTGTCGATGGGGTTCGCGCTCGTGTCGCTCGTCGGCGGCATCCTGTTGGCGCTCGGCGCGAGCGTGCCCATCAGCCCCTACGTCACCACCATCTCGTTCCTCATCTGGGTGGGGTGCGTGCTCGCCTCGCGTCGGCGTCGGCGTCGCTCTACCCTGGGGGCGAAGGAGGTGCGGGCGTGAAGCGCAACACGTGGCAGCGTGAGGCCGTGCGCGAGGCGCTCGGCCGCACGGAGGGGTTCGTCTCGGCGCAGGCCCTGCACGCCTCCCTGCGCGGCACGGGCTCCGAGGTGGGGCTCGCCACCGTCTACCGGGCGCTCGCCGACCTCGCGAGCGAGGGCGAGGCCGACTCGCTCGTGCAGGAGGGGGAGAGCCTCTACCGCGCGTGCACGCCCGGCTCCCACCACCATCACCTCATCTGCCGCAGCTGCGGCACGGCCGTCGAGATCTCGGCGGACCCCGTGGAGGCCTGGGCGCGTCAGGTGGCCGCCGAGCACGGCTTCACCGAGCCGAACCACGTGGTCGACGTGTTCGGGCTGTGCCCCGAGTGCACTGCCGCATCCGCATCCGGTCGCTGACGCGGCTCAGGTGCCGCAGGCTCCAGCAGCTGCCAGCCGAGCCGCTGCGCAGCGCGGCGGTCGAACGTCGCTACCTCGCGCACCCCGAACAGCTCGGCGCTCGCGGCGATGAGGGAGTCGGCGAAGTCGGCACCGTCTTCTGCCATGGCGAGCGCGCGCACGACGCTTTCGCCATCTTCGAACTCGAGTTCGCGCGTCGCCACCAGCCCCCGGATCACGGAGAGGCGGGCCTCGCGGGAGATCTTGTAGCCGCGCTTCAGCACCCAGTCGATCTCGGCGAGCACGACATGCGTGACGAACCCGGGTCGGTCACGCGTGAGGGTGTTCAGGAAGGCCGTCGCCCGCGGGGTCTGCTCGGCGTCATCACGCAGCACGTGTCTCAGGATGACGTTCGTGTCGACGCCGATCACCGGGCGGTGCTCTTCCGGTACTCCTCCGCGACCGCTTCGCCGATCGCCTCGTCCATCTGCTCGACGGTGAGGTGCGGCATCCCCTCGTAGTGCAGCATGCCCTCGAGATCGCGGATGCTGCCCGTGCGCGCCACGATACTGTACCGGCCGTTGGGCATCTTCACGAACATCACCTGCGAACCGGCCTCGAGGTTGAGGTCGTCGCGTACGTCCTTGGGCACGGTGATCTGGCCCTTGCTGGTCATGGTCGCGATAGACATGCGTGCCTCCTTACTTGCTCGAAGCTGCCTTACCAGCGGCCGAAGGTCAAGGGGCGGGGTTCCGGGGGCAGGGACGCGCGGCTGGCGGATGCGGCATCCGTCCCGTATGCTCGGAGGGTTGACCGCAGGAATGCGGCCTTCTTTGTGCGCCGCCGCGACTCGCAGAGTTCACGGTATCGGCGTGCCGACAAGTGACCTTGGGTGGGGCGCTCGCCCCACGGTAGCCAGATAAGGAAAGAAACCATGGCAGCTGTGTGCCAGGTGACCGGAGCCGTCCCCGGCTTCGGACACAACATCTCGCACTCGCACCGTCGGACGAAGCGCCGCTTCGACCCGAACGTGCAGAAGAAGAAGTACTACGTGCCCTCGCTCAAGCGCACCGTCACCCTCACGGTGTCGGCTAAGGGCATCAAGGTGATCGACGCGCGCGGCATCGAGTCCGTCGTCGCCGAGCTCATCGCCCGAGGGGAGAAGATCTGATGGCCAAGAAGGCTCAGGACGTCCGTCCGATCATCAAGCTCCGCTCCACCGCCGGCACCGGGTACACCTACGTGACCCGCAAGAACCGCCGCAACGACCCCGACCGTATCGTGCTGAAGAAGTACGACCCCATCGTGCGCAAGCACGTCGAGTTCCGCGAGGAGCGCTAAGACATGGCCAAGAAGAGCAAGATCGCCAAGAACGAGCAGCGCAAGGTGGTCGTGGCCCGCTACGCCGCGAAGCGCCTCGAGCTGAAGAAGGCGCTCGTCGACCCGAACTCCACCGACGAGCAGCGTGAGGCCGCCCGCGTCGGCCTGCAGAAGCTGCCCCGCGACGCCTCGCCGATCCGCGTGCGCAGCCGCGACGCCATCGACGGCCGCCCCCGCGGTGTGCTGACGAGCTACGGCATCTCGCGTGTGCGGTTCCGTGACATGGCCCACCGTGGCGAGCTGCCCGGTGTGACCAAGTCGAGCTGGTAACACCGCTTCGCATCACGTCCGAAGGGGCGTCGGCATCCCGCCGGCGCCCCTTCGTCGTGCGCGGCCGACGACAACCCTCAACCAACACCTGAGGTCGACCTGGGCGAAAAGCCCCGAAACGCCCGGAAATGTCGGGGATCGCTGGTAGTTTCGAGCACGGTTCAGGGGTCGACACCTCGGGGCCGACCCCGCGGCCTCCCTACCAGGGGAGGGCGCATAGAGATCACGAAAACCGTCCGAGGAGGACACATGGCTGACACCCTCAACAAGAGCGACCTCGTCGCCGCGATCGCCGCCGAGACCGGCGAGAGCCAGGCGGCCGTCGGCAAGGTCGTCGACGCGTTCTTCTCCGTCGTCGCCGCTCAGGTCGGCGGCGGCAAGAAGGTCAGCATCCCCGGCTGGCTGTCGTTCGAGAAGACCCACCGCGCCGCGCGTGCGGGCCGCAACCCCGCGACCGGCGAGACGATCCAGATCGCCGCGTCGAACGGTGTGAGCGTCAAGGCCGGCTCGAAGCTCAAGGCTGCCGTCAAGTAAGTCGCTTTTCGACCCTGCAGGGGCATCGACCGTCGACGGTCGGTGCCCCTGCTGCGTTCCCGGGTGCGCTCGCCCGCGGTCGGTGCGGATTCGCGCACGCACGTAGGCTGGATGCGTGCGGCGCCTCGCGTGGGTCACCGGACCCGCCCTCCTCCTTCTCGCCGCCCTCGCGGCGGTGCTCGTCGCGCTCGCCGTCGGCGGGGGTGCCGACCCGCTTCCGCTCGTCGACCCGGGCGCGATCGTGCGCTACGGCATCCCGATCGCGACGGTGTTCGTCGACCTCGGCGCCGCCGCGACGATCGGCGCGCTCGTGCTCGCCGTGTTCGCGCTGACGCCCGGGGAGAAGGCCTACGACCGGGCCGTCGACCTGGCCGCGGCCGGCGCCGCTGTCTGGACCGTCGCATCCGGGGCCATGGCGTTCCTGCTGTTCCAGAGCCTGCACATCTCGGCGCCGACCCTCGACGACGCCTACGGCCAGCAGTTCGGCACCTTCCTGACCGCGGTGCCGGTCGGCCGGGCCTGGCTCACGGTGACGCTCGTGGCCGCGACGGTGACGGCCGTGTGCTTCGCGGTGCGCAACTCGACGATGCTCGCGTTCACGGCGGGCGGTTCGATGCTCACGCTGCTGCTGATCGCCCAGCAGGGCCATGCGGGCGCCACGGCCGACCACAACGTCGCCGTGAGCGCGCTCTGGCTGCACATGGTGTTCGCGTGCCTGTGGGTGGGCGGGCTGCTCGCGGTCATGTTCGTGCGCCCCCTCGTCGACGGCGAACGGATGCGGATCGTGCTGTCGCGATACTCGAGCGCGGCTCTCGTGTGCTTCATCGTGGTGGCCGTGTCGGGGTACGTGTCGGCGGCGATCCGCATCGGCGAGCTGCCCGAGCTGCTGACCCCGTACGGGCTGATCGTGCTCGGCAAGGTCGGGGCGCTGCTCGTGCTCGGCGCCTTCGGGGCCGTGCAGCGGCGGTGGGCGATCTCGCGGATGCGGGAAGGCGCGTCGCGCTGGTGGTTCCGGATGCTCGTGCTCGGCGAGGTCGCGTTCATGGGCGTCGCGTCGGGCCTCGCCGCCGGTCTCGCGCGCACGGCCCCGCCCGTGGAGGAGATCCCCGCCACCGAGCTCGTCGACCCGACGCCGGCCGAGTACCTCACGGGGCGACCGTTGCCGCCCGAGCTCACCCCCATCCGGTACCTGACCGAGTGGCAGCTCGAGCTGCTGTGGGTGCTGTTCGCCGCCTTCGCCGCGTTCTTCTACCTCGCGGGTGTGTGGCGTCTGCACCGCCGCGGCGACCGCTGGCCCGTCTACCGTACGGTGCTGTGGCTCGCGGGGCTCGCCGGGTTCGTGTGGGTCACGAACGGGGCGCCCGCGGTCTACGAGCAGTTCCTGTTCTCGATGCACATGCTCGGGCACATGGTGCTGACGATGGCGATCCCGATGCTGCTCGTGCTCGCGGCCCCCGTGACCCTCGCGGCGCGCGCGATCCGCAAGCGCGACGACGGCAGCCGGGGTGCGCGCGAGTGGATCCTGTGGGCCGTGCAGTCGCCCGTCGCGGGGGTGCTCACCAACCCGATCGTCGCGGCGGCGCTGTTCGCCCTGTCGCTGTGGGCGTTCTACTACACGCCGATCCTGCGCTGGGCGGTGACCGACCACGTCGGCCACCTGTGGATGGTCGCGCACTTCCTCATCACGGGCTACCTCTTCGTGCTCGTGCTCGTGGGCGCCGACCCGGTGCGCAAGCGTCCGCCGTACGCGCTGCGCCTGCTGCTGCTGTTGGCGACGATGGCCTTCCACGCGTTCTTCGGCCTCGCGATCATGTCGGACACGGGTCTCATGCTGGCCGACTGGTTCGGCGCGATGGGGCGCACCTGGGGGCTGCCGCCGCTCGAGGATCAGGCCTGGGGTGGGGGGATCGCCTGGTCGATCGGCGAGATCCCGACGGTCGCGCTCGCGATCGTCGTGTCGGTGCTGTGGGCGCGCAGCGACGACCGGGAGGCGAAGCGCCGCGACCGTGCGGCCGAGCGCGACGGCGAGGCCGAGCTGGCCGCCTACAACGCGATGCTCGCACAGCGGGCGGATGCGGAGGCTCCGTCGGCGGTGTCTCAGTCGGCGGGATCGACCGCGGGGGCGAGCACGAGCGTCGAGCCGTCGAAGCCGACGCGATAGGCGGCCGAGAACGGCACGTCGCGCTCGAGCGTCGACACCGAGCCGTCGAAAAGCGACTGCACCTCGACGCGCAGGTGGGCGACGCCGTCGGCGCCGGTGAGCGCCCACGAGCCGACGTGCTCGTGCGGCAGCAGCCGCGCGCTCGGCACCTGGGCGATCGTCCACTCCGGCTCGGATGCGACACGGTTCTCGATCGCGTACCCGAAGGGGCACCCGGTCGGGAACAGCACGTGCTGGTCGGCGCACGCGGTGAGCGCCGCGTCGAGCGCCTCCTGGGCGGCGTCGACGAAGGCTGCGCTCGGCACGATGTCGAGGTCGACGGATGCCTCCCCGCCGAGCGCGGTGACGGTCACCTCGTCGGCGGTGAGGAACGCGGAGTGGTGCGCGAAGCGGTACACGCCGGGGGTGAGGGCCGCGAAGGTGGCGGGCCCGCCATCCGTCACCTCGAGCGGCAGCTGCCCGACCGTGAGCCGTTCGTCGCCCGTCGTGGTGACCCGCAACTCCGTCAGGGGGGAACGCGCGAAGCCCCACTCGGGGAACAGGCCGAAGCGCGTGCCGATGCGCTCGAGGTGCAGGGTGGCGCGGCCCTCGGCGCCGGCCGCGGTGACGGCGATGGTCACGCGGTGCACGCCCGCCGACTCGACATCCCCCACGATCTCCCAGCTGAAGGTGCCGACCGCGAGTGGGTCGAGCAGGCGCCGATCGAGCCCCTCCGCGTCGACGCCCGGCAGTTCGAGCACCTCGTTGACGCGGCCATCGGCGAGCGTCGTGAGGTAGTCGCGGGCGAACGCGGATGCCGAGAACGCGGTGGCACCGGCGATCGCGACGCCCGCGATGATCGCGCCCGCGAGCACGACCACCGCCCCTACCCAGCCGAGCACGATCCGCACGGTGCACATTCTGCCGTGTGCGTCTGAAGGCGGGGCGCGGCTCGGTTAGCCTGCTGGAATGCCGCGCTCCGATCTCGCCCCCGAACAGCGGGCCGTGTTCGAGGCGATCGAGACGACGCGCGAGCACATCTTCGTCACCGGCCGCGCCGGCACGGGCAAGTCGACCCTGCTCGAGTACCTCGCGTGGAACACCTCGAAGCAGCTCGTGATCTGCGCGCCCACCGGCGTCGCGGCGCTCAACGTGGGCGGGCAGACCATCCACTCGCTGTTCCGGCTGCCGATCGGGGTCATCGCCGACCACGAGATCGAGCAGTCCGCCGAGCTCAAGAAGCTGCTCAACGCGATCGAGACGCTCGTGGTCGACGAGGTGTCGATGGTCAACGCCGATCTGCTCGACGCGATGGACCGCAGCCTGCGTCAGGCGCGCCAGAAGCCGCACGAGCCGTTCGGGGGCGTGCAGCTCGTGCTCTTCGGCGACCCGTTCCAGCTGGCCCCTGTGCCGGGCGACGGCGACGAGCGCGCGTACTTCGCCGACCGCTATCGCTCGATGTGGTTCTTCGACGCGCGTGTGTGGGACGAGGCCGACCTCACGATCTACGAGCTCGGCACGATCCACCGCCAGCACGAGCTCGAGTTCAAGCAGCTGCTCAACGCGGTGCGGCACGGCTCGGTGACGGCCGAGATGGCGGGGCGGCTCAACTCGGTGGGCGCGCGGCCCGCGCCCGACGACGGCACCATCACGCTCGCGACCACGAACGCGACGGTCACGCGCATCAATCAGGCGGCCCTCGCGCGGCTGCCCGGTCGCGTGCTCTCGGCGGTCGCCGACGTCAACGGCGACTTCGGCGGGCGCGCCTACCCGGCCGACGAGAAGCTCGAGCTCAAGGTGGGCGCGCAGGTGATGTTCCTGCGCAACGACGCGGGCGGCGAGGGGCGCTGGGTCAACGGGACGATCGGCGAGGTCGTGCGCATCTCCGACAACGTGACGGTCGAGATCGACGGCGAGCGGCACGAGGTGGCCCCCGCGACCTGGGAGCGGTACAAGTACAGCTACTCGCCCGTCACGAAGCAGCTCACGAGGGATGTCGTGGCCGAGTTCACGCAGTTCCCGCTGCGGCTCGCGTGGGCGGTCACGATCCACAAGTCGCAGGGCAAGAGCTACGACCGGGCGATCGTCGACCTCGGGCAGCGCAGCTTCGCGCCGGGCCAGACGTACGTCGCGCTCAGCCGGTTGACGGCGCTCGACGGGCTCTACCTGTCGCGGCCGCTGCGGCCGAGCGACATCATCGTCGACGACAACGTGCGCCGCTTCATGGAGCGGGCGAAGCCGATCCCGGGAATCCGGGCCTAGCGGCGCAGGTTTCGAGACGCGTCGCTTCGCGGCGCTCCTCAACCAGCTCGACAGTCAGGTGGTTGAGGAGCGCCGCGCGAAGCGCGACGCGTCTCGAAACGGTGATGATGGTGGCGGGTCGTTGCTGGGGTTCTGACTTATCTCGAAACTGACGCTTGTGGTTGTCTTTCGTTGGACGTGTCGGCTTCGGTGGCGGCTTGCCTGTATCGGTGCGTGAGGGACCGAGCCGGGCGGGGTTGTGACTTGATAGGAACCTGCCGCGATCGTGCTGG